>Ga0209671_1004522_pt1 | contig 13814 bp, 10 predicted proteins | sample WorMetHERISLAND2_2_FD_187401 | JGI IMG/M metagenome (GOLD analysis project Ga0209671, IMG submission 187401) | Marine gutless worms symbiont microbial communities from Max Planck institute for Marine Microbiology, Germany - Olavius geniculatus... | ecosystem: Host-associated > Annelida >... | reverse complement strand
TACCTACCCCGGAGGGATGGAAGGCTGAGTTGACCTAGGCGGTTGGTTACATCCCAAGATGGTTTACCTGCCCACAGGCAGTCACCCATCGCAGTATTAACCAGGCCCGGCGTACAGTAACTTCGCTGATTGGATCAGACGCGTTACCACTACACCACGCCGACCGCCCTTAAAACTTAACCTTAAAACTCCCTCTACTCCTCTTACCATTTCCCCTTCATACCACTTTTCCATCCAGTCCCTCAAAATCTTGGCATAGGGCTTTGGGCGGTAACGTTACATCCCCCAACAAGGTCTGGGGTAAAGTCCCATTAGCCAAGTCATTTCTGTGAATTCTAGCTCCAAAACTGCACCCAGTGAAAACAATTCTCGGTTGCTTCAAGGCAGAGTTAGTAATTTTAAGCAGTTTACTTCGTACTGACCACGACTGTGTAAAAAACAGCAAAATTAAATGCGTGAGATAAAAACTTTGCGTTTACTGAAAAATGCATGAGACTCACGTGAGATGCGTGAGACTTGGCAGGACTGTATTTGCAACGGAAATTTTCTACTGCAACCTATTTTTTTTCAAAGGCCAAACCTGAAGAACTGTCCGTCCTTGGAGTCATACAGGCTGAGCAGAATGTCAGCATTTTCTCCGATCTTACACACAAAGTTCTTCACGTTGATGTAGAGATTAAAACTTGTGATCTTCTTCGGCTTTGCGTGGAGCTCAAGCATCTAAAGATGCAAAGAAACCGCTACATTTTCGCTCATAACAGGTCTTTTTATTCAAACCATTAACCATGACACATCTTTTCCACTGCACTGCTAATAAGAAACATAACAACGTAACAAAGATACACGACAACTTTCACACGGCAACTTGTATTTGCTCTGATACCGACAACCAGAAAATAAAGCTCAGATTTCCACTAATTTCTATTTTTCAAGTTACTCCAGATTACTTCAGGCACCCTAAAAAAGTAAAACTTCGGAAAATAATAATGGAACAAAATCTGTTAAAATGCAGATGCCCCCTCATGAAAAGAGCAGACGACGAGCAATTAAACAACAACATCGGTGAAAATGTCTGTTCAAGTTCAATGCACAAACTAACCGATTTTTCTTCTTCAATTCTTTTCACAGCCAGCTGATGCTGCATTAGCACAGATAACAGTACAACTATACCACATCAATTCTATATCCAGCAGCAAAACAGCGTATCAAACGGACCAGAGCAAAAATAATTAACGTACACCGTGTCCACCCCTAGACATTGTACAATCAAAAATTTCAAATGTGAATGAGTGAGTGAGTGAGTAGGGTTTAACGTCCCACCCGACACAGTATAGGTCATTTCGGGGACAGCCTTTCCAGGCAGAATGCACACAAACACATAATAACGGAACAGTAAGTTTAACCTTTACAGAAACACAAAACACAAAAAAAACAAGCTAAACCTAAAATTGTAAGAACTCCATTATACGTGTGCATATGTAATTAACATAATGGTAGTTCTAATAATCTTCCCTGTTATCCTCCAGACAGACATCATCAAATGTGAATGAATTTGAATAAAATTTCGCACACTTAATATCCAACAAATTGCTGAAGCAATCTCCAAATTTTGTTGAAAAATATCATTTCTTAGCGGAGTTATTAAGTGTTGAATATCGACAACAAAATATCTTCATTACCAATATGGCGTTACAAAAGTAAACCCTCTGTACATTTGTGTAACTCCAACAAACAACATAACATTGGCAAAATTCTACATCAGCAATGCATCGTCTATTGACAATCAAACTGCCAAATTTCAGTTTAATCTGCAAAAGCAAACAATAGTTACAGGAGTTTTGTTATTGTTTATGTTGATTGCATCAACAAACGTCACTTCAAATCGAGCAACAACAGTAGGCTATGTATTGTCATAGTGATAACAAAGATATTTTGTTATCGATATTTAAGTAATCATAACTCCATTAAAAATTAACATTTTTTAATGAAATAAGGTGATCACTTCAGAAACTTATTGGGGATTAAGTGTAAAAAATTTTATTCAAATTCGTTCAGATTTAACATTTCTATTGTACAATGTCTAGGAGTTTTCTTTTTTCTTGGACACAGTGTATTTTTGAAGCAATTCCGGGAATATGGCAGATTGCGTTAGCAGAATGGAACACACATGCTAAATGCAGACTGTGGTTGATTAGTGAGTAAAACACCAGTGCAACATTTATATTTTACACATAAGTGTGATGTAATAGTCAGCCAGATAAACTTTAAGTAGTATGTTAATGTCACAGAATGACAAGCTTTAGAAAACAAGATTGTTAACTACATATACTGTTAACTACAATTAAACATCACTGATTATTAGTACTATCATTCAAGGCCAAAAGTGGCCACTTTGAGCTCAAACTGTAAGGACAAGTTCAGAATGATTGTCTCAGTAATTGCTGCAAATTTAGTAAAAATCTGGCAGGTATTAATGATTTTACACTAATTTATCTGCAGGGGAACCGTTACCAAAAACACAGAGAGAGATAACTGGTCTACGTGTGCTTTAAACCCAATCAAATTTTACATTAAGCTTCTCTGAACAACCATTCATCTGCACTGATAAAAATCATGCAGATCACAAATTCATGTGGCTATCTAAGACAACCATAGAGATGTGCATTAAGTAAGAGCACAGAGTCTGCGTACAAGTCGAAATAGTTTGATAGTACTGCTCTGCAGAGGGTCCAGCACGTTGCCTTCATCATCCCGAACTACTAGGTCCAAGCCAAGCTTCCTAGAACACAACGAGTTAAGAACTGTGAAAAATTGTTATATAAACTTGGAACAGCACAGTCTTTTTAAAGGCAAAGTTGCACCAAGTAACGATATTGGCTAAATACGTGTAGGATGTAACACTAATTAATAATATGCTGATCCAATAAAAACATCGTTTTGAAGTAATTTTCAGAGAAATACGTTGTGCCAGCCAAACGCACCCGAACGTGTCACAATAACTGATGACGTCACTATCAGGACTCTTTGTTGCCGAACTGAGATTCGCATTGAAAACATAGTAAACCCATCGGTTTTACTCAGAATAATGTTGCATTTATCACAATGAAAATCGACAACTAGCATTTCATAAGGCCAACTAGTGCTTTATAACGGTTATTATGTAAACCGATGCAACTTGGCCTTTAACAAGCAAATCCAAGCCAAGCTTCATAGAACACAACGAGTTAAAATTATAGATCTAAACTAGATTAAAAACCACAATATCAACAACAACTGTTAATAATTTCTTATATAAATGTGGAATAGCACGGTCTTTTGAACAAAAGCTTGCTATAACGCAGCGACAGTGAGTTATAACCACAACTAGCAATAATTGGTCATGCAAATCAACCAATCAACCGAAATCAATTTATTGTTTTAATTTATATCGGTCATATTAATGAAAGGTGAAAGAAAATTTACAACGCACGACCTGGGGACCCCAGATGTGAAGGGGCCCAGGAGTTAGCCCTGCAGACAGTCTCCTAAATCTGAAATAAGAACCAATGCAGAGGACAGTATAAGTTAGTAACAAAAAAATAACAGTTAGTGAAAACAAACAAAGAATTTCCACATCGTAATTGGTTTCTACTTTAAAAAGAAATAAAGATTGTGATTAACGGCATACTGTCATATACAACGTTGATGAATTAATAATTAGTATTCAAACAATAATGACTATGAAATCAGAAAACTTATCGGTAATCGACTGGCACACAAGAAACATGCAAAAATTCAACATAAAAAGGTTGATTTAAAAGCAAAAAAAACATACGCATTGCCCATGTCGATCTTGTTGGTAATCTTCTGTTGCAAAGCTCGCAATTCATCCTGAAATACAACAATAATTACTGCGCAACGACTGCAACTGCAGCTATGCACTGATATCATCAGTTATAACATATTGCAAGATAGACGCATGGTCACGAGCCTTATTAGACAAGGTTGATGCTTTTGACAACATCTGCCTGCGTCGTATTCTCCGTATACGATACATGGATCATGTAGCCAACACCACGGTTCGATTTCGAGCTGGCTCACCACCGCAGCTGTCTCAGCTGATTCAGAGAAGTCGGCTTCGACTCTTCGGTCACGTGGCAAGGATGGATGCATCACTTGACATCTCCAGAGCACTCAAAACATCAATCCGAGGTCTGCCCACAGAGTGAAAGCGCCCTCCCGGACGCCCTCGCGCCACGTGGCTACGTACCCTGGGAGCAGCTCTCCAGCCTCATAATCATGGTCTCAACTCGGCTTGGAAATACGCCCAGGATCGAGAACACTGGAAGCACCTTGTGGAAACCGCTACGCTCCAGCTAGGGGCACGTGCTTGATGATGATGATGATGATAACATATTGTTGGTACACACATCAGCAGTTAAAACACGTCGACACATCTAAAGCACCGGGAAGATAACAGAAACCAAAACATGCTGTTGTGGGACCAAGTTGGAGGAATTCAAACCAAAAAAAAAACCAAACCATAGTACTGAACATATACAAGAAGACCACTACCAGTAACGACACCATTAGATAGCTCGTCCTTGAAAACCATACCATAGAACCAAAAATTACGATTCTATCTTGCACATAACCGGAGTTATACAGTTCAAATATTTTTCAAAATTTCCCCCTAGGCACCGTTGTAACTTTTCAAATTTTATGATGAAATAGACTAAATAGCAAATTTTAATTTTTTAACCCCAAAAAGGTACACCCTTGCTTGAAACTTCATAAAAATAGCCGGCCATTTGACATGCATTATATTTTGCATTTACAGCAAGGAGAAATATCGTAAAAGTGTTAAAAATTTCAACAAAATTTTGCCTTAATTTCGACAAATTTGTATAAAATATGACCGTAAAAAGTAAATTAGCATTTACAATAGAAAGAGTGCTTTATTTTGATGAGTTATGACGTATGTCATCGTGGTATAACTCTATAGGACCGCTATACCAAGCACGTATGCATAGGACATTTTGCCTTAGCGGATGCTAGGGTTCGACATGAAAAACGGATTGTAAAATACAGCTGCCACCAAAATTAAATTTCACAACCATCCTTTTCTAAAGCTCTATACATGTGCCTTTAATAAAAATGTGGTTACAACTTGTTCTACCGTGGGGAGGGGTACCCGACCAGTTTCTGGCTTTCGCCGTTGCCCTATAAGCTGTTAGCTTAAAGGTTGACCCTATGTCGTGGTTGTTGTATATCTGTCACAGATGTATTGTGGCTAAACAATGCAATATAGGGCCTAGGTTGCTATTGATCACTAATAAAAAGTTGCATACTAGCTTTTAAATGACATATGAATCACTCACCTCGGATGACCTTAAAGGGTCGTAACGCACTATGGAATGGAATGTTTCAAGCTATAAGTGGCCATATCTCAGAAATGGTGAGAAATACAGCCAAGGTTACCATTAATCACTAACATGAAGTGGCATATGCTCTTTCAGATGAAATAAAAATCATCGACCTTGAATGACCATCAAGGTCAGTACGGTTGGCCCCACCCTAGCGACAGCAGGGCTTCTTGTTAACTGCATATCCGTGCATTACAAGCATGTGATGATAATGATGATGATGACGATGACGACTGGTAAAGGAAACGAACCACAGTGAGCTTGCGAGACATGATGAGGCGTCGCTGATTGTCCAATTCACTCAGCATTTCGTTGATGCTTTCAAACGCTTGCTTGTCATCAGAACACTGCATCGCCACAACAAACACTAACGACATATTGCACTGAATTTTTGCAGCAAACATCATAAAAATTTGAATGGAAGCCCCCGGTTTCTATTAGCACTAGCGTCTTTAACCTGCATCCAGGACCTGGCATTTATCCGGGACATAGCTTGTGCACTGTGTCCGAAAAAAACATCCCGGACATTTTTGATTGTAACTTGAACGATTATCAGAGTTTAATAATTTTTGACACCAATTTTTCTGACACAACTGGCAACCAAATGCCTGCCCAATTTTCCACTGTGCCTACTGTCTGCTACTGCACTACCTGGGAAAACAAAACGAACGAAATACTGCATTTTTATTTTATTTCGCCTGTTTGGGTTTTCCCAGGTAGTGCAGAAGCAGACATTTGGTTAGGTGGGAACCAGAATAGGCATTTAAAAGCAAGTAGTGTTGAAAATGTTTGCAACAAAAATTATTAAAATCTGTCAATCCTTCTTCCAGTCACAATCGATAACGTTGGGAATGATTTTTGACATATTTCTGTTCATTTCAACTCAAATTTCGTTGGTTCTGTTTTCCCCAGGTAGTGCAAACCAGACATTGGGTGAGGTGAAATAGTGAATAGACATTTGATGGCCAATTGTGCCAGAAATATTTGTACCAAAAATTATTTTTAAAAATTAAACATCCCTTCTTCAGGTGACAATGGACCATGTTTTCTCCAGACACTGCGTATAAGTAAAAGTAACCTTCACCCTTGGGGCCTACTGGTAGCTTACCGTATTTTCAAAAAAAAAACAAAAGACTTTTGCCTCCTATGTATCCCATGTACTAGTATCCTAGTCACACCGGCCTATATCTAGGACCTAGCTTCTATTAGTAAAAGTTACCCTGATCCGTACAAAAGAGTGAGTGAGTGAGTGAGGAGTAGGGTTTAACGTCCAACCTGACACAGTATAGGTCACTTTGAGGACGGCCTTTCCAGGCAGAATGCACACAAACACATAACAACGGAACAGTAAGTTTAACCTTTACAGAAACACAAAAAAACGAGCTAAACCTAAAATTGTAAGAACTCCATTATATGCGTGCATGTATAATTAACATAATGGTAGTTCTAATAATCTTCCCTGTTATCCTCTAGACAATCATCAATCTCGTGATGCTTCTATCCAAAGTTTTACAGTAAATATTTGCCCAGATATCCTGAAATCTGACTGCAATTTTAGACAATGCTGTACTTAGAATCACCGATTTTCGATAATCTAACACTAACTTTATTATGATATTACGATATTGAACTTCCAGTAACACACCAACTCGCTCCATTGCCATCGAGAGTGCTTAACTGTGAAATGCACGATTTGCTGTGAATCATTTTCAACAAGAGCGTGCGGCCGTTGAGGGGCCGCCCGCTATAGGGCCATCCTTGCAGTTGAGTACGTGCATGCTGTTTTGGGGCTTTCTAGGTCTGTGCAAGGCGGCAAGGGATCCTTACGCCACCTGCCAAATATCAAGTTGATTGGACAACAGGCAGCGAAGTTATGGGGATTTTTCGCCAACAACACAATTAGCCACCGTGACCTTGACCTCTGACCCCTTGACCTTGAAATTGGTCCACGGGGTGCTGGTGTCCCAGGGACCCTTCCTACCAAGTTTGGTATTCGTAGGCCTTTTCGTTTTCCCTCTAGGTGGAGGCATGGGACAGACAGACAGACAGACAGACAGACAGACGGACAGGATCAACCCATGATGGGGCCCCCTTCTAGGAAAAACGGCCCCATAAAAAACGGAAAAATGAAAACTGATGTCTTGTCTTGTCAGAAATTTGCAGCTATGTAAGAAAATTGCAATTTCCTGTCCATTAATTTACTAAAACTCACATAACACACGGCTCTCTTAAGATGTAACTTACTGCTACAAGACCCAATGAAAGGAACAGAAAAATGTTGCAAAGCAGCAAAATGACAAAAGTGGCTATACCTTGAAAGTTTGTTTGTTATGTCATACCCCTCTGGGGGCACTTTCTGTGTTGCACGGTCGCTGACCCCAACCGCGGCGTTTGAGTCCTTGGGCCCCCTTAGATATCTGTGACGCCACCTTGCCCTGCACCCCCCATGACCAACCTGAGGGGGTGGGAGCTGAGTTGCCGGGTAACGAAGTGGACTCACCCATAATACGGAGAACTTACCTGTAGAACAGTAACTTTGCCAGCATGCTCATTGACATCACGAGCAAAGATTATCGGAACACGAAGAGAGAAACCAAAAACGACAAAGAGAACTAGAAAAGCACTCGGAGAGCGCAGACCTCCGCTAAGCATATTGATTCAAAAATTTCGAAGTGATCCAGAATCCAAGATTCCTTCTGGATCACCCCCGAAATTGAATCACTTGTAGTTTTTGCCATTCCTGACATTCCCTGAAAATTTCAGAAAGATCCTTCCATAACTTTTTGAGTTATCTTGTTAACACACAGACAGACAAATAAACTCTGCCAAAAACATAATCTCCTTCGCGGAGGTAACTAATTGTTACTAGAACAACGCAAGCGTACAGTTACCAGTGAGAAGAGGTTAATGAAAAGGTTTCCGTTGCGTCGGATGATGTTGAAAGCTCGACAGCACAAGTCTACGAACTGCTGAAATCTTTCTCCCGGTTTGTCGCCGCCGTTTATCACGTACGCCATGTCGGACGTCAGCACAAATGGCGTACGATCGCTGGCAAATACACAGTTACACGGACTATACTATAAAGACTGGTTGCAACACGCTGTGCGCTGGGTTAGTACTGGGACGGGTGACTGACCCCACATCGGCTTATCTCCACTGTTGATTATGTACACCATGTCTGATGTAAGCACGAATGATGTACGATTACTGAGAGAAACAGGCTGCAGAGACTGGTTGTGGTACGCTGAGCTGGGTTAGTACGGGGATGGGTGTTCAACAAACTGGTGACACCTATCACCTGGCTTATCTCCTCTGTTTATAACATATGCCCTTTCCTCCAATAGACAGCATTACCACATTGACGACTGTCTGGAGAATAACAGGGAAGATTATTAGAACTACCATTATGTTAATTACATATGCACGCGCATAATGGAGTTCTTACAATTTTAGGTTTAGCTTGTTTTTTTGTATCTTGTGTTTTGTGTTTCTGTAAAGGTTAAACTTACTGTTCTGTTATTATGTGTTTGTGTGCATTCCACCTGGAAAGGCCGTCACCGAAATGACCCATACTGTGTTGGGTGGGACGTTAAACTCTACTCACCCACTCACTCACTCACTCACTCTGATGTCAGCACAAACGGCGTATGATCTCTGGCAAAATATCAGTCCTATGCAGTGTCTACTAACTGCAATTTTAAACGTAAAAAACGTAATGTCTTTCTCGAGCCATATGGCCCATAGGGTGGCACTGATCTCCGTTTTCTCAGCCCTCAGCCAGACACCAGTTTACACTGTGAGACCACGAATACATGGCTGGTGCATTGCTCGGTGTGCCTGTTTACGTCGCAGCTTTCGTTGGTACTCATTGCGCCTACCCACCGAGGAATGGCCAGGCTGAGTTGACCTGGGTGGCTGGTTGCATACCCGCCTGCTGACGGTCACCCAACCGGATTCGGCGTTGATTAACTTCATTGACGCGATCAACGACATTACCAACTAGAGAAGCAGTCAGAGCCCGCACACCTCCGCCAAGCGCTTGTCAGATTGTAATGTAGATTTCACCTACGCGTTTCAAACTATAGTTGCATTTTCCACAGTGGCCTAGTTCTACGTGACCAAAAACAGTGATTGGATATACTGCCGCATTTACAGCAATCTTGTTCGCCAGGCGGCGTCACCGTCTTCGCTTTGCCAGCGCTTTTGCTTATGCCCCCTTTAAAGCAATGGTAACGAGAATTTCAAAGTGATCCATTTATCCAGGATTCCTGCCGGATCACACCCAAAATTGAATCACTGGTAGTTTATGCCATGCCCAACATATCTGCAAAATTTCAGACAGATCCGACAGGAGTTATTTTTCTGACACACAGACAAACAAACAAACAAACTCCGGCAAAAACATTACCTCCTTGGCGGAGTTAACTACATCAGATCACCACTTATCTGCAAATATTTAAATAAAAATGATGCAAGTGGGATACCGTTTGATGCTGCCAAACATCTGCGCGTCTCCGAGGAACTTGGCAAAGTCGATGTGAAAAATGTGTCCGGAATGTTTGATCATAATGTTGTCGTTGTGACGGTCACAGATTCCAAGCACGTACGTAGCCACGCAGTAACCGGCGCAACTGGCTGTGAAATTATGCACCGCCTACAGACACCAGTGTACTAGTAGAAGCAGCAGCAGCAGCAGCAGGAGTAGTTGTGGTGGTACAGATACCAAAGACGTAGGTATCGAGCACAACTTGCCATGAAATTATGCACCACCTACGTACAGCAGTGTAATGGAGCATCAGGGAGTTAAAGAATATGTTATGGAATATGGAGCTGATCTCAGAAACTGTTTGTTTACTTCGGTCTACCACACCTAAGACAAGTCAGCGCAAACACAGTGGCACCTCTAATTCACAACTGAAATTGTGACAATGCCTGGTGGATGTTGATATACCAAAATGTTTTCAGAAATCTTTGGATTTCAGACTGAATAAAAAGGTGTTGCAGCAAATTTCCGCCGGGTTATTTTGTACGATAAATTCCGAGAAATTTGTCGACTGACTTTGCGGAAGTCGAGCTCGGTGGGATTGTGGACCTGCAGCCACTCGACGATGGATCGATCCTTGAACGATCCGGCGAGTCCATGACCTTTGACCTGGATCTTACGCAAGGTCTCCGACTCCATCACTAACTCAACCAGACCTGCAGCAAAACACCCACCTAGCCGTGTAAGGTGACACACCCCACAAAGGGGGGGTTGGGCGAGGTGCTCATCTCCCTGCCTATGGTCATTGAGTCCGTAGCTGGATAGACCATTGAGTCCGTGACGCATGACCAGTGTGACGCCAGACCTACGGTCACCTTCCCAGCCGCAAAGCGTCACCACCCTTTGACGACCGGTACCAAATTATACTGCTTGAAGAACAGAGGCACAAGTGTGTACACAACTTGCCTAAGGTCGTTACTCGGCAGTGTCCTGATGCAGATTCAAACCAGCAACCTCATGATCACCAGTCCAATATGCTACTATTACACCACCACGACACAAGCTACTAGTAGCGGTTACTTAAGCCATTTTTGTACAGCTAAATCTTGAGGGGTTGTGACTTCTTTGCTTATTGCACAATTTCACACCTAACCCTGAATCAGACTCTGGTCCTTCTAAACTGAAAGGCAGCAGACTGGATACTTTTGCTCTGGGCGACGTACACATCAACTTTGCTTTCTTTACGCCTGAAATCCTAGCCAAAACATGCAGCCAAACTGTCAGTCATATGCTGCTGACACCTGGCGAATACAAACAAAAAACAATTCCGCCTTTTGGCAAATTACTTTTGGTCCTTTCTCAGAGTTACCACTCTGCAGACACTACGAAATTCCCTGACATTTCCCCAACGATTCGCAGCACTCCTAACTGACCAACTTCGGTAATCTAACCTAGTACTAAACTACACTATCTAAAATAGAACTTAGATAGACATAAGTAATTAAGTATTAGAAAATTAATACAAGTAAGCAACATTCAGCAATAAACAGCACAAAATAATTGGCACAGAGTACTAAGTGAGTGACACTAAAAAGCCTGCTGATGAAAATTTTTAGGTAAGATTTTTGGTCAGTTTTCCCCAACAGGATTTTCCCCCCCAACATTTCCCTAATTTTAAGTGAATACCCTGCTCAATGGTCATGACTATGATCAGTACGAGAGAGACCTCGTTTGGCGCCAGTCGGTTGACAGCGGAAGGTGACCATCTTGAGATCAAGTCCGTCCTGCAGCCAGAGTTTGTCCATAATATGAATTATTTGCAGGGTCAGCATGTCCTGACGTAGGTCATCACCCACCTGTAACATACGTTGACTTATTATTAAAGAGTACAGTAATGTACACTTAATGTTAAAAATGTAGATGTGCAGCTAGGACTATTACTACTATTGGTATCAAAGGGCAGCCACAGCTTGTGCATGATCCAAATGATCTGAAGGTTTAGCATGTCCTTGCTTAAACCAACTCAGCCTCCTACCCTCTGTGGGATGAAGAATTGAGTAGTAGCTTACAGGCTACGGGGTGAAGGCCAAGTGTGGCTGACTGCGGTGGTGGTATGTCTGCTAGCTGCAAACCGCCGGTCCAATTGTTCATTAACGCGGGCAATGGATGACCGCACAGTGCGCTGTGGTGTCAACAGCTCATACCAATCAGCTGCCACGTACAAGATTGTAAAGCGCTTCTGGTCTTGAGTCGTGTCTCATGTAACAAATGCTAGAGCAACGACTGTACTTTACCTTTACCTTTAACTCCTGATGTAGGTCATCACCTACCTGTAACATATGGAATCTCTGCACAACGTGCAGTGAAATGTGAAAGGGTACCCAAATTTGAGGCCTCCATACTGAGAACTCCTTAAAACTACAGGGTCAAACTAAGACTGTTAAAATCCGTGTTTAATACAATAACCTCTGAATATCAGCTGACGACTGAACTTCTGACTATGGTAATCTACTGACAGCTAATTCTGCATATGCTGAAGACAACTTTGTCCTTTAGATAGGCAGGCACAAGACAACCAGAATAGTTCTGTGAGGCTAAAATGTGCTAAATTGATTTAAATCTTACTTAAATTTATTTTTGGTCCTGGTTCCACCCTGGACTCTGCTAGGAAACTTTTGACGCTCCCTGCAGACTCCCTAGTCATCTGGGGCATGCTAACACCCTGTACCTTATCTCAGTCAACGCCAACAGTGGGCAATATAATGATAAAAAATAAACACTAAAGAGCAGAGAATCACAGCCTACGACCTTGAACATGGCATAGATGTTGCCTGCGACGGTGTCACTGTTCTTCAGCGCGAGTTTGAGTGGAAACGTAAATGACGTGAAGTAGGAACACGACTGTAAACACATATGCACACATATACCATCCGTTTGTCATTCTAAAATGGTGACCTATCAGAAAGCAATTGCTACAGGCATAACAACAATTAACTGAGTGAGAACATTTGCTCCTTTCCTTGCAGTTCCAATATCAGTCGCCAAGTAATAGTAAACGATTTCAGATAAATATACCACCCACAATGAGCAGCAATTTTTCACGGAATTCAGTAATTCCCATATCTCAATACTGCTGCTACTGCTGCTGCTGACTATTACTACTACTACTAGTACAGTGTCGTAGTTGTAGTTACCTTGCGGTCGATGCCGATGACCTCTAGTGAAGGGTTCAGAGGTAGTCTAACAGAGTCGTGATTAAAGAACTCCCACATCATGCCGAGTTCTCGCTGCAGCACGCCCTGTATACACATACACGCAAACCAGTACTAGACACGTAAAGGTGAAAAGGTAGAGGTCGTCAATTTGTATAGTGCATCGTCGCGAAACACGCCTCTAACGCGCTTTCGTCACTAAGCTGAGCTGCCTGCTGCGCGGCCACCGTGTGCAGCCTGCAGACACAGGCTGGCGCAGCAGCCGGCTAGGCAACCCCAGTCAGCTGTACTAAGGTCCCCACCTTCCGTAACCCATGTAAATGAGTTACTACTCATTTTACCGTCCCGCGGAGGGTAGAAGGCTGAATCCACCTAGCTGGCAGGCTTCACACCAAGATGGTTTACCTGCCCGCAGGCAGTCACCCATCGCAGTACTAACCGGGCCCGGTGTAGAGTAACTTCGTTTCAGCTGAAACACGTTACCAACTATGCCATGCCACCAGCCATGATGACCATTTCAAGCCTGGATGTTAATGTGTAATAGCAGCACGTTGACGCATCATTTTCTCTAGGCATGATTGCCATTTTAAGACTGTTCAGATATTTTAAAATAAAATAACTTCAAGTTAACCGAACAGCCTTAAAATGCTGCAATTACACATAATTATACAAACAATTTCCTGCAGTATAAATCTAGCACGCAGCACACAGATA
>Ga0209671_1004520_pt1 | contig 13815 bp, 14 predicted proteins | sample WorMetHERISLAND2_2_FD_187401 | JGI IMG/M metagenome (GOLD analysis project Ga0209671, IMG submission 187401) | Marine gutless worms symbiont microbial communities from Max Planck institute for Marine Microbiology, Germany - Olavius geniculatus... | ecosystem: Host-associated > Annelida >... | reverse complement strand
GTAATGGGGATGGGGATGGAGAATTTTTCGTGGGATGGGGTGAGGATGGGGAATTTCTTACGGGAACGGGATGGGGATCCTCTTTCTTTCTTTCTTTGCCTGCCATATCCATCGCACTTCAATCGCTTCGTTTGTCAATATTTTCGATTAAAATGACGTCATGGATGACGCAACGCATTTTACATAGATAAAACTACATGACCGTAGATATAAATCGGCTAGAGATGCGCTCAAGTTCGAAATTTTTCTTATTTTATTTGCGGTGCGCTTCACGACTTTCTGGCATCGTCATCGCATTATGACACACTTTTGGCCACCCGCTGTATTTTGCTGTCATTAATGATAAAGGGTTAGACTTATATCAGATGTGGTCACTTTACTCATGTAACCCTGAACATGCCTGTTTTGGCTATCCCATTACATGTACAAATTTTTGCACGCCTATTTCGTAATAGGCATGCAAAATTTTGTACATGTAATGGGATAGCCAAAACAGGCATGTTCAGGGTTACATGAGTAAAGTGACCACATTTGTAATTTTTGCTCCACCTTACATATTTTGTCCCCGTGATAGAACGTTAAAATTTGTATGTGAGCTAATAATTTTAGGTATACGTACTGTCCACTTACTACAACTGTGAGAAAGCATTGGACAGACTGTGTGTGTTGTGTTACGTAGTTAGTAGCACTTGTCCGTTGCAGGTGATGTTTACGGCACCTGGCAACGTTGTGACAGATAGTCCATCCCAGTCAGTGGAGCACATATCAATATCAATGTCTTCACAAGCTGATGAGACTGCTGCTGTGCATGATGACAGTGCTGCTGCTGATGTCAATAATACACCATGTGCTGTGTGCTTAGACAATGGCTCGGGCTTTCATTATGGAGTATACAGCTGTGAAGGTTGTAAGGTAGGTGTCTCTGACTCATCTTACTCGTAGTAATAGTACAGATATTCGTAAAGCTCTGTGTTTGACACCTGTATTTGGAAAGTGGAGACAATCAATCACGCAGAATAACAACTTTAGATTTTAAAAGATACATTCATCTAACTCGTGCAAGTTAAAAACCAGATTAGTAATCACTTAGTAAAACGTTTGCACAGACATGCTGTTCTATGCAAAAGTTGCAGAGGATAACATTTGGTGTCTTGCTAAATCACTGATCAGTCTTGACACATTTAGTACTGGTAGTGTCATAAAAGTTGCGATGCATTGCACAATGCACATGTACTTAATTGTCACTAGTGATGTGTTTATTACCCAGGACTCTGCAAAGTTATAGGTTAGCTTCTGATTAGCGTTTAAGATCTTAACTGACTTTGAATGTCTGTTGAAGGTTATCCTAGGTGTCGACTGCCGTGTGTTTTGTGTAATGTGTTTACAGGGATTTTTTAAACGAACTGTACAGAAGAATTTAGTATACCAGTGCAAAGAAAATGGTAGATGTCTTGTAGATAGAATAACTCGCAACAACTGTCAGTATTGCAGATTCCGTCGATGTCTTGATGTAGGCATGAAAACAGATGGTTCGTATATTTGTTGTGTTTGGTTCTACACCATGTCCTATAATTGGCCACCTCCTCCCCCTGCAGATACATTAGTGTTAAATTGTTATATCTAACAGATTTTTTTTACAGAATTTGAAACATTCATAAAGACAATCATTCTAAACTGGTTTTTAGAGTTTGTGATCAAAATGGCCACCTTTTGCCTCAATGCCAGCTCTGAACCTTATGCGGGTACGTCACTGCTTGATCGGCTTGTCCGTAACAATGTAGCTCTAATGTAAACAAACTCTGATGTCATATTGACGTCACACTGAACACGCACGGTAAGTTATGGACATCATGCTAGGTGTGATGATCAGTAATGTTAAGACAGTGCAGTGTGTGATATTTCGTTGAAATCCATGAACCACAAATTGAGTTAAGCATGTTTGAATCAAGAGTGGTCACTAATTTTGGAACATGGTGTAGTTGTGCTTAGCTCTGTAATACTTTGTATATTATATTAATCGGAGATATAGGAAACTTGCTGTAGTTCAACAAGAACAGTTTACAAAAATGTTGGTTTTTGTAATCGTAACTTTTTCGCAAGTTAGTGAATAGAGATTGCTTATAATTAATCATTAATTTCAATCAAAAACAAAACCCTGGTCATTTCCAAAAACATGCATGTTTTCGCTTAAAATTCTTATTACTTGCTCAGCTGATAGCTATTACAATGCATTGAGACACAGTAGAAAAAAAACAGATCATCGGTCTTGTTGACAGTGTATCTAGCTGAGCTGAAGAGTCATTTGCATGGAACAGATAATCCCATCATATCTACTTTATAATGCTTTTCTGATGGTGTGGTTTAATAGAAAATTTAATCATTACAACTTTTTACTCATTACTAGTTTATACTTTAATCACATGATTAAGTGTTAATTTCCACAGCTCCAGTTTGAAGTAGGTCTGGGGTGTTCAAACTTATCACTGTTGTTGATATGCACCATGTCATTGCTGTGAACTTTTGAAGTCAAAGGCCATCAAGGTTATGAACATATACAGTCAGAGTTTAAATGTCAAGTCGCAAGTTTTTAAAAAAATTTTTTTGTTAAGAGTCTAACAGTTATGAACATTAGTATTCTTTTGCTTAGTTTTTTTTTATTAAATCAGGGCATGTCTTACTTCTGTTAGCTTTGCTGATGATCCACTTGTTAAATATGAAATTTGAAGTCACACCTGTAGGAGGATGATTTGGTATGTGTTAAAATTTAATGCAACATTGCATTAATAATATGTGTCATGTCTGCATAGCTGTACGAGAAAATCGGATGCCAGGTAGTGTGCCACGGGTGAAAAAAGTCCGACTTAGTTCTTCAGATCAGGTAATGGATGTGGAGACAGTCGTGCCTGAGACGGAGAAAGTTAATAATGAGGAGCTGATGTTGTGCCAAATACTTGATGCTCGGCCGGACATGATGCCTCTACGAGAAGGCAAGCATTACCAATAACCTATGCTGCTTTCATTTTTGCAGTAATGTGTGCATTTCTTGCATTCTTACTGTTTTGCTTTTAGCCATTAGCTGCTGTCTGATGAAGTAGTTATTGTTCACCTGTGCTGTTGTTGAGTCAATTTATGCTCTGTGTAAGGTGTTCTAGCTGTCTTATATATTGTCACCAGCATCGCATACTACAAATAGTAATATAAAAAAATACAAAATATTCGAAAAAAATAATGACAGCGTATGTGCAACATTTCTGTACATTTGAGTTGTTTAAAACTGTTTAAATTAACACACAGCATGTTTTGGAAATACAGAAATTAGCTGTAGCTGTGAATTGATCATCATGTTGATATGGTATGGGATTCCCAATGATCCTGAGAATGAAGCATAATATAACTTTATGGTTGTTATATGTGTTTCTGTATTTTCACTTGCACTGACAACGTGGTATGATAAAATGGTTGCTGACCATTTTTGTTTTTTGTTTTTAGTTTTTTTTCAGTAGAGCGATTTTTGTATAGATTCACTGACTTTTGTTGGCAGAAGTATTTGGCTCGTGCAAGACAGGGTTTCAGAGTGATCTTGATGTCAATGGACTGATGAACTTTGGCTACATGGAGCTTCGGCTTATAATTGAGTGGTCCAGAAAAGTGCCAGGTGAGTTTTGTTCTTACAGTGTTGCTTGTTTGGTCAATGGCTGTTTCTGAAAATAACTTAACAGTGTCTTTGCATCGAGAAAATAGCACAGATGGCAGACGACTTCATAGTTCGCTACTGAGTACTGACCTTTTAATACCAAAGACATCTAGACATAGTTTTTGATCTGATTTGTTTAGTGTGTCTTGTTGGCATGTGTGGACATTGCGGCTGGGTAGCAGTACTTACTGATTTGTCAGAAATGTTTGCGTTGTAGGTTTTCGTTCATTGTTAGTTGAAGATCAGATGGCCATGCTGAAGTCATCGTTCATGGAACTCAGCATTTTGAGACTTGCATTCAGGTAAATGCTGGATAACTAGTTTATGTTTTGATGTACTTACTGTGGCATATCAGTTTTATAACATTGCCCTAGACTGTGTCAGCTGATGGGAGCTTGAGTGCTTCCAAAAAGGCAGGTGTAACTGATTCTTTTTCATCCTTGTGTCACCTGTGTCATTGTGTGCGGCAAAAATGGAAATGCAGGTGAAAATTTGTTCATTGTTTGGTGCAGTGCTGTCCAACCCGCGGCCCGCGAGGGGATTTCATGTGGCCCGCCATCGTCTCACATAAATTGTAGTTTTGGTCCGGTGATTAGTCAGATGAAATCAACTTGCAAAATTCAACAATGTTTGATGGTCTTTTGCGTTTTCAAATTTCAGAAAAATGGGCGAATTTGCGGTTTCCATTGAACATTCGGAAGCAATAAGTGTTTCAGCTTCAGGGGGGCTTCGCCCCCCAGACCCCCCTTATAGGCTCACACTACGCGCACTCGCCATGGCCCCCCTTGATTGTGGCCCGCCAGCTGGTGGAAAATTGACTAAGTGGCCCGCGGTGTCAAAAAGGTTGGACAGCACTGGTTTAGTGGTTGACACGTTGTGTCTGATAAAGGAAGTTAACTGACACTGGGTCTGATTTGTACTTGGATGGGTGACCTTAGCAGATGGGTAAACCATTTCGGCATGGAACTGGCCAGTGTAGCCGCACACTCGGTCTGGCTGTTCCTCCGTGAATAGATGCAACGAGTAGTGACAGCTGGGGCCTCAGTCTGTCAGTGTAAACTGGTGTCTGGCTATGGACTTTGGAAATGGAAATCAGCACTGCCCTAAGAGCTTTGTGGCTCGCAGAGGTCTTAGTGTTTTTGCATATACATTTTCAATGCATAGGTGTGATGTTGTAGGTCAGTGGAGTGTCGAGGAGCAATTCGCTTCGCTACGGATCTGCTGATGTCTCCCGAGCAGTGCGTTCACATCGGCTGGGATGCTGAGTTGGTGTCCTGTTTGCTGGAACTCATCGAGCGACTTCGCGATGTCCACATTGACGTTGTTGAGTTTGCCATTCTCAATGCCGTTGTACTCCTCTACCCAGGTTCGTTGTGTTCTCAGAATGTGTTATTGATGGTTTTGATGGTCGACATACCCTGTGTTCTGTTTGTACATGCGTTCGTCTGTTGCCAGGTGGCTCTGCTCGTAGATGCTAACTAGATAGTGCCTATGATGTGTCTGTTCCTTTGTCTGTTAGCTGTCAGCTGCTGAATCTTTCATGCTCACACTTTGTTGCTGTTTGCTGCATTGCTGGCTTGTTACTGACATGGCATTTCATGCAGTGTTGCAAACAGACCACTGCCTCGGTGGTGTGACAGTTGTGACGTTTGACTTGCGATTGCAAGGCCTTTGTTGGTTAGACTCTCTGTCATGCCCCTGTCAAGTGGGTAGTATTTGGATGGTTAACTGTCTGTGGTCGGGTAAACCGTCTCGGTATATAACCACTGCCAAGGCCAACAAATTCTTCCATCCCTGTGGTGTAGGTAAATTGAGTATCGGTCTGTCTGGCTGCGGTTATGGTGGGGTGCGTTTACCTGTGTCAGGTGGGAGAAAACACTGTGTGATCCCATGACTAGTGACTCTGCGTAGCTTAGCTGAAGAGTCGCGCTCTTCTGACTTACTGATTCCATGCAGTAGTTTTAATCTTTTATCATAACACTACATGGATAAACATAACTTTTTAATACATAGTGTCTGTTCGGTGACGAAAACGTTTCTTTACACGTGTATATTGTACTATGCTTGCTGGAATTGATTACAGTTGCTTGCTGTTCTACCCCTGGAGTCCTGGGGTACGTCAAAATTTCTGGACATGGTTGGCTTTACTGTATATGTGTGTTGTTGTTTGCGACTGTGGCAGATGCGGCTGGCGTGGTTGATCGGCAGAGTATCATGAATCTTCAGTCTCGTCTGTTGTCATGTCTGGAGGCATACGTTACAAGCCGCTACCCGATGGCACTGCATCGCTGCAGTCGTCTGCTGCTCCAGCTGTCGACGCTACGTGCCGTCAGCGCCCGAGTCGCAGAGAAGTTCCTCAGTCTGTCGCTAGAGGGAGACGTGAAAATGAATGCTCTCGTGCTAGAGATGATGAACTGAGCCACTTTACGAATGCTGTTGTTGCCAGTGTTCTGTTGGCTATCCGAGTTCATGGGACTGGGATTTTGCTCCTGTTGAATTCAGTCGCTGAACAGCCGTTTGACATTGACTGTTTCCATGACTGTTCCTTCAGCTGGCATTATATCAGATTGCTAGTGAATTGGATTTGATTAGATAATGCAGTGCCATAGTGGAATCTGGTTTAATACACAGCTTGAAAGCTGCTTCAGCTTATGGCAGTTTTTTTTAGCCAGGAAGAAATTATATGCTTTTTTTGGCTAAAGTTTCTGCTATTATTGAATATCGCAAAATGGAACAAATTACTTTTGCTTTTGAGGTTAACATCCAGAGCAGTACGGCTGACAGCCAACAGATTGTGCTGGTGGCTGCCTGTATTCGTGAAGGTGTAACTCAAAGCCTGATCTGTCTTCTGGAGCTGAAAATTGGCATACCAGTAAGTCCTGTCTTCAGCAATGAATACACTAATTTTGATTTTTCTCTGCATTTTTGTCTTCAAGTTAGGAACTCATATGGGACGGATGGGCAAGACCCATAATGCAGCCTATAAGGATGGCTGCATAGTAAAATACAATTTTGCTGTTATTGTCAGTATCATTTGTTAGTAGTGTGTATTGTGGAACCGAGTTGCGTTGTGTTTGTTGTGTTTTTCTCACGACCGCTGTGTTCGTTTGTTGTTGAAACCAGCTGGTGTTTGGTGCCTAATTGATAACTGTACTGTACATGTTCAGGTCATGGTGCAAAGCGCCATTGTTTCGTAGTGTACTTTCGTTTTGTTTGTACGCGCTGTGAGTGTTTATCCATGTGGGTGAGGTGCACCGCATATCACATTGTGTTAACTGCATCGATTGGGAGTGTCGAACAGTAGCACATCATTTTCCAGCTTGAGGAACAGGGATGGGGGTGGGAGCTCCGCTCTATGTGCTGTATTGCAAAAAATCTGATCTTTACGATGTTAGTTACTTATTATTTTCCCAGAAGAAAAATTTGTGTGAATGCCCCTACGTTTTACCGAACAGGTTTAAATCCAGTCCTCGTTCATGGGTTGGTGGCGTGGTGTAGTGGTAACGCGTCTGATCCGATCAGCGAAGTTACTGTACGCCGGGTCCGGTTAATACTGCGATGGGTGACTGCCTGCGGGCAGGTAAACCATCTTGGTATGTAACCAACCGCTTAGGTCAACTCAGCCTTCCATCCCTCCGGGTTAGGTAAATCGAGTACTGGCCTATCTGGCTGGGGTTAAGGTGGGGCGCGTTTACCTCTGTCGGGTGGCAGGTAACACTGTGTGATCCCATATGACAAGTGACGCTCCGTAGCTCTGTGAGGGGTTCGCTCCTTAAGAGCTATATTCTGACCTTTACCTTTACCTCGTTGTTTCAGTTGAACAGGTCCTTGCTTTATTTTATTTCTACAGTCTGCTTAATCCGACCCTGTCTAATCTCTATCCAGTCAGAGCTGTGCTGAAGACTTTGGTGACCAAGTTATGTTGTTCATGTTAATTGTTGTATTCAGATAATGCACGGATTGTTATTGCTGTGCGGACATTATTGTTATTAGTTCTTGCTTTGTTGTTTCACAATTCTTCAGATGATGCCTGTACCAACAGAGATGGCCTCCTTGTTTTGTTTATTACATAGTTATTTTTATTAAATAGTTGATTGTGCTTTGTTGTTCTTGTCAAAGTTTGTGCACAATTTGTTGTCTGTTTTGTGTGGCTTTGTGATATTGCTAATACATAACTTACTAAAGTTTGTGCAAATATGTAACAAGTGCACAGCTTTAACGTGCATTACTTTGGTGTGTGTGTATTTGTGATAGTGAATTTTGTGATTATAATTATGAATTGTTCTAAGTTTAAAACAATTAATATGCATAATTGTTGTTGCCATAAGATTGTAGTGGATGATATAATATACAATACATGTATTTGTTTTTGCTGATAGCTGTATTGTTCGTTTCATCCTTTATGTATTTTTAGTTAGTTGCATATACATGAGTGCCAGAGAAAAGGGCAGCGTCATTTCTACTGCATGCGTTAGCGTCGCAGTAGTCTACATTTGTAAAAAAGTTATTGACCCAAAAGTTGGTCATTTTATTATTCAGCTATCCAGCTTTCGAGCTGCAAATGTGTTCTAATAAACTCAGTTAAGTGGCTATCATTGTAACAGCTGGTGAGCTTTTCACGACAAGAAATTTGAGCTAATGCTCACGAGACGTGCAAAAGCCTATAGCAGTTCCTATTCACAAACTGTTAGTATCTCCAGCCATTTCGTCGCGACGTTTACGAGGGTACCGCTCTTTGATGGACTCGGTCGCAGGTTTCCTTGAACCTAGAAAATCGAGACTTGGACCTTCGAAATCTACGTTCAATGCTAAAAATTTCATATGCAGCTTGTCCATGTGTATCTTAATTGGTTTCAGTGCAATTCGCTCTTGAAATGGTTCTCGCAGCCCGAAATCGCGAAAAAAATCCATAGAACCCCTATTTTAGCGTTAAAGGTCATCCAAGTCATTGAATTCGGCGCCAATCGAAAGCCAGTGTACGACTTTCTACTAGTGATTAATAGTAACCTAGGCCATATCTCGCACCGTTATTGAGATACAGCGACCTATTGGCTAAAAATCGCAAATTTTTCCCACCCCCTCTCATTTAGTGCTCTCGTTCGGTATGACCCTCTTCGAATAATCGAATTTGATTTACGGTTCCTAAAACTAGAGTCTTCCGAACAGCCGGCGGTGAAGATTTGGTGATTCTAGCTTGCACCGTTTTTGACTGATCCACCCGTGTGACGGAAGGACAGACAGACGGACGGACAGAATTGCGATGGCTAAGACTCGCTAAAGCAGTGTTGCTGCTTTCGCGCGTAAAAACCGCAAAGAGCCAAACGGTCTTCACGCTGTTTTGCGCTGAATGAAAAAGCTTTCTTTCTTACTTACTGACTGTTGTGCATAAACAACGCAGGACCTTGACCTATACCTTGACCAATCGCTGGGAGCCAATGGCCGGTGGTCTACGTGTCCTTGACCGCGTCTGTTTTGGTTTACATATGTGAGTTATTATTGATACCGAGCGTCGTAATTGAGCAAATAAATGGGATAGTGATCAAGTTTTAGTGTTTGTTGGTTACCCAGTCACTCCGGGAGGCTGTAGTATAACGGTAACAACGGAATTCGTTGCAGTTGTGTCAGCGTCACCGGCAGACTTAACGGGTATGACTGAAAACCGCAGGACACCGCAGAACACCGCAGGACACCTCGAATAACCACCAAAAAGTGCTGAAAACAGTAAAACTATAGGTTTTCTTTAATTTTAGAACATTATATAGCCACATTATAGCGGTTATGTGCGATACTAATATTTCAGGATGTGCAAGAAAACCGCAGGACACATATACCGGTAAATGTATTGATTATAAGGTTAGCCAGTACATAATTTGATAACGAGGGTGGCGTGAATGAATGTGCAAACACTGACAACGTGAGTGATGTACGTCGTTTTCGAATACCTAGGGTCAGTTAGGGTTAGTGTTAGGAATAGGGTCAGTGGTTAGGGTTTGTGCCAGTGTTCATTTATGCGAAATTGTACAAAATTGTTTGGTAAAGGTAGGGGCGAAACAGTATAATAACTTACCCGCAAGTTTGAAATATCTGGAGCAATCAAAATTTTCTGATCCCCCCCTCGAGCCTAACGCTAGCCCAACCCTTACTGTATCTCTGACTTTAACCCTAACCCTGACCCTATCTGTAATCTTTAGCTTTTATTGTTTTTTCAAACTTTTGAGTGGGGAAGTTATGCAGTAGTGCCAAAATGCTTTTAGCAGTCACTTAAACTGTTTGAGGTCAGTGCTGGCTTGTCTTAAATGAACTGGCCGAGTTTTGGGCCATCTTCATGGGTGTCTTGACGACATGTCTTGAGGTTGCCAGGACGCAGCTGATGACAACGTTTGTCGGACACAAGCTAACAGTTGACAGCCTTAAACTGGACTTGCAGAAAGACGAGTAATTTCATTGCAGTGTGCCACTGAAAATGTTATTGTTTCTGTGTTGCAGAGATAAATAGGTTGTTCTCTGTTGCTGTGGTTGCTGTATGGCTGAATCGCTGCCAGTACCGATAGTAACATTTCCGGTTTCATGCCTGGATGACAGCATCAGTGCAGAGCCACCGCCACCCCAGCAGCTGAGTGAGACTGTGACTGTGGCGGAGACGTCCAGTGATAACAGCGATGTGGTCGTTGAGTTGAATGATGAGAGTGTGAGGAGCGAAGTAGAAGTCGAGCATGACAGCAATTCCGCTGATCACAGTCATGATGAGAACAGCGAGACTCTGCCAGCCACTGCCAGTCATAATACTGTCATTGCAGGTCTGCATTCAGAGCCTAATGAATCAGCTGATTTTTGTGAATAAGTTATAGTTTGTGAATTTATGATTAACGTTTTTTCGGTAATTTATGTGTTTGGCAGTGCTTGAGTGTCTCTTAGTTTGTTTCTGTGCTTTTTTAGTTTCTTGTTTAAGCCAAATAGCACCTCTTGTTGAAACAATAAAATTGAAAAAAAGATTGTAGGATTTACTAATTTTTAACTTTCACTATCAGTCCCAGTTGTGATTAGTATAAATCCCAAAAGAGGTGCCTCATTTGTTTATGAATGTGTTCACAGCATTGTGAATATAAACCCAGAGTTTTTTTTATTTGGTTCAGTAATATTCAAGGTTGATGTGCATTGTTGTGACAGCCAGCAGTAATGCTGTTCTGTGCATCACAGATGTATCAGTGTTGGGTAGTCGATCAGTCTGTTCCACTCCTCCTGGTGCCATCATGACGAACCGACGTCTTGTTTTGAAGCAGTTACCGAGTGGACAGTTCACGCTGACCGTGCAGTCACTGGAGCCGAGTGATCCTGCGGGATCATCCGTCGTGATGGCAGACAGCCAGTTCATGGACACTACGAGCACTTGCAGTGTCACTGTTGAAAGCTCCGCTGAACCTGATGTGCCAAATAGTTACGTACCGGTATGTCATCCAGGCTGTTTTTTATGTCATTGTCAACTACTTGCACTGACTGACCGATTGCGATTTGCTAGTAACATTAGTTAAAAGTTACTGATATATTTAATGCTAAATAAGTAAATAAAATATCTATTAGGTGTACTGTTTGTTAAAATGATATTGATAGTGCTGCATGTAGAACTAGACACTATGTTGGCCCAGTGCCAGCTTATTGTCTGGTCATCCACCTAGAGTTCAAAAGACCCCTGATCTTTGACTGAATCTTTCGACTCGTCTTTTGATCGAATCTTTGACTGAAAATTGACACACTAGTTACTTCTGTCTTAGGGAACTTTCTCACTAATTCTGGTTTTTCTTTGCCTTGTGTCTTCAGGGTAAGAGCTTCTGCAAGACCAGTCAATGGACGAAGAGTTAGACGGAGAGACAAGACTAGTAATGCAGCTTATTGGGATAGCCATTGGGCATTAAAATAAGTAATAAATTAGTTATGAGCTTTTTGGTTCATAATGTGGTGCATGTAAATAGCACAGATTTATTTTTTTAAAATTTTTGTGTAGACTTTCGATTTTGGATAATTAATTATGTATACATGTGACATTTTCATTTTTTAAACCGTATGACACCCATTTTGTGTGCTGTGAATCTGGTAGAGTTTCTGGAGCACAGCAGTGTTCAGTGTGTAGTGTGGTGTGCAGCCTTGTATTGTTGCTGTTGATGTGTTGTGTACAGCGACTAGTTGCAATGAGTGAGGTCGGTGTCGGGGGTGTCAGTGTAGAAGTGCCCGAGATGTGTGTCGACGGCTCGGCAGCGTGTCTCGTCTGTGGCGACAAAGGTTCCGGCTTTCACTACTCGGTCTTCAGCTGTGAGGGTTGCAAGGTTTGCCAGCAGTGCCATTAAGCCCAAATTCCATTACGTTGACTTTCACCGAAATTTTTTCACACACTCATAGGTGTAAATCATGAAAATCGCGGACACAAACCATCTTGACATGTTGAGATGATTGCAAAAAAGTTTGTGACATGTCTGTGACAAATTGGTTTGTGTCACTGAAATGGAATTTAGTCTGTGACAAAGCATGGGAAGGTTTGTGACAAAGTCTGTGTACACATATCATGAACGTGCTCGGACTTCGTCGCAAATTCAGCATCGTGGAATTTGGGCTTTATTACAAAATAGACATATCATGCTGTTTATAGATGCATGCAATTCTGAACACCAGTTCCTCATTTTTTTGGTAAACTCATCAGCTAATCATCACCAGTTAACATTCACTAAAGGTTTCACTTGAAATGCATTTTTGAATAGTGCTGTTACTTGGCACGAGCTTTGATTATTTGACAGCAGTTGGTTTGTAAAGACAGCTGGCACTGGACTACTGTGTTCAGTGTTCACATGATTATGTAATCAGCCAAGTCACTGGGCAGCTTGTGACATAGGTATGGGCCAGCCTAGTGAGAGCATTAGGCTGCCAGCATTTGCCATTTTAGGCAAATAAGTGTTGTAAATATTTGTATCACTGTTCTACTGTGTGATTTTTATGAAGCAATGTAACAGTTCTCAGCAGAAATTGAACCCGGATCACTTGTGGCAAATTTTTTACCATAACCAATTAACCATTGAGTCATTTCTCCACTGTTGTCACCAAGAATGTGCCAGATTTATTTGAAATTTATAATGCATCCATAGACTAGCTTTATATTTTTTTGCTGTGCTTTTTTGGGTTTGTTGATTTATATCAAGTGTAGTTGGTTGTTTTTGCTGGTTCAGGGTTTCTTCAAACGAACAATTCAGAGAAATATGGTGTACTCGTGCAAGGAAAATGGTGTCTGTGATATTAATCGATTGACACGGAACAACTGTCAACATTGTCGCTTTCGGCGATGTCTGGATGCTGGAATGAAGAAAGAAGGTTAGCACAAAAGCAGTCCATGTTAATTTATTTGCATTTGATTCTTACAGTGACCTAACACTTTGTTGTGTGTAACAAGCAGAAGCTATATCATTTGGTCAAATTACAATTAATTAGTTGCTCTTGACATTTCAGCAACTGCTGTTGCCAAAGTCTTAACAGTGAATAATAATTAAATAGTTGCAGTGGATGAATTTTTGTAGCTTAATAATAGAGCTAGCAATGATTGAAATTTTTTAATAGTTAATGTTACATAAATTAACAATCATTAATTTCGATTAAAAGGCAACAGACGTAATTGGCAAAGAAAATGCATGTTTTCATGTGGTTCATCTTTACTTTCTATATCTTTTTTTATTAATCACTGTTTTACATTTGTGTTTATGCCGTTTATTCATATACATTGTTTTATGTAGAATAGTTGCATCTGTATTACTTGGGGTTCTCATTGTCTGATAAAGGTCAGAACATATTAATTAGATATAAAGTATCGTACTGAACTTACATAATTTAGACTAATTTAGTCTTACAGCACTCGCTTGAGATCAGTAAATTGTGTTGTAAGTTGTATGAATGAAATGTGTCTTGAGTACGCTGTGAGCCTGTGGAGTACAATGATAGTAGGTATGGTGCATAAATAGTGCAGTGGAGCTCGGTGGCCGAGTGGTTAGAGTGTTGGACTCAGGTCAACTTCACCAGAGCGAGAGGTCCTGGGTTCGATTCCTGGACGGACCCCTCAAAAATTGCCAGGCCTCAGGACAGTCACGTGG
>Ga0209671_1004518_pt1 | contig 13818 bp, 10 predicted proteins | sample WorMetHERISLAND2_2_FD_187401 | JGI IMG/M metagenome (GOLD analysis project Ga0209671, IMG submission 187401) | Marine gutless worms symbiont microbial communities from Max Planck institute for Marine Microbiology, Germany - Olavius geniculatus... | ecosystem: Host-associated > Annelida >... | reverse complement strand
GTATAAAACTACAAATTTTTGTGTAAATGTGCTGGCTGTTTTCAGTTTGCAATCTATTATTGATATTTAGTGCATGTAGTGCTTGCTAACTCAATTTCTTTTGCTGACTACATTAATATTTGGTTACATCTGAGCTGGTAAGTCAGTTTAACCTGATGCACTTGTACCAAAGTTAACATCACCAATTACTCAGCCTTGATTCTTGTTAATTGCTCATGTTGTTTTTGGTAGTTAATTTCAGCAATCAGCATGCTTACAGGTATTAGAAATGTTATGGCCTTTGTCGTTGTCTACCATTTGCCTTAAAAAGTCTGACAAATTGCAGCCCCATAAATATTCACAAACATTAGAATGCATCACCAGGTCAAAATTGTAAATAGTTCTTTGCCAGGCTGCTATAAAAAATAACACGTGTAATTTAAAAAAAAGAAACTAATCAAGCCCAATTACTGTCATCCACAAACTAACAGATAAAGATAACACATTGGTTATCACAGATAGCATAGAATGGTGTAAAAATCTAATAAAAATTTTAAAAAATTGATTTAAATAAAAAAATCTGATTTTAATCAAAAAAAAGATGCTTTCAATTTTTATTAAAAGAATTGTGATTTTTATCGACCCTGGTTGTTAATGGGTTGTTGCTGTTGCTGTGACTTGTTTGTGACTGTCAGGTTCTCTTTGCATAATAATGCGATATAACATGATTCAAACTTAACCAAAAGTAGTCTAACTTAATGTTAGTTGTTCAGCTAAAACATAATTTACAATAATTAGAGCTGTCAAATTAGTGCATTAACTTAACATGTTAATGCTTGTTAAAAGAATTAAGTGCTTGGACGTAAATTGACTTAATTTTGTGAAGCAGGAGTTCCAATATTCCACACAACTAGGTTTATTTGACGAACGAGTCATATTATTTAAGTAATTAAAAATTATTTGGATGCCGTTTCGTCACTTCTGTCACGGTCCTGCGACACAGGAATGACTTTGTGGGCCTCATTCCAGTCACCCTCTCAGTGTAGTCTACCTACAATTACAGCATGCGATAAAAAAATTAACGAAGTGCGTTAACGTGTTAAGCAAGGAATTTGAGCGAATGCTCACGAGATGCGCGAAAGCCTATAGCAGTTCCGGTTCAGTAGTTTAGCTGAAAATTGGGGTGTTCACGCTAAGTTAATATACAAATACCGAATTCTCTTTCTGGATCGCATAACGATAGTTCCGTGGCGCCACCTTGTGAATGATATAGACTTGTGTTGCAGCCCGAAATCGCCACAAAATCCTAAAAACCCCTATTTTGGCGTTCAAGGTCATTCAAGGTCATTGAATTTGGCGCCAATCGAGAGCCAGTGTATGACTTCCTATTAGTGATTAATAGTAACCTAGGCCCTATCTCGCACCGTTACTGAGATACAGCGACTTATTGGCCAAATATCGCAAATTTTGCCCACTCCTCTCTCATTTAGCGCCCTCGTTCGAGGTGACCCCCTTCGAATTTATGGAAAAGCTTTACGGTTCCTGAAACTAGAGTCTTCCAGACAGCCGACGGTGAAGATTTGGTGATTCTATCTTGCACCGCTTTTGACTGATCCACCCGTGTGACAGACAGACAGACGGACGGACAGAATTGCGATGGCTAAGACACGCTGAAAGCAGTAGCTGCTTTTGTACATAAAAATTAATGCTTTGGTAGCTCTAATAATACTGTCACAATAATATAATAAAACTTTCATCATTATAGGTGCCAACATCAAACTACGTGATCCTCGCTGGGCGCTGGCAGTGGAGAAATGTCTCGGCGTCGGTCTGATCAATACATTCTGCATGAATGACTACGAAGACGAGCGTGAGTTTGAAAGGATTGCGGAATCTGTTTGCAGGCCTCAGCCCAAGCCCTCAACAATGACCTGCAAGTTCCGGAACACGGTGCACAGGGTTCCGTGCAATCCACACGGACCTCGCTATCCCACAGTGCTCGAGGTATGCAGTGACTTTTATCTTTATACCTGATGGGTGCAGTAAGGGGAAGTTTTGTTGAGGTTGTAGATCATAACTTTCTCCTATTTTTCACTTTTTCCTTTTTTTCAATCTGCAATCTTAACGAAACTCTCCCTATTCTTTACTTTCTTCCTATTTTTTAATTTACATTATTAGCATAACTTCTCCCATTTTTTTCAATTTACACCCTTTACAAAACTTGCTCCCTAGAAGGGGGGAAGAAGCCCAAAATGAAGGGGAAAAATTGAGTCAAAGATTGGGGTGACCTAAGCCCAAAACTGGGGGGGAAGTTGCGCTATATTTTGATTCCATATTTGGTGGGGGATAGTTGCCACTGGAGGTATGTAAAGTATGGTTAGCCTAATCAGTAGGATCTGCAGCATCGGTAATTGTAGGAGTACAGTCAGCATTGAACTATCATGTAGGTTGTAGAATACGATGCATAAGGTTACATTCAATCCAGACACCACTCAGTATCCCACAGTACTTGAGGTGCTCTACGGTCAGCTTTGTGGTAATCGTAATCGTAAAGTTTATAGTGTCTTGTCTACAGCAGTAAGACCCATAGTGCATTGCAATGACTGTCTAGACATGTGGAATCAGATGAGTATTGGGAGCTTTGCAAATGGCCAGAGCAAAATGAAGGTTCCTTTTGTGGGAAGGAATCTGGGGCCTAATTTACAAAACATCGTAGGATGATCATAAAAATGTTGTAAAATCTTGCAACTTTGTCATATCTTTGTCGTAAATCACCAAGTTATGATGTCGTAAGATTGTCGTAAAAACATTGTATCGGAATTTTGGAAGCTGATTTTACAACTTCGTAACTTTCTCGCAATTTTGTTGTAACTTCGTAGTCGCTAAAATTAGCCAGCCAATCAACCGCCATTATGTTGACCTCAACCACGACCTCAGCCAATCACCACGCAGTGTCACTGAGCTGGCTGCGCACGGCCGGTGTAGTAGGCCAGACCAGCGTTGTGTGAAACCAGTGCTCAAGCAACAGTCGTCATGGTGTTGTTGTAGCACCACATTGTTAAGAAAAAACACACACCCTTACGTTTTCTTTTATATCTCTGTGGAAAATGTTTAGATTTCCACAAAATTTTCCAGTAATGTTTACGAGGATACTAGTATTCCATCAGTGTCAAAGTTAAATATTCTTTGCTACCTATGACATCATGTTGACGTCAGATTTTTGCGTTTGTCAGTTATGGGTTTTACCGTTGAAGGGAGACGTTTGATGAAATGTTAAAACACATAAATTGATCAGTGTGATGACTGAACTCAAAAATATGCTAATCTGTTGTGCAATTTTCCATTGTGAACTGTTTCCGTGGTTTATCTTCTTGGCCAAGTGTGAGATCTTCAACATTGTTGATGTTGGCAGGCATTCACACACTGCGTCACTGCGTGGATGACCACTGGCCCGCTATCAGTCAAACGGCTTGATACTGTCGGACATGTCAATTTTTTCATTTTTTTATTTAAAAGTTTCATTCCATCGATATTCAGTTCTCTGTCCATTGTCAGGAAACATATCTTGCACAAACTTGCGGCTCCATAACTCTTGCTGACTCACAAACATTTATCAATGTTTGTCTTCAACAGTAAAACCCATAATTTAGAAACATATGACGTAAATATGATGTCATCGAAAACAAAGAATATCTAACTTTTACACTGATTCAATACTAGTTCCCTCCTAAACATTTCCTGAAATTTTTGTGGAAATTTAAACATTTTTCACGGAGATATAAAGAAAACGCAAGGGTGTGTTTTTTTCTGAACACAGCGTAGTAGTAGTTGTCTGCGTGTGCTAGGTATTGGAGATCAGTGACGCGGTGATAGCAAATGCTATAATAGACCAGCGTCGTGTGGAGTTTGTCCTGCTTGCTGAGACCAAGGCCCAGGCTATTTCCGTCATGTTGGAAAACCCGCCGGCCAACTATGTGGAAATGTTTGCTATGAATGGAGACCAGTTCTATTCCACACCTTGCTTCAGGTTATTGCTTGGTGCCATTAGTTCCAGTTTTTGCTGCATTTGCCAGGATAGTAAATAAGTACATAGTGTATTATCTCACTTTGTATTTGTCTTTAGCTTTTTAAAAACGTATCCGAGTCATGATAAGACGTAGAACGTGCTTAATGACTAACACTGTACCGTGGTAATTGTGGGGATGTGGTCCAGATTGTACCCCAGTCGTGACAAGACGGCTCGGTTCCTGACAGCTGACGTCGAGCAGCTGATACGTAATGCTACTGCGGAGAAAGAACGTCTGTCGGCAGAACAAAAGGACAAATTGAAACTGCTAAACGATGCTGAGATTGGCATCAAGAAGTCTTCACAGGTTTGCACTTGGCTCTCTGTCCGTCCCATCGCTGTAGTGTAGCATCAGACCGATCATAAAGTCAGAAGTACATCTCTACCATGTCCGAACAAAAACATCCTGAACATGACGCTTGAAGAAGGGATATCCAGTTTTAATAATGTCTGGTACGAATACTTCTGGCACAACTGGCCATCAAATGTCTGCTCAGTATTCCACCTCACCGTTGTCTGCTTTTGCACTACCTGGGGAAAACAGAATCAACAAAATATGAGTTAAAGTGAACAGAAATATGTCAATAACCATCAACATTATCGATTGTGACTTCAAGATAGATTAACAAATTTTATTAATTTTTGATGCAAACATTTTTGTCACTGCTTGCCATCAAATGATCGTTCTAGTTCCCACTTCAACATTTGTCTGCTTCCGCACTACCTGGGAAAACCCAAACAGGCGAAATAGGATAAAAATGTGATATTATGTTGGTTTTGTTTTCCCAGGTAGTGCAGAAGCAGACAGTGGGTGTAGTAGAAAGTTGGACAGTCATTTGATCGCTAGTTGTGTCGTAAATATTAATGCCAAAAATTATTAAAATCGGATTATCGTTCTTCAAGTTACAATCAAAAATGTCCGGGATGTTTTTTCCGGACACAGTGTATGCGTCAGTCTGATTATTTGTCCATTTGTTCGCCGATGTCGGAGTCTGATTTTTTAGCGTGAAATCTCTAGTACCACAATAACAAGATTCATCAACTGACATGTACAGTCGTGGTTTAGTAGCTCAAAAGATGCATTTGAGCGGCCAGTACAGGAGCAAAAGTAGAAGTGCTGTAACTCCTTAATTTGTAGGATCAGACTATTTTCCGTTGCCTGGTTTGTACTTGGATTGGTGATTGTCAGCTGATGGGTAAATCATCTTGGTATGTAACCAGACATCCAGGTCAACTCAGCCTGGCCATCCTTTCATGGGTAGATGTAACAAGTGCTGGTGAAACCCGGGGCATAAACAGGTTGATAGCTATGGAAAAGAGATCTTTGCCATCTTGTGCGGGTTATGGCTCTGAAAGGATTTTACGTTTTTTTTTGCTTTCATGCTTCACATATTGCTAACTCGGGACAATTTCATGCTTTGATTGCTGCACTTTTTGTAAAGTGCAGAGTTTGTATTGATGTATTTTTAATATATGTTGCGAATCGGATGTGGCTGTTAACATATCTTTGTACGTTTTTGTTTGCAAGGAATTGTCGGAGACCCTGAAGCAGCTGCAGCGGCTGCAGAAGCGAATCAACGAACTGCGCATGGAAATCAATGAGCAGAAAAATGTAGAAGATCCAGCACCGGTGTGTGGTGATTATTTTTTGCTCTGATGTCAACAGGACTTTATTTTCAAGTCCAAGACAGAGAACAGAAGTTCTTTTGAAGCCCCATAACCAAGAATTTATTTTTTTCAAGATTAAGACCAGGACTTTTTTCACAACATCAAGACTTTTCACTTTTCATGCTGCATTGCATGTTCCAGTGTGTTAATTACTTTTACTGATTGACAGTTTTTGTCACATAATATTTAACCAGATGTGACAAATAATATGTAAGCTCCAAAGACGACAATTTGTCAGTCGTGATAAAAACTAGCGGTTGTGATGAAAATATTGATTTTTGGTGAAATTGCCTAAATTTGCACTTTTTGACAAACGAAAAATGGCATTTTTGCATCAAAATCATTTGGAGCCTATTTATCATAACAAACACTCTATTTCGGATAGAAAGAAACAGGTAAAAGCCGGGATTTGTTGCAAAAGTTTTGAGGAAGTTTACACATTTTGACAAATGAAAAGAAAAGTGAAAACCAGAAGCTTCGGAACTGCTGAAAGAACCCATTTTTGGATCACATAAAAACTGGCAGAATTTGGGATTTGTAGCAAATTTTTTGACGAAATTTCTACTTTCTGATGAACAAAAAATGGCATTTTTGGTGGCATAGCTTAATAATACGTTATGCCAAACCCTAGTAATTTCATGATCTGATACGACAGGTGGACGTGCGGACGCTGGAGGATGAGGTTGAGAACTTTGACCGGAAGATCAAGGAGTTGGAAGCACGGAAGACTGAGCTGAACGGAAAGGCGGAGGCAGCAAAGCGAGAGTTGGATGCCAGTGAAACGGACCTACAGAACATCGAGGACAGAATCCGCACGGCGGCACAGAAGTTGGACCCTTACCGCGAGAAACTTGCACAGATCGACAACGAGGTAGATCTCACTAGATCTCTCACATGTTTCGCAGCATTTTTGACCAACCGAACTAACGGACACATATATGACACAATGTTTGCTTATGTATTTTTTTGTTTGAGATTTCAGGTCAAGGTAACAGTTGTTTACATGTAGGATTGCTGTCAGTTTTTGATCAAAATCTTGATATATGCTCATTTTTGATAGAACGTTGCTCTGAAAGCTGGTTTATTATGTTGTAAGCATGTATGAGCACTGTGCGATGGGCCATCAAATTGGAGTTATGTCAGATGTGAAGCTTGGTGAATAAGTAAAATAACTGTGTTTACATATGTTGGCCTTCCCTTCAGACACTAGCATATGGTCAGCCTTACCTTGCACAAGCTGGGCTTCTTGTTATCACAGATATTAGCAAATTAATTGATAACACTGTCGGTCTTTTTTACCTACGTGTATTACTGTTTGCTGTTACTTGACATTTATCTGATGTCACAGTTGGACTTTTTGTGGAGACATTGTATTTGATGCTGTACATTGCATCGTAAAAATCTTTGCTAAGTTATCACAAGGTGCAGTGCGAACGTATAAAGTAATGTGCTGGGCTGTGTATATGGGCTTGTTTCAGATTATTTTTGGGTGTGTTTCTGTCAAGCATTGGCAGAATTTTTTGCCATCTGACTGAATTATCAGACATATAAAAAAGTGATGTTTTTCCTGAGACACTTCTGTGACCACAGCTACAAATAATTACAGAGTTCTACTGCTGCTACATAACGTTGATGTTTGATTGATTCAGGTGGAACGAGCGAAGCAAGAGTGTAAACATTACAAGCAGAAGATGAAAGAATTCGAAGACAAACTTGCCGAGATGACGACCCAACACACGACCGCTCAGGCCGAGGTTAACGACACGACGGCGAAAGCCTCTCAGATCTGTGCCGAGAAGATACGAACGCGCCGCACCCCGCAGAACATTGAGTCTGAGATCATGCAGATACAACGGCAGATCACCATAGAGCAGCGCAGTCGTGGAGACAAGAACCAGATATGCAAGATCTACATGGAGAAGAAGGAACGCTTCGAATCCCTCTCTGTGGAGGTCGAGCTGCACGTTTATCACAGTAGTAAATAGCACAAAAAACGCGAGTCTTTCCCGAGCCACGAGGCCCACAGGGTGTCGTCGATTTTCATTTTCTCAGCCCTTATTCAGACTCCAGTTTACACTGCGTCAAGGTCAAGTTCATTATTACCACTCCCATTGGATGCTAATGCATCGCACGTTGTGCCTGTTTACGCCCTAGCTGCTGGTGGTGGTCACTGCATCTGCCCACGGGGAGATGGCCAGGCTGAGTTGACTTTGCTGTCTAAGCTTGTTGTAGTAGCATATTATGTCTTACTCATTATTCTAAGCCTGTTGTAGTTGTAACATTACGTGTTGTTGTAGTTGCACTGCTACTGCTACTGCTGCTGCTGCTGCTATAACTACTACTACTTCAGCTGATACTACTAGTGCTGCTGTTGGTCTGTCACTGTACCAGTTGTCATGTGTCCTGGATAGGCTTTCTTCGACACTGACTAATTGCAGACTTCTGCTACTGCTGCCACTACTGCTACTACTAATACTGCTACACGGTGTGCAGGTGCACCAGTTGTCATGTTTCCTGGACAAGCTGTCATCGATGCTGACTGATCGGAAGCGCTGGTACCAGAAGAAGCTGAAATCGATGGGTCTCATTCTGCAATGTCGATTCTGCCTCAACGCCTGCGTGCGGCCCGGTTTCACAGGACGCATGAACATCAGCCACTCCCGACAGACCATCGAACCTCTGATACAGACAGACCAGACCGAGGTAAGGATGCTACAACTATTAGACTGGTTTGAAGATCATGATGTTGCTATCTACAATTTTTTACTGTTGTAATTAATTTCTTAAAATTTTTTCGCTGCCGTATTTGTTTGATGGAGAATTATCGTGCACTTGCCTCAAATGTGGGTGCCACTGGAAAACCACAGCTGGTACTCTGTTCTTAACTTTTTTCAAAGTAACAAGTGCTATCGAGTCTTGACTATGGCGATTATTTGTACCAAAATTTGTAAATATTGAACTAGGAATGTCGGAATATGGCACACAGTGTAGTTGTAGTAGTAGTATTCTACATACTGTATACGCTGTGCGCAGTTTTTGATTGACATTTCTGAAGATTTTTGTGATTTTTTGCGATCACTTTTGGTGCTGTTTGACTGCTGTTTATTGTGTTCTATTATGAACTTCATGTAATCAGAGTTTGTATTTCCAGCATCTGCTGCCAAAGAAATTAAATGAATCAATCAGACCTGTGTGTATGTGCATGTGTGTATAGTCGGAGGGTGAAGGCAAGTCACTCCAGAGTCACTGTGTGGTAGTATTGGTTTGTTTTAGTATCCCGGCTAGATGTGTGTGTACTGTTAGCCGGTGGGTGATGCGAAGTCATTGCGCAGTCTGTCCGGTGGTGAGAGGTCCTTTGCGACGACCTGTTTCATCCTGGCTCTGTGGGACGTGATAGAGTCTCCGTTCCGCTGTCTGGATGAGTTCGATGTCTTCATGGATCAGGTTGGTGGTCCGTGGCCACGGTCGAGCTCACTTGTAAAATTTATGTAGACCTCAATTAGACATTACACCTTGCCTTTATAATATGATGATTTAAGCTTTATAAATGTATGAAATTAATGCCTGAATATAACGAAAAATGGCGTTACGTTACGTTACGCTGAAAAATCCTAATCTTGGAAGTGGCTGGAAGCTGTCATCATACGAACGATAAGTAAAATTGGTAAGGTCAAATACATTAACTTGTATCGAGTTAACATAATAGGGTCATTTCGAAATTTAAAAAAAAGTAAATTCTCTGTATGTTCAAAATCAAATTTCCTTCAAGATCTATGTTTTGGATTTTCGTATTTTGAGAATTAGTGGAATGGTGCCATTTTGTAACTTATTCATTGAATTGACTTTTGTAAAACATGTTATATATACGGCAGAAAAAGTTCATGTAGGCCCTATGTAATAAGCAATGATGTTTTGAGATTCAATATTTAAAACAAGTTTATTTTATGTATCAGCTCTGAGATGTTCTGCATTGAAACAGGTGCAGTCCAGCAGAATGTCCTTGACAGTAAGACTAGAATGGCAAACTTGACATCATTCCATTGATAGTTGATTCTCTCCTAGAAAACAGGAGTTGGTGAGTCTTGTATGACCAGTTTGAAGACAGTTGATAAGGACTGAGTTGTAGTGACTCAGTGATAGATTTTTACTGCACGCTGGTGGACCTAGTTGGCTGTCTGTGCATATAGGTGAATCGTCGCATGTGTGTGGACATGAGTACTACACCGTTTCTCAAAAAACATCTTTGACATTCGCGATTGTAACTTGAAGAAAGATTATCAGATTTTAGTAATTTTTGACAACAATATTTTTAACACAACTGGTTGTTGAATGGCTGTTCAAGTTTCCACCTCACCAGACGTCTGTTTCTGCACTACCTGGAGAAAACAGGCCGAGCAAGATGTTGAAATGAATGAAAAACGTCAGTAAATTTCATCTGTCCAGATTTGTGGCCCCGGACAGGCAGTTGACTGTCATGCAGCAGCGTGTTTACCAGATGATGTTCAGGAATGTTGATGAATTCAAGAAGCGACCGGTAAAGTCAGGATTGGTTTGGAGCATAACATTATCGATACTGCTGTCAATGAATGGAGAAAGCATAATGGGTAGACATTACAAGCAATTTTACTGTAGGCAGTTACTGCTACTGCATGCTGTGTGTACAGGTGAATCGCCGCATGGTTATGGACCTAATGATGCGAGCGGCCAGCCTCAAACGCAGCTGTCAGTTCGTGTTTCTCTCGCCACTCAGCATGTCTCAGCTGAATCTTGGCAGCCACCCCGACGTCGAGCTGAAGGTCTTTGAGATGGCGCCGCCACGGGACAACCAGCAGCAGAAAAGCATCCCCCGCAACGATGACTGAATGAGTCAGATTCATCCGCAGATTGAGAGTTCTTGAGAGGGCACGATTTAAACCCGATCAGCCTGTGCTGTGTAAAAACGGAAGGATGGGACTCTTGCGTACATTTTTTTCTCTTTACGAAATACTTGAGTAACCATCTTAAAGTTTGGATTTTTTAATACAGCGTACAGCAGTGGCTTCTGTCCCCAGAAATCTTGAGTCAAAATCGGGTGCAAGTTCCCTCCCCTACTTTAAAGCTAAAGTTTTCCCAACTAATAGGCTCAAGCCCCCCCTTTTCGGGTTTCTTGTTGAGGGTGTAGATTGCCCAGTGGAAAATAGGGGAGAGAGAAATTTTGATCTACACCCTGAACAAAATTTGCCTAATTTTCGCTGGGTGCAAGATGCGCCCACCAAGTATAGGGATTGAAGCCACTAGTGTACAGTTCCCTCCCCTCCCCCAGGCTAAAGAATGTCATACTGCACCAAATGAACTGTCAAATGGTGCAGCACACCATAAAGAGGCCCTTGCCATTCACGCTGCTGTTCAACATTTTTTTGGCCTGTGGGGGCTTTGTTCAGCCAAACGTGCTTACATGCCTGAATCTGTCTGGCTGATTTGTGATTCAATTTTTAAATTCGTAGAACTTCGCATATTTAGTCGAATTAATAAACTCCATTCAAATCCATTTTTGCACATCCATACATATCCAGAACTGTGAAACTTGTAGAAATTTGTGACTTTTAATTTTACAAATATTTATTCAACTTGAATTCTCAATCTGTGACTCAATCTGACTGAATATGTGTTGTCTGATATTAGTTTGTTGGTGCAAGTCTTCGTTTTTGTTCATTGACTCGTTTTTCGCGTACCGGTGTGTCAGTTTGTGTTTCTCTTGCGGCATGCAGTGTTAGGAAATTTTGAGAAAAATTTGTCGCAAAAATTGTAGTTGGGAGATGCAGTGTGGGCTATACGCAGAAATGAATAATGTTTGAATTTGAATGCATTTGAAAATGTATACTTGGCGACTTTTTCACATTTCCTGAATTGAACAGTCTGAGCTTCTGGACTATCGGCACTGCAGTGACGTTTACTCAGCAGCGTGCCACTCGGGCAATTTGACGTCAGTAATAACCAGGCCAATCGAGAGGGGGTGCATAGGGGAGGTAAGTTACCCCAGGCCCTGCAACGTTAGGGGGCCCCACCATCACTCAAAAATTTGAAGTACGCCAAAAGGTGCCATTTTTAAAAGAAAAATTCAAAATATTTTTCCCAGAGGGGCCCGTGCGAATGTTTCACTGGGCCCCCTGTGGCTCTCGTTTGGTCTGGTAATAATGCGGATTTAGACTTGAAAGTGTTTTTAATGATAACGTCATGATACCAGACAAACACTAGCAACAACTGAACTGACTCCAGAGGCTGTGTTTTGTCATCTCTCAGCTAGGGCCTGAGCCTAAACTATCTCTGTGCTGACTGATTTGACCATGTTTGCATTGATTTGTGTTGCTGTGTTTCACGTATTATCACTGAATTCTAGGTTGATACAGTAACTGTGAAGCTATTGTAGGAAATTAGGAATTCATCAAAATTTATGTTGTCTGCAATAAAGTTTGTTTGCTGATGTTTCTGCAACTGCTGCTATCTTCAGATCAATTTTTATCTGCCACTAAATGCAGACTTGCCAACTCGCCCGATTTTTTCGCAAAACCTGATTTTTTGACCAATTCGCCTCGCCAGCATAATTACCTCGTAGTTTATACCAATTTTAGCACAGCTCCTGGCAGCATGGTGATATTTGGAGACACGCCATTGCAAAAATGATTTACCGAACAGCAACAAACACGACGGACAATTATTGCCTTTCAAAAAGTCACACGTGCTACATCACATCATTTTTATTACAGCATGTGCTCAAAATGTCTTCGTCCAACAGGAACGCAAGCACGTAGATGCTAGCGCCACTCATCAACGAACGCTAAATACTGCGTGATGCAGCGCTGCGCACTCGCTGTTGATGCATCGTTTCAGTTTGTCGATATAAATCTTAAAATTTTTTAGTACAATTAATGTTAAATAAGTTGCAGATTTTCAAAGATTTTGTTGTCTCAGTGATTTTCTAAGCTGACGTATGCGCTACCCAGTATGAATGTATTGTTGCAAACGGCCAGGCTACGACCTCTGAATTTCACAAGGTGGTGTAGCAACAGTACTAAGGTGAAGTGGGCAAAACCGCAATCATTTGCGTCAAGTTTCTTCCCTGTGTTGCATGCAAAAAATTACTAAAATTAAAAATCGGCCAGTGTTTCACGGAACCATTCAAAAATTTAAAAACGTCGTGTTCCTCATCGACGATTGATAGGCATACTGTCAGTCGCGGTTCTGTACGTGCGGACCGCCACGGCTGTCTGGCGTTTCTCTGCAGCAGGTGTTCAGAGTACCAGTCAGCGAGTCGCGAGTGCAGCCTTTCAGCACGCAGACTGTGCAAACGACATCGTCTGGGGTGGTCCTGGTCGTCTCGGTTGATTTCACCGGAGTCGTCGGATGCAGGTCGATGAAGTCTGTAGACGATTGATGAGCATTACCATGATCATGATAATGCAGTGCATTCGACTGCTGTTCGTCTTTCTCGTCTGAATAAATCGCCGCAACACACACAGTTGGTTCTAGTCCTACTGCACGACAGCTTTAGCAAACTTAAAGCAGGCTTAAAGCCTTCAAACGCTATCCCGTAGAACATTAAATGCAAAAGTGATGGTGAAATAAACCATAATAAACCAAATAAATGTTTCTTAATGGATTGATTGACTAAACAACAGAGGCCTATTCCGATTTCACTAATAAGGCCTATGTGAGTCTTTTCAGCGCCACTGAAGTCTTTTTAGCACATACTGGCGCTTTACAAGTCAGATTATTATTATTATTATTATAAAAACCTACCCGAGCAAATGAGGCTTTCTGTCATGTTGTATGCTTCCTTTGAACGGAAGAATGTACCGGTACGCAAACGACTATTGCCTACAATGATCAGTCACATCAGTTATTATTGTTATAAAATTCTGGTCGTCGATGCCTAATGCCAACGCGTTGAGAAATCGACCGGCGACTAATTTGCTGCTCGTACACGGTGTAAAAAGCCCTTAACTCGATATGCCGGGTTTTTGCGCACGTAGTCTGGTACTCGATGTAATCGAGGAGGATGAAATCACGTGTGAAAGACATGTGTGTTCAGTACAATGCTGTACGGTTGTGAAACATGGACAGTTACA
>Ga0209671_1004517_pt1 | contig 13819 bp, 10 predicted proteins | sample WorMetHERISLAND2_2_FD_187401 | JGI IMG/M metagenome (GOLD analysis project Ga0209671, IMG submission 187401) | Marine gutless worms symbiont microbial communities from Max Planck institute for Marine Microbiology, Germany - Olavius geniculatus... | ecosystem: Host-associated > Annelida >... | reverse complement strand
GTGTCGTAAAAGCAACAGATAAAACAAAACTTTTATAATAACACATTTTAAAAAATTAACAGCAGAAAACAACTTTTTGTCTTAGTTAAAGTCTAAATTAACTGTCACATCATACAGCTTTTACATCAAAAGTTCTATGTGTCCGTTTTGCTGCTAAATGACGCATTTAACCCGGCGACGCCATTGAGCAAAGGCGTGATCAACGAAACGCCGTGTTGTGGAGCTTTTACAAAACACAAGGTAGTGTAGCGATACATTTGAGGTGTGGTGGGATTTGTAGTGTTATTGCAAATTTTCTTTTGATTTACAATGAACAGTCGGTTAATATTTGATAAAGGCAAGATATACAAGAAATATTGTTAGATTGTGACCAATTTAATGTACTCCTCGCGCGCATTATTTTTTCCTGTATTGTTTTAAGTGATTTTTCGTTCCTTTCGCCTTTTATTAGAGACCTGACGTTTATTTAAAACCCGTCTTAATATCATACTAATAGTGACTAGCGTCGAGGTCTCGAGGTCGTTACAGGAAATTGTTTCTCCGAAGTTCGTAAAATATTGTTCGATTTTACGAAGTGGAGGGAAGAATTTCCAATAATGGTCGATGACGCAAATTGCCATTTGTCTTGTTATACTTCAACGCATGCGTCTATCTGGCACCGCTATGGAGATATGGCGCCTCAACAACAACCGAATCACAAACTTGACTTTTTGTGGTCACGTGACGTCATCAGTCACGGTGGGCGACTTCCTATGGGTGGTCCATTGTGACCGTGCGTCTATCTAGCACCATTATGGAGATATGGCCATTTGAATTTCTTCGAGAAAGGCTTTTCCAAGAACGGAGGTCGGTCAGTCGTTGGTCGGTCCTCAATATTATACACAAATTTTATATACTCTTCATCGCTACGTTAGGAACGTAGCGCGCGAGGAGTAATAAAAATTGTGCCAATTTTTGACCCACCCTGTATGACCCCTTAGAAACTCGAGGAAAGTAAAACATAATATTGTTTTTGAAAACGCGGACTCACGGATGAAGTGCGGTACCGTTGGCTGCATAGAACGTCATGCCCTTCAGCTCGTTGATCGACAACGCCTGCACAAAACATAACACGAAATACTGAGCAGCGTTTTGCCGTAAAAACCTACTACGTATTCCAGCGTGACGCTGTACGCTAACTTGTGAAGTAATGCACGGCGCCAAAATCCGTAGACTAAAACCAGCACCGCCGTACCTTCGGTTAGACCTGGCGACATTTTTGAAACAGTTAACAAGTAAGTTGTATTTCGTGTAAGTATCAATCGCTGACATAATATGGTCAAATAGCAAATATCCAAATGAATTAATGTCTCACATACAGCAATATAGGCCTATACAGCATATTAGAAAATGTAATAGCTATGAATAAATATATACAGTTATATACAGCAAGTCATTTGATATATTAATTTAAATGTCACTGAAATAAGGCGATATTATATACAGCTTATGTCCAAAAAGAAAAAAAAATAGTGTAATAGTCAGCAAAGTGTTACTGTCACTTTCACTCGCATCGGACTGTGTGCGCGACCGCACGCAAGGTCTCTTCCACCGTCTTCTGGCCATCACGTCGTGCTGCACAGATAATGTGCAGTTGACGCCACAGAATCTGAGTGGACATCTTGAGATGCTTGCCGGCGGCTGGCCACGTGCATTCTGCAGCAGTGTTGTCGGCGACGCGGCCGCATTCTGCTACAATGACTCGATGGCGCACCACACCGACTGGAGGTTACGACCGACCAACGCAGCGAAGCCCCTATTCCCCGCCGTTCAGCGTGGCGACATGCACGTTCCAGGTGGACACTGGGAACAGCGGCGGCAGCGGACGCAGCGTGATGCGCAAAACAGGGGCGCCGTCGTCAGCCGCTGCAGCACGTTGCTAGCATCGTCTGTAGTTTGTCGGTCTCCTCCACGTCGGTAACGCAGCCGTGCAGCACCATAGCTGCATGCCGTCGACGACGTCAGACTCGGGGAGGAAGGCCACGCACGCGCTCGTCATACATAAGAGGGGGAATGTCCGGGTATGCAAAAAAGCAGGGGGTCAACCGCCGGAGAGGGGAACGTCCGGGGGGAGTGTCCGGGGGATGTCCGTCTCCCAGCGCTGACAAAGGGATGGTAGAAACTCAGCAAGTACAAAAGAAAAAATACAGAGACGTAAAGGCGGGAAAAAACAGGAAGGCTAGAAACAGAATTTGCCCTCTTTGTTGACGAAATGGTGACTACGCCACTGGATATTCGATACTAATCTGCCCCAAACGTCACAGGCATCGCTTCGCCCAAAACGCTTTACTGTTATATTTCAAAGGATTAAATACATTAATCAACTACTACAAGATCAGTATAGCAAATGTATTGTGTAGGTCGTCGCCATGATAAACGTGAGGCACAGCACGATAGGAAAAATCTACTAGGTTGAATGGGGACCAAAACGGAAAACTCTCGTAGGTTATTGTTCTAGGTGCGTTAAGCTTGTGGACTTGCGTTGAGCTTGAAGACTGAAAAACGGTAGTTTCTTCCTTAAAAGCAGTTTGACTGCGCGGACAAGCTGAAACTAGGGAAGCGTGCTAGATAGGCCTATATGCAGTTGTGAAGTCCTGAAAGACTGTGCTGGCTTATATGGTGTTTTTAAAAACTCATTTTACAGGGTGTTGTCAGTGCGATGCGCCACGCTGAAAACCTGTTCGAGCCTTTCTATTAAAGGACATCTTAATAATACGATGAATGCTAAAATTCACGTACATTGAGGCTGTATCGTATGGTGCTGAAATAATTCAGCCAGCTCAGCCAGTCTCCAAGAGAACTGATGTTCACCAGTAATCCGCCGAATATCTACCACAATCACACGAATTTCAAGTGCAATCTCTATTTACATGTATATTTTATTCAAAATGAAATAATGGAAGCTAATAAAAAAAGTCGCGGTCTGAGTGCATTTAGAATTTGAAACAATGACGTTATTAAAATTACATACTTTTGTATTTTTATCAAAATATGTTAACAGAATCTTTAACAACATTACAATTATGTCAGCACTGTAAAGTGATATGCCAACCTTAATGAAAAATGTTCAACTTGATTTTCACTAGAAGGCGTCAGCCACAAATTACAAAATGCATATAAAATTTGGTACGTGTGTACAAAATACTGAGTATTCTTTTCCTGGGTGTAATGAACAAACTGAAACAAGTGTTTCGTGTTAAATTAAATGCCGTGTAATTATTGTTAATATGATATGCTGCATGCCAAAAACTGACTGACAGATTTAGCGAGACAGCGAGCAGACGCACCAGCATCAATATGAAGACCATGACGGCCATGGAAGTAGCGACTGGAACTGAAGTGAAGGTGGCGCCGGCGATGAAGCACACAGCTGAAGCGCTCATCGTCGTCAGAAACAGCGTCAGGAAGAAAAAGAAAAATTTTGCCGCGTCCATATGAAGCCCTTCACAGCGTCATACACAACCAGTAGCACTTGAACCATATACCCCGTAATAACACGAGGAAGCTGGTTCTTGAAGCGCACGACGAGCGCTCTAAGTGCTCTTAGCCTCTCAGAGTTAGCTTTTCAAGAGTCGGCTTTTTCGTGTAAACGGGGTAATAACTACAACGCTCGGACCGTCTTATGCTTTTTTGTAACAAATCGATTTCACAGTCTACCTGTTTTTCGTCTGTTATAATTGCTAACTAATACAGAGTTTCATGCAACTGCGATTTCGTTGTTTTTTTACGAACTGAATGTTTCTTTTACCAAATGTGTGCGGTAATAATAATAATAAATATTATTATAAAAATAAGGGGTCAAAAAATTGCATGCCATATTTTTTAAATAATTCGCAATAAATATGTATTAACAAACTCTACGTAAGTAAGAAAGTAAGCTCTTAATTTGCACACACACAAGTGCGGTAATAGGCCTATGTACACACGTAGGACCCTATCAAATTGTCTTTACACGTATGCAAAATCATTCGACGAAAGATCTGCTTATTCCAATAATGCCACAGCTAAAAATAAAAGATCAGTAAGTGCCTTTTCACATATAATAACACAAGGTCAAAAAGCTGGCAACAACAAACCGATCATGAAGTATATGATAAGCGAGAAGAAGCAGAGCGGTATAAGTCGCATCGGTATCAACTGGCAGAAGACTTCTGATAAGAAGTACGCCGAAACTCGGTAGTATCCGCTGGCGCATTCGTGGCTGCAGCAAACAGGCAGCACAATAATTTTCATCTGCAACATTTCGTTTTTCACGCTTACACAATAATCTCGCACTGTGAGCATTTACTACGATAAGGTCATCCTACAGAACGCACATTAATTATACGCGTCTTGCCCGTCTGTCTATCTGTTTGTCCAGTTCGGACTCTACTATTCTCGAAACAAAAAGCGCAAATACTAATATTGATGTGAACATTTTCCAGGGCAACAGTAGGCTAAACGGTGTGCCAATTTTCAAAATGTCTAAAATTAGCAAAACTGACGACGCCCGTCTTGAGTCTGTGTTTTTTCACATTATCGATCGCACGAACAGACAATTTAAATTAAATTATGGGTTTTTCACAAATAGCTGTTTGACGCTTCTGGTTGGACGAGTAAGAGAGTGAGTGAGTTAAGTTTGACGAGACGTCATAATGCAAGTCATTTAAGGGACAGTCACTACAGGCAATCACTTGCACCAGCACTGATAAATACGAAAAAAAACAGCAAAAAATCAAATAAGCTAGAGCCTAAATTACGATACTGAATAAACTGTCTACACATACATACAAACATAACAATAATTAACTAACAAAAGATTTACGCGCACACAATCTATAACTACACCGATACAAAACTGTTTGGTTTAGAGGCCTTCTTGCCACTTGCCATCCGGCCACGAAACGGATCAGGCTTAATCTTTAGCTGCCGGGACTCTGATTTACAATAAATTCGTTGCTGGGACCTGCACGGCATGCTAATAATGAGGAATTGCGCAGATAATGCAACTGCCGACGCTTGCAACTGCAGTAACAGCTGCTCACCAGGCCAGAGTTTATGTACAGAGACTACAGACGAATTTGTTAAAATTGCATATAAAAATGGACCAAAATGTTTCTTCCGGATACGTTGTATAACCAACGTCACAAATTTCCATTCGTGTTCACAAAATTTTTACGCCGATTTTATGCAAATAAGGTATCAAAAACAACTAAGTTTACTACTTACATGAAAATAGCTCTCTGTTGTACGAAGTTTGCAACATTTGACATAGTTGAAAACGTCTGGTTCATGATGACGAAAAACAACGCTCCGTTTCTACAAATAAACACGCATAACACACATTTTAAAATAAAATGGTCAATTAGTAACACACTTGTGGACAAAACGTTCAGAGAAGGCGACAATAATTTGAATATCATACATCTGACCTGTTCTGCAATGAAGCGTACGAATTGTCTTGCTGCAGGTAAATTATCCCGATCAAGATTGCCAAAATGATCGATATCACAGTCTAAAAAAGCAAAATAGTCATCGAAAAATCATCAAATTTCATTTTACAGCAAACGTTACGGCTCGCTTTCTTAAAGTTAACTTTCGATTTATCAGCAGCAGTTATCTGCAGCAGTTGTTTCACAGTTAATTCAATGCATAGTGTATGCATGTACAGATCGGCACACTTACAACTCTTTTTGTGTCGGGCCAATTACGTACCGCATTAATGTTCTATTAATGTTTCAGTTTTTGTTACTAGTTGGTAATGGTCGACATTTTGCGCCTTAAAGCAATTGTACGCAAGTATTGCACAGCACTGCACAAGTTAACAAACTACGCAAACTATTTCTATCATTACAATTTTGTACAAAAGCGATAGTAGCCTACTGCGTAAAATAAATTAACTCCAATATTGGGTGAACATTATTAAGTGTTTTTGTTTACATTAATGACATTTGGCTTTCTAATCAAATAGTTAAAAAATAGTCATTGAGTGTAAAGTTTATGAGAAGTAGCCATAGCATAAATTATTATGACAATGATTATACAAAAATCCGTAAAGAGTTGTATGTTCCAGTAATGGCTATAAACATTTTAGCTAGGTGACAATAACAACAGTTTAGTGAACTTGGGGTGTAAACGTGTGGACCACTGGAGAGTAAACACAATTCACAAACCTGCATAAGCGACGTATGTGTGTCGCGAACTAAGTTCACAACCGTTCTCTGTGACACGTGACGCATCTGTACATGACGCTACGCAGTTGTACTGTCGGTTAAAATGAAACTTGTTATAGAAGCAACTAAGAACCGTGAATAGCATAATCTGTAAAAAACAGAAAACAATTATTTAACATTTATGGTAAATATATTAACTGTAAATAATAATTATTATTTTATGTTAGTTGCCTACTGAATAACTGCTACGTACAAATGAGTAAGTTTAACATGGCATTTTGCCAAATAAAAAGTAGTAATTTTTGGTTTCAGCTTTTTGCAGTTTACGTATAATAATTAAAGTAAAAAATATTAAAATCGATTAAAATCTGCCAAAGTTATCATAATAGAAAGTACCACCTGAGTGAGAAAAGATGTAGCGTATTGATGACGTTCAGTTCTCCTGGTTGCTCTGTTTTGTGCGGCGGACTCAAATGATGCCAATATTGGCAATAATTCGTCATTCATTCTGCGCAACAATAATTCTAATATTATTACTATACTGAGTTTTGCTCGATGACGATTAATTGTACCATTAAACACTTACTTACTCGAAGTTTATAATAGAATATCACAATTTCCACAAATATTTTAAGTTTTATTTAATACTGTATTTTAAGCAGATGGTTGATACATTTTCCAGTGTACTCAACTACAAGCACGATTTGTTGAACGTCTGGATTGATGGCCTGTTATACAACATATTCAACAAAATTTTCAAATCATATATGGTTGTCAATTAAATAATTCTGGGCGTTTTTTACTTTTAACCGACATCCACACCTGACACTTGACATGTTACAGAGGACATGTTACAGAGGGTAATTCTACAATTCATTTTACAAAAAAAGTGTTGCTCTAAAATCCCGAACAGTACGTACTGCTTAGCCCAGACTGAAGCCAAAAATTTTTCTGAGAGGTTCTCGGCAAGTGTCGTGGATTCGTCGTTTGCCGTCGAGTCAACGTTAATCTTGACGTGATTCGCTTCTGTAAAATACGCACGTAAAACACGCACAATAGACTATCCAGTAAAGCCCAAATTCCATTAGATAGAGGTTCCAGTAATTATGAAACACTGTGTATTAAATACTAGAGCAAAGAAGCCTTACATGCTGAGATTTAACAGAAAGTAATAGTACAAAATTAAAACTCGAAAAGTTCCATAGTTAACCAAGTCCGCTTGCCTGGGCTGTCGTTTTCTTTAATCGAAGTGGAGAATTTCACGGACGACTCGTTGTTCATGGTTGCCGTCATATCTCTTGTAATCCCTCCATTTTCTGATGCATACACAATAGAATTAGATGTAGAAATAACTATAGGTAAGGCGAAATGCATAAATATGTTTGATAACCGCGTATAAAACCACAGAAGAACTATCAGCTGAGATCTAACAAGAAATAGTACAACTACAAAGTAAACAAAAACTCCGTCAAGTTTAGTAGTAGACCATGCAAGTACACTTGCCTGAGCAGCTATTCTCTTTAATCGAATTGGAGAATTTGTCATTCATTATTGCCGTGTCGCTTGATAGAACGTTGACATCTCCATCTTCTTACGGGCATATGCACATTGCACATAACAAATATAACATGTTGAAATATATCCGGCTAAGCGGACAAATAAACGAAATATGACTCTTTGATAACAGTCATTCGGCGCCCTAGAAAGTTTTGAAGGCATCTTTAAAAGCCATTGATATGCAACTGTCCATTTAAACGTAATGTCTTTCTGGGTGGTGCAGCTGATATTAAAATGAAATGGCTACTGCCAATGCAGAATGCATGAATAAATTCACGTAAGTAAAAAGCAAAACAGCATTCACTAGTGCACGGTACCAAGGCGAGTGACTTTAAAGACTCGATGTCTCTATTTTTGTACCTGTATCCATGACACTACTTCAGAAGATCTATAGAAACTCTGCGTTCCAGTGGAAACATCGTCATCAGGGTACGGCTGAATGAATCGAGTTGACAATGGAGAAAGAGAGAATGATTAACCGAACAGCGGAGTGTAAGCGAAGTTAAGAACACAGGTCTATATTATTCTGGCAGCGTCAGTGACAAAACACCATTCATAGTCGTTGTGGCGTTACCGTGATATAGGGGCTTAACTAAGATTTTCTACACTGACAAAGTAGATTTGCCTACGTATTTCTATTAAGCATAGTTGTAACTTGTAAGCGAAGACGATGTACTCGTAAACAGACCATGTTGTTGTAACCGAATAGCCGTCGAGTCTCCGTTTATGATGTCTAGAAAGAAATCCGTCGGATTGTTGTGTATCTCGCAGAAATAGCCTGTTAAACATGCTCACATTTACGCATCGTTCCGCATCGGTATTCAACATTTTTTTCCAAAATTATAAACAAATTGCAAAGGCACACAATTACCAGTTTGTGATAGAAAAACGACAAAATTTATGCCCTTTTTATTGTCTCACAAAATACATCCGTTCAGACCCAGTGACGGCAATAATTGTTTAGGATTTACTGCCGCTTGCGTTGCTTTTATATTAAATACAAACATAAAATACATAATACAAAAAAAGTTCTGCATTGCTACTAAGAATATATACGACTGCACTATAAAATCATATGCATGACACAGACCCAAGGACTCGAAGTAGGCCAGCGCCTCCGACGCCTGACCGTGGAAAACGGTATGTCCAGCTGCCAGCAATGAAAGTCGGTCAAACAATTGAAAGATAGCAAACCGAGGCTGATGAATAGAAAATATCACAGTACGACCTCGTAGCGACAGTCTGCACACAAGCGAAGCGTGACTCTTTGACTCAGCTCGGCAATTTTTAACAAAAAATTCCTGATGTATCTAACGATGTTTGTTCAAGTTCTTGCAGAGTGTCTTTACATTAAACCATTCACTTTCGAGTAATTAAAGTACGCAATGAAGGTATGCAATGAAGATATATAATGCGCGCTACATCGAAACACGGGTCAAAATCGATTTACGCGTAAATAAAATGATTAAAACCAACGGAGAAACAGTCATACTCGTTGCCGAAATTTGGCAAACAATTGACGATTAGCTATAGTTTTGTTTACCACCTCGTAACCGGTTTCCTCTTCCAGTCTATTCATTAACATCCTATGGGTCTTTCTCCGCATCTTGAGCCTGTAAAGATTATTGTAAGATAGCAAACATCGTAAACTAGCGCGTTAGTTGTTTAGTCTCGCCGTATCTACGAATAGCTGTTATATCTATTTTGTATGACGGTATAATACGGGCATATCTAGACCATTCTTTAAATGCTGATTTCGTGGTTTTGTGCTGTATCGAGCTAATGCGTAAACCTATCAGTGAGCTTATAAATCAATTGTAAGATCGTAAAGAAGCATATTGTCGCGTTATTTAGGCCTATAATCTGCCTAGGAGCTTTATCGCCTACCTGCGTAGAAGTGAGACGACAGCACTGGCGGTGCTGGAATCGAGTCCCGTTGTTGGCTCGTCCAGAAACAAAACACCAGGTCTGATAATAAGTTCCATCCCTATGTTTGTTCTCTTTCGTTCTCCGCCCGATACTCCGCGGATAAACTGCGTACCAACCTGAAACGTCCGTATTGCACAAATCTATAACGCTAGCGGAGCGAGAAGATGCTGATTTTTACATCTTACACGTTGTTGTAAAATCTTTATTATTGTTATAAATAGTCAATCATAGGTTTAACAGTGTAACATACTGCACATGATATTGTCTGCACATGATATATGACTGACTTTGGTATCGGCGCACGATGTTAGTCCAAGTTCTTGCAGAGTATCTTCAACTCTCTGGCGTTTATCTTTCTGCGACACACTGTTTGGTAGACGCAGGTTTGCAGAGAACATGAGATTCTCTCGAACAGTCAGCGTCCCCATCACCACGTCGTCCTGAAGTGCAATAAAAATCAGTGCATGTACTTGGTCTAGTGAACAGCAGAATATTATAACCATCGCATAATAATAATAATAACGAATATAGACAGTAGGTATTAAATAGATTAGCATTAACTTTATCTTGTTTCTTATATTTTACACCATCCCTATAACAGCTACAAAGTAGGCTACATACTTGATATTCGCTGCAGATTCGTAGACTTTTGACGCTAGTCATACTGTCACTCACATGCAGTTTGCATGACGCTCGAAGTTGAAACGGGTTGCGCCTTTAACTCTGAATAATGTTACCCAATTTGTATTTGTTGCAAAAGTGATGGGTGATTGCTGTCTATACAGCTACACCGAACCGTATATTGTTGCTATATCAACTAAGAGTTGTATTGAATTGTATTGTACTGTATTGTAATTTGCCTTAAAAACACGTACAAATACAGAGATAACATAAAAACAGTAAGGCTGGACAACTAGGCAGTGCACTAACGGTTGCCCATACTAACAAGAAATTTGAGCTTATGCTCACGAGACGCGCGAAAGCCTATAGCAGTTCCGGTTCAGTAGTTTTGGGTATTCACCCTAAGTTAATATACTAATACCAAATTTTGTATCTGGATCGCATATCGATAGTTCCGTGGCACCACCTTGTGAATGATATAGGCTTGTGTCGCAGCCCAAAATCGCCAAAAAAATCCATAAAACCCCCTTTTTGGCGTTTAAGGTCATTCAAGGTCATTGAATTCGGCGTTAATCAAGAGCCAGTGTACGACTTCTTATTAGTGATTAATAGTAACCTAGGCCCTATCTCGCACCGTTACTGAGATACAGCGACTTATTGGCCAAAAATCGCAAATTTTGCCTACCCCTCTTATTTAAGCGCCCTCGTTCGGGGTGTCCCCGTTATCTCGCAGATATCTCTTACACAGACCGAGTTATAGCCAATTTTGTCCCAAATTTCGTTGCCATGGCAACGGGAGTTTGTCGGGGGAAAATGCGAATGGCAGCATTAAATGACCCATCCCCTAAAATCCCCTATAGACGCAAAAACCTCGCAGATATCTCTTACACAAGAAGAGTTATAGCCGATTTTGTCCCAAATTTCGTTGCCATGGCAACCAGGGAGGGTCCGGGGTAAAATTTAATGACATCATTAGATTGGCCATCCCGCCAAAACCAAAAATTACGACTCTTGTCTTATAGCTTACACAGCCAAAGTTATGACCGTTTAAAGAATTCCAATGTAATTTTTTTTTTAATTTTTGCGAATAAATACGTTAACTAAAAAGCAATCAAAGCTCGCAGGTACCTCCGCCAAAACAATGCTATTCGCTAGGTGGCGTCACCATCTTCGCTTTGCCAGCGGTTCCCGTATTTCCCCTTTAACGCAATGGTAACGAAAATTTTAAAGTGATCCAGAATCCAAGATTCCTGCCGGATTGCCCCCAAAATTAAATCACCTGTAGCTTATGCCATGCACGACATACCTTCAAAATTTAAGAAAAATTTGTCCATAACTTTTTGAGTTATCTTGCTAACACAGAGACAAACAAACAGACAGACAAACAAAGTCTGGCAAAAACGAAACCTCCTTGGCGGAGGTAAATATTAAATTATAATTTTCTAACCCCAAAATGGCACTTTCTTGTGCAGAACCGATCGTTTGAGGTATTAAACGTAAAAATCCCTTAAGAGGTCTGACCTGTAAGTGCGTTGAAAAAAACATATATAGATAAAACTTTTTGCGTATATTTCACCCATTTGCCGAGAAGCCCCCCTTGAAGGAATTCGCATAAAATTTTGCATGATGGGTCCCCTCGCCGACGTAATTAACCGTGCCAAATTTTATCTCAATCGGTTCAGGGGTTTTGATTCTGTGGCTTGTGGGGGTCGAATTTTTGGTTTCCCCATAGGAAAGAGAAGACGCCGTTAACACAGGGCTTGAACTACCGTTCAGCCTGTGATGTATACACATTACGTCTTTTCTGAGTTTGACACAACTTATTTCTTGTTACTATAGTTAGCCTACTAAGGCGCTTACGATCATGACATCTGATTACATTACCTGCACGACGTATCCAGTCATAAACTTGAAATCGCTCGGTAGTCTTTTACCATTAACGAGGATCGTTCCTTTGACGTTACTTGGCTCCGTTCGACCGGCCAACGCATCCAGCATTCTACCACAAACACCGTCCGATTGATAAGTATACTCTCGGTACAGGGTACGCCAAATTATATAAAGCCACATTGCATTTTATCGACTATCTACCACAAATAATGCAAAATTTTTGTACACACTTCGTAAACACACTCCGTAAGCATACCCGTACGCTTCTTGTTTTCTTGAATATTTGATTAGACACTCTATTCCACTAGACCAGCGACACCTATAAATGTAGAAAGTAAAATTAGCCTACTATTTTAATAAACAAGTCAACTATACGCGGGCTTTGATTTGTACAGGAAATCATGTAAGCCTCGTCATTAGTGCGGTCTATGCGTTTGTATATTTCATATGGTTTTGTCATGTGCAATAAAACTGCAGTACAACATTTTTTTGTATTACAGTTGCGTCGCAATTATGGAACTCTTGCAGTACAACACAAGTTCTCTGCGAGTTATAGCGCCATGTTGTACTCACTGTCGTGTGAACCGAGCCGACCCGGCGACGGCATCCAGCTGTTTTATTGCAGTTTTATTGCAGCTTTATTGTACTCGTACGAACCCAATGCATTACGTCATGCACTCTGTTTAAAGCGTAAATTGTAACGATTGTAAAGCGCTTCTGGTCACGAGTGTGGGTGACTCGCGTAACAGCGCTATAACAAGTACCTGACTTTTACCTATAGGCGTACAAGTAGGGCGACAGCATTACGTCATCGCCAATGCATTACGGCGATGTGTCTCTACGTTGTAGCAGCTTTGATATTATCAAACTGTCAACAACCAAAATCAAATAAAACTCTATTCTGTCACAGTGTCAGATTATTCCACCGTGTATACAATGTCATGTACTACGAATGCAGCTTTGTTAACAGAAAATTTTATTGGTATGTTTTATTACAGTATTTTAGACATAGCATTATCGGCATATGAGCAAAAGAGAAATAGAAAAAATATTGCGCACAGCGATATACTCACGTTGTTTTTCCGCCACCAGTCGGACCCATTACGGCATTCATTCCAGGTCGAAATATTCCGCTAACAAAAAAAATACATTTTTATGCTGTGAAAGTTTGAGTTCTCACCTATTACCGCAGTGCTGTGATAAAGTTAATTGACATTTGCATGAGACTGTATACGATTACTTTACGGTATAAGTGGCAAACAAATTTACTGCCAATTATACAGTGTTCAAGACACATTGCTTGCTTATTACTGTAGCAATAAGCTTAACATTAATTCCATAATTTCGTATTTGTAAACTTTAGGTTTATTTTACCAGCTTTTCAACAACATTTAATTGTTAATTGTTCATGGCTTTAAATTAAACGGATACTTGAACCCATGTAAATATTTCTGCTTCTGCTGCCGTTTATAAGCGGTTTGACTAAACTTTAAAACGCAGAAAAAGAAAATGTTAATTAATTAATATTTAACTAAATGTTACAAATAGCTACGAGAAAACAATAGGCTTACTACAAATATAATTACATAACTGATATTTGAGTAGAAATTTGTGACTACGCAGGGCTAATT
>Ga0209671_1004516_pt1 | contig 13821 bp, 11 predicted proteins | sample WorMetHERISLAND2_2_FD_187401 | JGI IMG/M metagenome (GOLD analysis project Ga0209671, IMG submission 187401) | Marine gutless worms symbiont microbial communities from Max Planck institute for Marine Microbiology, Germany - Olavius geniculatus... | ecosystem: Host-associated > Annelida >... | reverse complement strand
CGTTTTTCGGTGGCGATGTCTCACTGCTACAGTAAACATACAATCGAACCCTTACCACAGCAACAAAAACTCATTTGTATCGATTTATAAGACGTTAAATTCAATTATACTTGTGATCTGGATATGTTAAATTTGTGCTATATCTGTTTTCTGTGGTCTTTTTGCTGGATAAATTAAATTTGAACAAACTACTGCCAATCGGTGCTGGACTGTTTCGTAAGCATTAGCATGAGTGCATGTGACTGTGACGTCACTGGCCTATGGGCTGAACACGGCTTGACCAATCAGAGTCGTCCACGGTATAACCACGGCCATTCAACTGAACGGGATCAGCTGATCCAAGTTCAACTTGGTGCAACATAATTCAGCGTGAACTCGGTTCAACTCTTGATCTAGGTTCAGCTGAACCAAGATCATAAACGACGTTGGTGCAACTCGCCCTTAGATGAGTTATTTATCGACAGTGAACAAAAGTAAAATTAAAACATAATCCAGTAGCGTATCAGAACAGTTGACTAGATGAATATCCAAGGTTCCCCCGCTTTCGTTGTTCGCAAAATAAAGAACTGTTTAGGCACCTTTCCAATACAAATGTTCATTGGTTTTGAGACCGGTTGTGTACACTGTAATTGAAGTCCAGAAGATACATAACACCATATAATTGCTATACAGCACATGCGTATAGCTAATGTCATTATATTGTGCAAATATCACAGAATCATAGTAGTTACCAGTAGAGACAGATATTTGTTATAAGGACTTTCGAGCACTTTCAAGCCCCTTTATGATTTTTAAGAACTTTTAGGGGTCTTAAATTTAAAATTGTTAAATTTAAGCACTTTCGAGGACTTCCAGTGCCATCACACTGTGCAGCCATCTGCCTAGAACTGTGCAACCCTAACCTTGACCTTTGACCTTTTGAGTTTGGCACATTAATCACTGATCAGTCTTGCTCTGGCAGAGATTCACACCAACGTTGGTCATTCAGCGCCTTTTAGATTTTTCAGTTACATGCCGGCGTGAAACAATCAGATAGACAGACGGACAGACAAACAGACAGACGGGAAAGACCTATAATGTAGCCTATTTAAATGGAAGCATAATAAGCTCCACATGCATCATTTTAACTGCCATCTCCTGGTTTGTTCGACCAAAATCACTATACATTACTGGATCTGATATGCATCACCTTTATATTCAGCAAATCCAAACCACCATAATTATCCTCCTGAAATAAATAACGTAAAAAACCTGTTTTAACTTCTCATTTTGTTGTTCCAGCTCTGGTGAATGTGGAATGGCAGGTAAAGCGGAAACATGTGGTAGACGCTCACTGCCAGTAGTGTGACTCATTTGCACCGGAAATCTCTAGCAACAGAACAAATAACAGAACACCGACAAACAAGGGTAAAGGTTGTGTACAGTTCTTTACGGGAAGCCCATCCGGAAGCCGCTAGGAAGCATCAACTGTCTTATGGAAACATACAGTCTTGCCCACCACCTGACACAAGTATGTGCACCAATTAAACCCCATGCAGATAGGCCACCAAGATATTCAATTCACCCACCGCAAAGGATGAAAGGCTGAGTTTACTTTAGCGGTTACTTATGTACAAAGATTGGGTAAAATTGAGCAATACGTCCGATGCTGGAAAGATCTGCATCGATGAACTGCAGATACTGAATAAGCATCATATAAAGAACAAAGGAAATCTTAACTGTCCCGCAGGTAAATTCTTCATAATAGTGTTTTTTCTAACATTTGCTGCAGTTTTTGAGTTGCAAAAACAGCGATTATTGCCAACGGACCTATAGTTCAATTTAACCAAAGATTGTCCCCATCTAAGTAGTAACCACTTAATAGCGACCCAACCAGGAGGTGAACTCATAACATCTCCTATGTTATAACCACTATACTACCAAGCCACCAAATTGTGTAGACTGGACAACAACATTTTTCTACTTTAAAGTGTCGTAATTTTATTTTTAACATTACTCTAGTCTCAAGATACTGGTTTAATACACCCTTTCGGTATTCCACAGCCCAGCAGGGTTGACGGTGACAGTGCAAATCTAACATGCTTTCTGACACTCGTTGTGAAGACGTCCAACATAACTGATTGCAGGTAAAAGATAGAGTCGAAGTTGGCCTGTTTTTCAAACAAGCTTTGATTTATGTGTCTAGCCAATGCTGGCAGATCGCCCACCACTTGTGTAGGAATTTTGCAGCTCATTTATAACATTGTCTACATCATGATAGCAAAAAAAACTTCGCTGATGTAAGCCAAAGATAAGAGAACAGGAAAGAAGAGAAAGAGAAGAGAGAGAGAGGAGGAGGCTGGCTACACTATGACAGTGAGGGGAGCTGGAAAAAAACCCAAACGCTGCACGCAGGCCTAGATTAATGATGAGGTCATGGTCTGAACTGACTGTTGACTAATAAATTGATGTTCAGTCACAAGGCTCACTGAATGCATGCAGACGCCAGTTTTGATTTATCTGTCAATATAATCTAGCCTATGTTGGCCCCCCACTCACTCACCACTGCAGCAGTCAGCAGGCTACCGTGTGCTATTGTGCATTGCCCTTTCAGTCAGCAGTCACGGGTTCACGCACATGCTCTTTACTGCCGCCATGTAAAAATTCCACTACTTCAGCTCGTTGCTGACATAACATAAAAGGTTAAAGGTAATAAGTTGTCTATAGCTCTTTGTGAGAAACCCCTCTTACAGCTTTAAGCTACAGAACGTCACCTGCCATATGGGATCACGCAGTGTTACCTGCCACCTGAGACAGGTAAACCCACCGGGCCACCGTGCCTTAATCCCAGCCAGATAGGCCAGTACTCGATGTACCTAGCCCAGAGGATGAAAAGCTGAGTTCAGCTTGGTGTTGGTTACATAGTGCAAAAGCTTACCAGTCTACAGACAGTAACATGACTCAACCAGGAGTCAAACTCCTGACCTCTGAATCATAAGTCTGACACTCTGCCGTTACGCCAGCAAGCCACCCGCCGCAAAACTAGCTGTGGATTTGTTGTATATCATGTTTCGCTGGAGAGTGGAGAGTGGGCACGAAATGCTGCTTGCCCCCTCTTTTTTCATGCATACATGACTTTTTGCTCTTGTTTTTTTAAAACTCTTATTGACTGAAAATCAGCAAAGTGTAAAATGTGAATAATTAGGCCAAATCGACTGTTTCAAATATCTCCTACGGTCTACTATAATAGTAGTGAAGTAAGTAAAGTAAGCAAACACTTATACTGTGCCCAAAAGCCAGATGAGTTTGCTTAATCTGCCACACTTCATGAAATATTCCGTGAGCCAGGACCATATATTTAGACCATCGGCACCATCCAGGCCAGGGCAAATAATATTGGTTGTGATTTTTGACATAGCATATTCGAATGATTCTGGAAAATATGTGACAGCAGCGCAGCAGTGATAGCTTTCTGTGACTTAACAATTGCCAGACTTCTACAACAAGTCCGCAGCAAATCAAAGTAAATGGAGACTGGGCTTAAGTTAACATGACTCAGATGAGGCCTTCTGTACACACATGCATCTCCGTTCACCCTCCAACTGTCATCAGGGCTTAAGACCCTGGAGAAGGTAAAAAAGGGGGGAGACCTCTGTATGTGGTCCACATACTTCACTCAAAGGCTTACCTGCTGGTGACAGATGCATCTACACTGCTGTTATCAGCTTGGTAGATAATCAGACCAGTCTGAAATGTGCAATGTGTGTACTGTGTAGGTAAGCCTTATTTTGCACCCAGCTATGTGGGACTCTCAGGTTAATACAGTATGTGCACTTACAGCAACTGAACAATTATGGGAGCTAAAAATTAAATAAAGAAAAACATTTTAGAGACTTCCTACTTTTCAAGCTATCATTTTACAAAACAAGAAATTTGAGCTAATGCTCACGAGACGTGCAAAAGCCTATAGCAGTTCCGGTTCAGTAGTTTAGCTGAAAATTGGGGTGTTCACACTAAGTTAATATAAAAATACCAAATTCTCTATCTGGATCACATACTGGTAACGATATAGTACCGTGGTGGATATAGTACCCCCTATTTTGGTGTTCAAGGTCATTCAAAGTCATTGAATTCGGCGCCAATCGAGAGCCAGTATATGACTTCCTATTAGTGATTAATAGTAACCTAGGCCCTATCTTGCACCGTTACTGAGATACAGTGACTTATTGGCCAAAAATTGCAAATTTTGCCCACCCCCCTCTCATTTAGCGCCCTCGTTCAGGGTGACCCCCTTCGAATTTATGGAAAAGTTTTATGGTTCCTGAAACTAGAGTCTTCTGGACAGCCGACGCTTGCACCGTTTTTGACTGATCCACCCGTGTGACAGACGGATGGACAGACAGACAGACGAACAGAATTGCGATGGCTAAGACGCGCTGAAAGCAGTAGCTGCTTTCGCGCATAAAAACATGTTACACCCAGCCACCCAGTGGCAGTTATCTACCAGCCCATTTAGCTGTATATAAAACCAAAATTTTGCATCTCTGCTGAGTGCTGAGTAGAAATAAATGTTACTGCTTCAGATAGCAACCAAAAGCTGCACATCCAATCTAAGTACAGTAGCCATGACCTAGCAGTTTGCAGAAAAAAACAAGAAAGTATTTCTGATGTTTCTGAATGTCAATCACTTAGACACAAACCTTATCACAGCAGTCAACGAGCTTCTTCAGTTTCTGGTTGATTTCAACGATTAGAGATGATTCAAAGTCAAAACGTTCACGACTCAATTCTAACGAACTGTCCTGATGAAATTAAACAAACCGAGAACAATTCTGAGTTCTACCAAGTCTTTTAGCTAAATAATGAGAACCAAACTAATTTGGTGAAAAGTCATCATTTGTGTTCACCAGGTAACAGCTTAGGACTAATGATTTGGCTGCACGGCTTGGGTATGGTGCCCTAAATCCCCCTTTCCCTGCTGGCTAAAGACCCCATATAACACAATGTGTCACTGGACCCCACAAGTTTATCTCTCACATGGCATCTAAATCTATCAAATGGTTTAAACAATAAGCAAGATACATAAATGTCGCAGATAACACATGACAGACAAAAAGACAAAAAAACAAAACATGAGAAACGCGTAGAAATAAGTGGAATCGCTGTGCTCCATGAAGTGATTCTGCCTAACGATAATACATAAATATATGACAAATAAGTGTTAAATTTCTAGACTGCACACAGCATCGTATAATCATGACCACTCATAAACGAAGTACAGATAAGTATCAATCACCAACCTGTGGTGGTATGTCGTCAGCATTATCATCAGAGTGTCTTTTCTGAGAGTCAAGTTCTGTAATCCTGCGCAGATAAACTTTTTTCGCGAGTTCCGCCATCTCCAAGCCAGACCTCAGCACGTTTCGATCCACTTCAATCTGCTTCAATTGCCTCAGCTGTCAACAGTTTCGTCAACAAGTTTTACATCAACAAATAGCATATTTATTGTTTTTACGTTCAAAAATTTTCTGATCCTTCGACTTTAACACTTATGGCAAGGCTCCTCAAAATTAAACTTCTTCAAACTGTAAGGGCAAAACATTTTGCAGCCTGGATGTGTGGACACCACCAATCCCGGGATTGGTGGCAAACCAATACAGGGATTTCAAGATTACAAAAATTTGTCAAAAATTGTACTTTTTTGAGTGTTGAATGACACAAATAACAATTCTAGCTCTCTAATGAAAAATATTCGATAAGCGTTGAGTCCTACACTTTCTGTGCACTGTAATTTGTGTTTCTACAGTTACAGTCAATCTCTAAACTTGCAATATTTTCCGTATGATCGGCCTACTACATTCTCTGCATGATATGCATACCAAAACAGTGACTATTCTGTAAGCCTAATTCCGAATCGGGATCCTGGGATTACAAATTTCTCAATCCCAGATCCTGGAATTGAGAATTCAATCGTGGGATTGCAATCACTAGTCCCGATCCAATACAAGTAACTGAGCCTTCATGACCTGACAATTCTTTTTCATACCCACCATGGATTACTTCCCAGAGGCAGAACTACCTGTTGCGCCAAGTCACAAAAAAATATTCCCAAAGATTAAGTTTTCATCATACTCACCGTACTGAGTTTTAGATAATCATTAATCAACCTAATGCAGCATCAATGGAGTGAAGATTCAACATATATATGGTGAAGTAATTGATAGCACAATACACAAACAAAAAAATCATCATTAATCAAGCAAAAAATGATCTGAACATTGATAAAAATGTGTGTAAGTAAATGCCAATATTTTATGCTGAAACAATGTGAAACAAATGTGAAAAAAATGCTCACCGCAGTGGAGTTGACATCACTGCTAACAGTATGACGACGTACACCAGAACCATGAGTTCTCGTTCCAGAATACACACAGACTTTATCTCTCATATCTTTCCCATGGATACCACTAGATATATCATCTTCACAGTACCAACACACAATCACATATTTTACAATTAAGCACAACTGTCATCAAAAGCATATATGTGAAAAATTTGCATGTTTGTGATAAATAGAAATTCATCATTAAAACAAACGACAACTGTGGAAAAAATATGGCCATTCCATAGAACGTTTAGCAAACTAATCATATCAAAACACTAATGCATAAATTGGTGATAAGCTGCTAATAGTCAACTGATACAAAAACTGCTACAAGCACACCTAAATACAAAGTGATATGCTTTAAAATCATCATAAACAGTATTGCAAACTCCCAAAACCGGTCATCAGCAACAAAATGATACATTTTACCTCTTCTATTTTGTCTCTCTGATAGTCTCTCATGCTGCCATTTCTTCAGAATATCAGCAATAGTTAGTGGACCATTGTTACATTCAGCGTCTGTGGATTTTGCCGGTCCACTCGATGCAACTAAACTCTGCTCCACACGTCTCTGCTCGCCTAAACTGTCGTTGTATTTCTGACTAGGCACAGAGTCAGACGCTGCTGTACGAATAGGCTTGCTTCCAGCAGACGATTCTCGGTTCTGTGTTGATGATATAGGCCTACTCTCACTGTGTGGAGCAGAACCGTTAGTTTTCCAGAGCGCCAGCGCCCTTTCTAAACCCATAACAAACGTATCAAACGACAGACGGCCACCAGGTGACGCCACGTTTCTCAGAGATTGAATGACGACGCTTCGCGGTATGACACAGTCGCCAGCCTCCCAGTGATTCTCAATATCGCTCAGTTTCACTAAGCCGGAGCGATTTTCATCCAAAATGTCAAACAGCACTTTAACGTGAGATATGAAAACAAAAGATAACTTATTCCTGTCGGTCATACTGCTGCGATTATTACTCAAAACATAAAAAAATTCATACTTTACTGCAACATAGAATATATAATCAAAAGTAAACAAACCAATCTTAAAATAAGTAAATAATAAGTAAAAATTACTACTAGTGAGCGTAGGCTGCCAATTGCGCGACACTCGCGACTCGCGATTATGATTATGACAGCAAACTCAGACTATTAATCTGTCTTCTGTTATTAACATCACTTTTTGTTCATAAAACGTAACTATTTCTGTCAGTTTTGATGCATTTGAATTGTGTTCTTCAATACGCCACTCCAGTCAGTAGCATAATAGTTAGCATAGGTATAAATTAAAACGAATATGTGACCGTATGGTACAGTGCTGCTAGCAGCGTTTTGTTGCAAATCTTGATGATAATGAACTCAGAGAGAGAGTAAAGTGGCTATAAATTTGGCGTCTGAACTGACGTACTGTACACGGCCCAGTTACTATTGTTAGACGTGCTCAACCAGGGCAGCAAAATAGCAGCAGGTGCGCCCATTAGCCTTGGACTAGCGGCCTATATAATAGGCCTAATATAGCTCGTGCACTTGTTATCATTGGCCCGTGACTCAGCTCGAGTCGATCGGCTCATGGCCTCGGCCTTTGCTGCTCCGGTTCGCCTATTGACAATGACATTGACATCCGTCAACAGAGTCGTAAATTACAGGTCGACCGTCGGCCATTCTTCGAAGAAGAGATAGAGTCCGCAACATGTTTTGTGGACTGTCACTGTCTCCCTTTGTTGCTCTGGGGCCCATAGTCCGGCATAAATAATGCCGTATCTCTGCATGAGTGATTATAGAAAACTTTATGCTTTGGAGAGCAAAACAACACCCAGACTAGTGCGAATACCGGTATATGCCTAACAGAACGTTTTAGTAGGTCTACTAATCTACTGCCGACCTTACCGGTACTTAGAAATTTTAAACAGCTGTTCCAAAATTTCAAGCTGAAATTTAACAATTGTACGTGATAACGAAAACGTACTTTTCAGCTTAATTGCAGTTAACGGAAGATTAAATCGTCAACAAAAATTCCAGTCAGAAGTGGAAAGTTATTTATCAGTCATACGATCGAGTACTAGATGAGTCCAGTATGGCCTATACGAACATTGTCTTTCAGGATGACTGCAAAAGTGCAATGTTGCGGTATAGGCTAGCGTTTGATGGCGAATTCACACCGACGCCACTCCCGCGACAGTCGAGTCGAGTCGATGTCGCAGGTGTAAATAATTGACTATGACTTTTGAATGTTTTGGATCACTCAGTTAATAACCATGCTTGTAATTAAATTATAATAGCGCATTTCAGTTTACGTAAATATGGGTATGGGTCTCTTTGGTTCTTCAAATTAGAGCGTGACGTTTTGGATGAAAAATGCAAAAGTGGCCCACATATCAAATACATCGCCGGCGGGATGATCTGATTCTTGATTTAATTATATCCGTAGCATTCGTTGTCAACAACCCTGTTGATTCATTTAAAATGCAAATGCACAGTCTATTCTTCGCCATTTTTCCCGGCCAGCGCGGCAAGTCACGGCAACAGCGCTGCGTCCTGACCTCATCTCGAGGACGACCATTTATCACACAACCGCGTCCACTACCACGTGCCTCCATCGTGCTGTGTTTACAAGGCTGCGTGCGAGCGGGGTCTACGTGATGCCCGATCACGCAGACGGGCACATGTTCGGAGCTGTCCCACATCTTTTCACAACGCTGTTGCGGCGTAAACATTGGCCCAGGCGGGGGCGTGGCCATTTCTCTGACGGAAAAGTCAAAAAATCGGAAATAAAGCATGCTTTTTTCTAGTCACAGTTACACGAGAAACTAAACTTTTGGTTTAGATGTCAGAAAATGTAGTGCCTGATTTTGTTGCAACTTACGAAGCACAGTCATAGTGTGTTGTTTACTTTGCACAAGCATTTTTGTTGCCCGCATGCTGGTTGGAAATAAAAGCCGTTGCAAATGGTGTAAACAAGCTTAGCCTTGAGCAGCTGCAGAGGCGAGGGTCCGATTCTAGAAGCGTTGTCAGTAGTTGGTTGATGTGCGTCTCGACTGTATAGGGAGTTTTTGATGTGTAGTTTTTCGTCTATATAAACTACTTAACGCTTGTAGATGGTGTCCCGTCTAGCTTTAGCGCATGTCAAGTGAGTTTTGTTGTACAAACATGCATTTTTGTCGTCGAACTTCGGTTCTCATTAACATGTGCAGGGGCGGGATTCGCAGTAGTAGCCGGCGGTGCCTCTTTAAATTGCATTTTTCGGAATTTTAATCATTGGATTGAAGCCTGAACAAGTCTAATAGATAGGTGTGATGTTTTTTTGATGTTGGCATGAATAATCTGTGGTTGTCGAATATTAACTGTTGCAGTTTTAGGACAAAAACAGTAAGGGGACAGAATAGTGTAACAGCCACAGAAGCGCTGGTGCAGCCAAACCGCTTGCATGATTTCTACCTTCTGGTGTATATACCTCACCTAATGTCTGTTAATAACTGTTAATAAGCAAACATACTGGCAAAATAAACATTTCTTTTTCGGGCAGTTGAAAATAGCAAAACACTTTATTTTGTTGTAGTAAAGAGAGCTTGGTCAGAAGTTTTTCATGGCTAACTGGGTAGTGTGTAGTTTACTGGGCGCCATAGGAATACATTGCACCTATTATTTCACATATATACCCTATAACTACCAATATGGTTAGGGTTTAGGGTTAGGGTTAGGTGTAGCCTTGTTATACACGGCTCAGATTTCAGATATGAATGCAGCTTATAACTAGACTAGGTTAGGTGTATTCCTATGGCACTCAGTAGACTTCACTCGTCCCGGCTAACTTAATTTCACTACATGTTGTGATGCAGTTACGGTGTATACAGGTTTTACTGTACAAAATGATACATGTTATCTTTGTGGATGTATTGCAGAATGCCTGCAACACCACTGAAGGCATTGACACTGGATGTGACGAACACGCTACTGAAAGCTCGCTGCTCGATGGGAGCCCAGTACGCCAATGCAGCCAAGGTACATGGCATTGATGCTGACCCCACGGCTCTGGATCGGGCGTTCAACGTGACGTTCGAGCAGAAGAGGCGTGAGATGCCTGACTATGGCAAACATCACGGCGTGACGTCAACGGACTGGTGGCGTGACGTCGTCAAACGAGTTTTCATCAACGCCGGTCACATTGACGTCAGTCCAGAAACTCTGTCCAGGGTCTTCGACACCTTGTCGGATCATTTCACGGTATGCACTTAGTACCTTTATGGCCAACAGCAAACTAGACAAGCTGTAATAGCTTAGTAGTAACCTAGCATACAGCAGAATAAGACTGGAAATGTGTTGTCTTGTCTGGGTGTGGGTAAAATGCATCTGGTGCATCTAGTTGCATCTAGTGCAATTAAGGTCGGGATAAATGATGAGGATGAGCAGGGATAGGTTACGGTCAAGATTAGCATCATGGCTGAGGTTTGGGTTGCTGAGGGTTAGGGTCAGTAACGCTATTATGTCATGTGTAAAAATAACAGATGCACTGGAGCCGCGTCCATTACGTTTAGGGCTGGTATTGTTCGGTTTTGGGTAAGGTTAAGATTATGTAAATGGAGTTAGGGGTACATATATGGTTTGGACTGACGTTAAGGGTTTGATTTTGTAAGAGTTACATACGTTACTAGATGCAGACGCACTAGATGCACCAGACGCAGTTTACCGACACCTGTCTTGTCTTGCTGTTCTGGCATTGATGCATAGTACAAATCATTTTGTATTTTCTCATACTTGGGATGTAGACGTTTGAGATGAATTCGTCAGCATGGGTCATTTGTTGTTTAGAAATCCTGCTATGAATTTTATTCTTGTCTTCATACTTGGACGAACACTTGTGCAGTAAGAAAAGTGTGTTAATTCTGATGTAATTCATTTACTAATTGTATGGAGCACTGAGATAATGTGTAGATATTTGATTACTTACAATAACGTATTGCTGTTGCTTGGAGGATTGTGTGTCTGTATTTCGAAGCTTCGATAGTTCGAAGGTACATACCGTAACATGCATTTTCACTAACTCCTTACCCTTATCCTACTTTTAGTTGAGAGGAAATGTGCAGATTGAGTCAACATTTGAAGTGTATAGCATAGAAATTACGGACTATCGCAGCTTCAGATTATCAATAGCTCTACCCCTGTTTGGAGTTGTCAAAGTTTGCTATGTGTCGCGTGCTACAGAACAATCCACAGAGTGCGTACGAGGTGCTTCCAAACGTGCGTGAGGGCCTGGAAACTCTTAAGTCACTCGGTCTTCGCCTCGGCGTCGTCTCAAACTTTGACGCATCTCTGACGCCGACGCTGAAGGCGCATGACCTGAGCGGCTACTTTGACTTCACAGTCACCTCTGAGTCAGCCGGAGCTGCCAAGCCAGAGCCTGCCATCTTCTACCAAGCCCTCGGGGAGTTTGACGTTGGCCCGCTATCCCCGGGTGAGGTGGCCCACATTGGGGACGAGCTAGAGAATGACTATGTAGCACCCCGTAGCCTTGGCATGACGGCTTTCCTTGTGGACCGAGAGGGTCAACTGTCCAGCGCAGTTATGCAGAAGGTCATCGATCGGCGACATGTTGTCAAGGACCTTAAGGATGTCTGCGAGCTGGTAGCTCCAAATCCTGACTAGACAGGACGCAGATAGATAGAAATACTATTAGATAGCACTCCGATTTAGAAGGGTATGCCTCTGCCTAGGGTTGTATGTTTTATACTTGGCCATCTTTACATAATTGCAGGAGTGAATAAGCAATTCTTGGGATACTGATCATGATCCACTTCCAGGAATGATGGATTCTAAATTTATATCCAGATTTTTAGTTCATACATCCACTACATTCATAACAGAGTAATTGTTAGCCTTGCCACATCTCCAAAGAATGTCTCAAAAACTGGTTAGTAAGTTACTTTGGGTAATTTGTGCTTGATGTTACAAAACAGTTTTAGCAACCTTGGCAGAGGTTAGAATGTCACGCTTTGGACCAATAAACAACATTTCCACAGACTACTCACACTTCAGTCTAATCATCATTAGTATTTCCAGTTTGGAGTTGTTGTCGTGCCAGTACTAGTGAGTGACTATAGCTTTAATTCTGTGGCATTTTGCGTACAGACTTCGCTGTATTTATGCATGTTTGGTGTGCTAACATTACCTGTATTTTATGTGCGTCGTGATTGGACAGTTGCTGCTATTGATAGCTATGTACACGAACAGTTGCTAATGCTTGAAAAGGTGCTATTTCCCGAAATTGAACGGTGTTTGCTTTCGGTGATTGTAATTTCTCAAAATGTCTGCAGATGTTTACTGTGTATTTGAATGTGCATAAGCATCATAGGTGTGCCATGGGGTCAGAAATGCTGCCTCAGAAATTTACTTGGGTGGGCCATGATGCATTGAAGTTTTTTCTAATTTGGTGTAGTTGCTGTATGCCAACCATGGTGACTACATAGAGGTGGGTGAGTGAGACTGTCACAAATTTTTGTCTGATATTGAACATTTACCCCTTCCCATTATTTTGTGTTGGCACTCCTGTGATTTGTTTAATGCGTACATTGATTCGTTTGTTTAGAAATAATGAGATCAAATATTTTTATCATTGCACGAACATATTGTTATGGTACTCTACTTAAGCACTCGTTTTGTGTTAAGCCGACAGTCATGTGTTCAGTGTTCAGAAACTGGTTGTTATTTGCGGAAGTTTTTTTCTAAAATTTGCTCACAACCAGCTGTTCTAAGAACATGCTTTGTTTGTTTTTGTTACGCTGTGATCCCATTCTAAATGGTCGAAGTTGATTACTTGGACCATCTTGCTAGTGGTGAACTTGTTCAACCGGGGCAATATGATTTAACCAAGCTGATTTCCATTTTTCAGTCCATAGCAAAATGCTGTTATACGATATAAAGTTTAATTTGTCTTAAAAGGTTGTAAAATCTAGTGTGTTGAATTTAACTCTAATAATGTGTACGTGGCACATTAAGTGATCGATAAATGTTTTAAAGATTAATGCATTTTTGTGGTAGAGAAATTTTGATTGATGTGGTTGGTTATCACTTCCAAAGATGGAGGGAAGAATGCGCAACTGTGAGAAGTGTGAACCGGTTTAATTGTTAGTTGTCTGGTCATGTTTTAGAATGGAATCATTTAATGTTGTTACGACTGTTGTCAAGTGCCTAGTAAGAAAACAATCTGCTGCCATTATTTCAGACAGTTGTCCATCCGGTTGTATTAGCACCGAGTGTTGTCAGTCTGCTGTACAACAGTTTCTGCCGAGTGTTTTTGACGTTGTTCCATGGTGCCCTAACATTGTTGTCGTCGCTTTGTAGTTTAGATTTTACAAGCCCGGATTTTTTATAGATGAGGTCATTGACGTTGCGCTGTTTAGGAATCCTTAGTCTCCTAAATTACGCAACTGTCAACGTCGGACAGAGACAACTTGATCCCCCCC
>Ga0209671_1004513_pt1 | contig 13822 bp, 9 predicted proteins | sample WorMetHERISLAND2_2_FD_187401 | JGI IMG/M metagenome (GOLD analysis project Ga0209671, IMG submission 187401) | Marine gutless worms symbiont microbial communities from Max Planck institute for Marine Microbiology, Germany - Olavius geniculatus... | ecosystem: Host-associated > Annelida >... | reverse complement strand
TTTTGTTAGAGAGCAGACTTCCAATCCGTACAATAACACAGGTAGGCATTTTGTTTTAATTAGGTGAAGAACCACTTCCTCAGAAGCGGCTCTACCAACTTTGCCAAATATCGAGTTAGACGAACGATAGAAATTTCTTTTTGGCATGATCCAGCGAACACTTAAATTTGACAGAACGCACAATAAATACACCAAGATATCGTAGTTGATCAACCCACTGTAGAGACTGGCGTGTTGTCAACACAATGTTCTCACATTTAACACTGCAACGTGGCCCGATACGTATACAGGACGATTTTCGAAAGTTGACTTGCATGTCCAATAAATCGAGTTCCACTTGGCATGCATTTACGAGCTGCTGTAAATTACAGACGGAAAGGGCCATTATTAGAATGTCGTCCGCATATAACACCACGAAGCAGCGTTGACTGACGGGTGATTGGCTAACTATGTCATTTAAATACACAGCAAATAACTGCGGGGAAAGCACAGAACCCTGGCGCACACCAAATTTGATTTGGATAAAATCTGACATTACATTATTCCACTTTATGCAAGTCCAGCAGTTTGAGAGCCAGTTTTCAAATATACGCAGTAGTGTGTTAGGAATTTTTGTCTGACCAGACCATATATCATTGTTGCTAACAACACTATGCTCAAAACACTCAGTGTTTTCTTGGAACATTCAGGTATATTCAGCCAAGTCCTTTATGTATGCTGAATTAAGCAAACAAAACTCAGAGCTGTCTGTCATGCGATCTTACCCAACACAGGTTAACGGGACCTGACTTAACCCTAGTCAGTCAGGCTGGTACTTGATTTATCTACCCTAGAGGGATGAAAGGCTGAGTTCACTTGGTGGTTTCTTACATTCTGCAATGGCTAACCTGTCCGCAGACAGTCACCGGTCTAAGTAATAACCAGATTGGTGCAGAGCAACTTTGCTGAATGAGACCAGCGTATTAACCACTAAACCAATCCATCACATGTTTGCATTGTCACAGACGTTGAATTTTGCGTTGACATACGAGTGTCGATGTGACTTCCTGAGTGTGGCTGCGTCGTGCAAAGCCGTTCTCTGCTGTCGCACGTCACCGCTGCAGAAGGCGGAGCTTGTAGACTTGGTTCGTCACCAGACGCAGGCTGTCACGCTGGCCATCGGTGACGGCGCTAACGACGTGGGTATGATTCAGGTGAGAAGTCACGGCAATTTTATAGGGATATTCCCTGGGGGTTTCCTGGAGACTGATGTTGAACTACAGTAATGTGTTTCTGTCTTACACGTGCACATTGTTTTTTTCTTAGTCACATTCCGGGTCTGGGAGACAGATCGCCACCCCTAAGGAAACTTTATAGATGTCGTGGGTCAGATGGTACTTTGAAGTCTGGCCATGTGACACGACTTACTACTCATTTTGGTGTGTCGTGTTTGCATGTTGTTGTTGCTTAATATTATGTGCCATGTTAATTGTCAGTCTACCAAGTTTAACAAAGCAGGCTTCGGTAATTACAGCAGTGGATGTTGAACAGACTACGACAAAATGTAGTTGCTGAGTTTCTGTATAATTTCACACACTTACTTAGGTGGCCATTTTCTTATTAGGTTAAAGGTTCATGGCCACGGTTAAACTCACTTGCGAAATTTATGTAGACCTCAATTAGGCATTTTATCTTGCATATATAATATGTCAATTTCAGCTTTATAAATGTACGAAATTAATGTTTTAATATTGCGAAAAAAATGGCATTATGTTATGCTGAAAATTTGGATTTTGCCAAGTGGCCTGAAATGACATCACACAAATGACATTGTACACAGTTAGTGTTTACCGATTAATTTTAATATCTTTGATGACAAAAAATACTGTGTCGCATGACAACTGCAGCAGTACATAGGTAAAAATGTGATTTCATAATCTACGCGTATTTTACGTTGATGATGTGTTCTACCAGTGACATCATCAGCCAGCCTGTCAACATGGCATCTTGTTTTCTGCGGCATTTTCGTAGATCATTGATTTCAAATGTAAATTTTTTTGTGTTGACAAAACACTGGTTGCCGATATTACTGTCAAAATTATCAGAAAATTATGCTGTTTTAGGAAACTGGATAAAATACGTATGTTAATTTTTGTGTCCATGGACCTTTAAATCGTTATTCCTTAACACAGTGACTTAATGCTGAGAACAGTAGTTTTTCAGTAAATTTATAGGTTTGGGTTGGTTGCAGTTGATTGCAGTAATGTAAACAAGTTTTTTCAAGAGTAAGACTGTTTCTTTGTTTTCATGGTGTCTTAAGTCTTGAGGACTACATCTCTAGTCATTTGCAACATTATGGCACCTCAAAATTAATTTGTATAATAATAGTAATGCTAATCATGATAATAATGACTAATGACCAGGGTTGTTAATATAGCAGTATTGCAATTATTGCAATAAGTATTGCAATACTTTTAGTGCTGAAATATTGCAATACTTGAAAGCAATACTTTTTTCTGTTTGGTTTACTCTTAATCGTGAGGATGCTGTTTAATTAGGCAAAGAAACTTTTCATTCTGTTGCTTGATTGCACGAAAAAGACCAAATGACTTGCTTGTTGTTTAAATTCTGGATTGATCACTTTATCACGTAGTCTGTAGTCAACGCAAAATTTTAGAAATTTGTACACAGCGGCAAAAATCACAATTTATTTGGGGTGATCGGATAGTGGAGTCTTGGAAAAAGTGTTGCAATACTGGCTCAGTAAAAAGGATTGCGATCAGTATTTCAATACTTTTTTCCACCAAGTATTGCTATCGCTATTGTAATATTTTTCGCCAGTATTGCTAACAACTCTGCTAATGACCTACATTTGTTTGTTAAGTCATTGATGTTGCATTTGCCAAACATCAGCAGGTAAACAGTTAAAGGTTGTAATTTGATGTTTGTGTAGCTTATTGAAGATGAAAGGCTTTGTGGCAAAAATGAGTAATTAATGCTGCTCTCTACTACTGTGTGGATGCTACTGTGTGGGATCCAAAGGTGGTAATTAACACTACTGTCTGCCGCTGTGCATGTGTGTGTCTGAAGGCGGCTCACGTTGGAGTTGGTATTTCAGGAGCTGATGGACTGCAGGCTGCTTGTGCTTCGGACTACTCGGTCGCTCAGGTACATGTATTTATTACCACTTCCAGCTCAGCTTATTATTGTCATCTCTTGTTAATAGGTTCTTTCAACTTTAGCAGTTTATGCTTAGATTTTGGGGCTTCAAGCTGAGCTTGAACCAAGTCTGTAAATTTGTGTTTATTTTGGCACATTGTGATTTTATCTGTAAGATGCACTCTGCAGATTGCCAGTGAGATGTCCTACTAATCTTAGATTGGTGGATGGCGAACTAAGTGCACATATGACTGGCTTTCTTTTTGACAGAAAGCTACAATGTGCCACAGCCTCAACTGAACAAAAACGTCTTCATTAATCATTTAAGATGAATAAACATTACAGCGGTCGGATTAACACGTTAGAAGAATTAACGCACGTAGATAAATTTGCGATATTCTGTGAAGCAAAAGCTTCATTATCTCGTTAAACTGCGGTTATTTGACGATCGAATGAATTTAAGTAATTAAACTGTTTTTGCCATTCTGTCACTACTAAAAATAATAACAATACTCACATGACAGGGTACGATTTGGTCTTTCATTTTCCAGGTATTGCAATTTTTAGTTGTTGTTTTTTTTGGTTTGTCATTTTTAGGTTCTGCAAATTTAGCACCCCCAGCAATATTAATGATGCATTATTAATGCGTTAACGTATGTGTTAAAAAAATTAACACAATACATGTTAAAAAATTAATGCTTTGACATCTCTAATAAGTGCTCTCTTGCTGTCGAAGTTGGACCGGCCGATTGTTCCACAGGCACGTGCAGTTTGGCTGCCATTCGTGGCTTGGCACATGTTTAGACGTCAGAAGACCTGAGATGTTGACGTCCCACCTTCGTGACGGGTTGATCGTCGTCCCACAGATACAGCATGCATCAGAGTTTGATTTGTTTTCAAGTTATCGGTCAAGGCTAAATAAATTTTATGTGCAAAAGTTTCAGAGCATCGTTGTAACATGCTTATGCCAAGTTTCAGAGCTAGTGACAATAGTCAATTCTTTGACTTGTAGTTTGTTGCTTGGTTTTTTTGTTTGTGAGCAGTTTCGGTTTCTCAACAAGTTGCTACTGGTTCATGGAACGTGGAGCTATCATCGACTCACTAAACTAACCCTTTACTCCTTCTACAAGAACATTTGCCTCTACTTCATACAGGTACTTGGCCTTTGTTTTTATGCACGAGAGCTAGCGTGTATTAGCTATGGTAATTCTGTCTTGGTGTCTGTCTGTCTGTCTGTCCGTCTGTCATGTCCCGGTATCGATCCAAGGCCAGGTGAGATAAAGACTTCCTGTTTTCACCATATGATAGCCTGGAGTCTGTAATATTTCGTGACAAAATTTTGTGCCGCTGGGTCAAGGGGGTCAAACTTCTTAGGAATGTCAACATCGATGACCTTGAATGACCTTGAACCTCCAAAATAAGGGGTTGTAGTGAATTTTCCGCGATTTTGGGCTGCAGCACACATTTCAAGGATAAACTTGCCAAAATGCCTGGAAATAGACCAAGATAACCTGCGTGTGAAATTTTCAGCATTGAATTTTGATTTTAGCATTTAAGTCTCGACTTTCTATGTTCAAAGAGCCTTGCGCACACGAGTGTCAAAGAGGGGTATTTGTATAAAAAGTGGTTATTTCTTCGCTATTGGCTTCTATGACGTAAAAATGGTTGCAGATAAGCACAGATATGCTGCTCATTATAACAAGCACCAGTGACCAGCTTCTTAGTAGAATTAACATTGATGACCTTGAACTTTATAATAGGGGTTTATAGCGATCTTTTTGCGATTTTTGGCTGCAGAAGAGTGAATTGTGACAAAATGGATGGAGATGGACCAAGATTACCTGCGAACAGGAACTGCAATAGGCTCTCACGTGTCTCATGAGCATTAGCTCAAATTTCTTGTTTATCGTTTTTAAAGGTGTTGTTATTTTTATTGTAGAATGTAGGCTGCTATTCTGAAATAAGTGTTGAGTTTGACGTGGTTCAGATGGCAGTTTGGTACATGGGTAACTAAGCAAAGTTAATCTATGGTTAATACTTAAATGGATGACTGTCCGCAGACATGTAAAACATCTCAGCATGTATCGATCCACCCAGGTCAACTCAGCCTGAGCGGAGCTGAACAGTCTATAAGAATAAAATACAGTTGCAATAAAACACAATAAAATGACTAAGCCTACATAGAGTCATACTCCAAGTCAATGAATTTTTCAAATTACAACATTTAATGTTAATTGTTCAACATTTTGGCAACTGCTGCTGCCTTATTTGGAACAAAACAGTTGCCAAAACATTAATAAAGTTAGTTTTATGAATTTACATAATTTTATAGGCGATTGGTTTTTATTGGCTGACCCTAGAGTGTTTTATGCATATTATTTCCAGTTCTGGTTTGCAACGCTGAGTGGATTCTCCGGTCAGATCGTGTTTGAGCGCTGGTCGATCGGTCTCTACAATGTTGTGAGTCTCTGACGCATTTGCTGCTATTGTTGTCACACTGACAAGCTCCTAATGACTCAGCATTGTTTAGCATGTATGAATATTCATATAATTTACGGCACTGCCTACATAATTATTGTCTGTGGCTGGCAGCCTGTGTGGGTGGAGTCTGGGGGTGATTGGCAGCAAGCTGGAGCTTGTGTAACAATTGCAGAGCCAGGCTGTGCAGTTTTTAATGTGGGATCGATGTGTAAAAAAAATTGTACCAAATCATCCTAGTCACCAAAAATGGTTAGTTACACAAATTAGCTAACTATCAGGCCATATACTTATGAAATCTGCTTTTAGTGGTTTGTGTGCGATGTGTTTAGATCTTCACAGCAGCGCCGCCGTTTGCAATGGGAATGTTTGATCGTTACTGTAGTGCTGACACTTTGCTCCATTTTCCAGCTCTCTACAAGTCGTCACAGAACTCGGAACTTTTCAACGTCAAAGTCAGAAGAACCGTTTATTATTGTCCTATTTATTGCTATTTTATTACATTTTATTACTTTACACTCTATATTTTTTCAGCTTTCTGCAAATTTTTACTGAACTTCAAATTTTTCAACATCAAAGTGAGAATCTGTCATTATTGTTGACTCATGAGCGGCAAGCTCTTAGCGACCCTTAAATTCAGGCAGCGTGTCTATGGCTGTGTATGTTGTCTGTCTGTCTGCAATAGCAGGTGTGCAGAGCACAGCTGTGGATAGCAGCTGTTAAGCTTGCAGCTCTGCAGCTGGCTTGCCTACCGACTTGTTTATATTAATTGCCACATTAATATGTAGCTTAGTGGTTAAGATTATGATTCTCATTGGCCGGCATACTCAAGAAATTATATATCTGACTATTCTTTTTACTGACAGAAAACAAACAAACAAGTAGTGGAAATGAAGATATAGAGACAGTTAGACCAGATTAAGCCAGTGACTGCACCAGATCTGGGCAGAATTGCTGTAGTTATGGAAGGCTTTTGATGGTATTCTGTGGAGAGGTTTCACGTGGCCCAAGATTAGGCAACAACATTTTGTTCTCGATCTGGAATTTTTTCTGGACTGGATGCTTGATAATCATTGAGCATTGTTTACCATTACGAGATAGCAGCTGCATTAAGTTTGTTGTAATGATTACGTACATGGCAGCTCCATTCTTGGCAGGGTCTGAGATATTTGATTGTCGTTATACAGGTAAATTGTATAATTGTTATTTTTATTTTATTTTATTGTTATAATTGTTATTATAATTGTTATTGTATAAAGTTCTACCTGTCCAGGTGTTCTGGCTGTGGTGTGGGAATGCTGTCTACCATTCGGTTCTTCTATTTTGGATGACTGTGGTTGCCGTTGAACAAGGTTGGTCAAATCCTGCATTATAATCCCTTCATTGATCTCTTCTTTGGACTATTGCACCTGGCTGACATTTCCAGCTTTATGTTATTCTCCCTGTAGAAAAGCCATGTTTCAACAGTTGTCAGCAGTTTGCTTTTGTGAGACCCGACTTCAGTGGGGGGGAGATGCTTAGTGCAAAACAGTTGGCCTGTTAGACAAAAATCAGGAAGCCGACCATACTGGTTGTTAGTGACCTTGAAGGTCATCCAAGGTCGATGATTTTTATTTCATCTGAAAGGGTGTATGCCACTTTCTGTTAGTGATTAATAGTAACCTTGGCTGTGTCTGTCACCATTTCCGAGATATGGCCAGTTTTCCGTTGAAAAAAAAACACATTTTTTCTATCCCCCGTCCATTCAACCCCCAATTTGAAAATGTTTCTCTTGCACTAGATGGCTGAAATTTTGCATGCCTGAGTTTTACACGTGGCTATTTTTTCATGTAAAAAGTTTTCGCCTAAAACCTTAAGTTTATCCACAATACATCTGTTAGGGATGGACAGATGGACGACAACCATGCCAGTAACTCGACCATTACTTAACTACGGTTGGCTAACAAAATTATTCACCAGAAATGCCATTTGGAATCTTGGAAGTGGCAGCCAGTTGACATGAGCTAATGATAGGCACAGTGCATTATGCAGAAATCGCTGAACAGTTGGAGATGTGGACGTATCACCATCTTGTTTGGCCAAATAAGTCACATTGTTGTTGTTGAATTGTTTAGCTGTGCAGAGGTAAAGCAAGTGCATAATTCCATATCTCCATGTCTAGCATTATGTAATCGATTTCTAGTACTTTTGAATGGTGAAGTTTTTTTGATATTTTGTCGTCATTATTTTTAAGCACTCGAGTGTTTTATTCACTCCTGCAATGTCAACCATTTTGTGATCGGTTTTGCTGTAGACGTTGCATTCAAAGATGGAAAAATTGGAGACTATCTGTTCCTGGGCAACGTGGTGTATACAGTAAGTATTTATTGAAGTTACTTGGACAGCTGTTTTGTCTGTTTAAATACACATTCTTTCATGCCTTTTCTTTTCATATTATTACTCAGTGTATCGATCCTTGAACTGCGTTTGTTCAATGCACAAATTTGACATGAAAAAGTAAAAAGATATATATATACCGGTACTGCGAATGAGAAATGACAAATTGTAACAATTATTAGCAGTATTCAAACAATGTTAACTGGATACTTTTCTGATTAGATTATGATTATTGATGCACTATTATCATTTTTTATCTTTGCACTGGTGATGTTTGTAATTGTCTGTTGTAGTACGTCGTTGTCACAGTTTGCGTCAAAGCCGGCATGGAAACTTCGGCTTGGACCTGGGTACTTTTTGCAGTTTTACATGATCATTAAAGTCAGTTATTTAAGTCAGCAGTTAGTTACTGTTTAATTTGAAAATACTTTTGAAGAGGATGTTCACTAACAAGTTTATATTGTCAAAATCAGTTGTTTCAGTGATCAGTTACATGTGCGTAAAGTGAAATGTAAGTGGCAAGATACATGCACAGCAGATTTAGCAATAGTTTAGCCAACCAAGCAGAAATCAATCAGATGTATACAGTATGCCAATTTTTTGGAGAATAACCATTATTGTGCATTAAACATCTAGAGATGACCAAAGATACAGGAAAAGTACCTAAATCTTTTGATTGCAAGTGATTTAATAGATAATTGGATACTTCCAATTACGCAGAAACCTGCCAATTACACGAATGGTGTCACATTCATGTGATCTTGAATTATTTGGGCCTTAGTTATTGTGTCTGTAACAGCTATCTCATTTGGCAGTATGAGGAAGCTTTATTTGCTGGTTCCTCGTTCTAGCCATCTGTTCTTACATGTTGCCCACCTGTGGACAGACAGACAGACAGACAGATCACGCTTTGTTGCAATAGCTGGCACACTGATGCCGCCTAATGATGCGTTTGTATATATGGTATGGTATGGTATGTGTCAGCTGTCTCACCTGGCGGTGTGGGGAAGCATCGTCAGCTGGTTTCTATTTCTAGCCATCTATCCTTACATGTGGCCCACCATCGACCTTGCTCCGGAGATGGTTGGAATGGTATGCACATCTCATCTCATCTTGTTATTACTAGTGATTGCAATCACGAGATTGAATTCTCAATCTCGGGATTAAGAAATTTGTAATTTCCATATCCTGGAATCTTGTTTTCGGGATTGGCTTCACAGATTGGTCCTTGTGTTGATATCCTTAGTAGACTTATTTTGTGCATAGGAGGTAGTAGGCTAGCTCCGACGGAAGGTATATCCAATCTGTAGGGACTGACTGTGACTGTAGGACTGTAGCACACACGAATATTTTATTCAATAGACTGCTAGAATTGTGATTTGTATCATTTAACACTCCAAGAAAGAACAAGAAATTTGAGCTAATGCTCACGAGACGCGCAAAAGCATATAGCAGTTCCTGTTCGCAAACTGTCAGTTTGTCTCCAGCCATTCATAGCGATTTTTATGGGGGTACCGCTCTTTGATGCCCTCATGCGCAGGTTTCCTTAAACCTAGAAAATCAAGACTTGGACCGTTGAAATCTGATGCTCAATGCTGAAAATTTCATATGCAGCTCTTCCGTGTCTATCTCAATTGATTTCGGCGCAATTCGCTCTTGAAATGTGTCTCGCAACCTGAAATCGCCAAAAAATGGATAAAAATCCCTATTTTAGTGTTCAAGGTCATTCAAGGTTATTGAATTCTGTGGCAATCAAGAGCCAGTGTACAACTTCTCATTAGTGATTAATAGTAACCTAGGCCCTATCTCGCACCATTATTGAGATACAGCAACTTATTGGCTAATAATCGGATATTTTTTTCACCCCCTCTCATTTAGCGCCTTCGTTCGGAGTGACCCCTTTTGAATTTATCGAAAAGCTTTAGCCTACCGTTTCTGAAATTAGAGTCTTCCAGGAAGCCGATGGTGAAGATTTGGTGATCCTAGCTTGCACTGTTTTTGACTGATCCACTCATGTGACGGACAGACAGACAGACAGACGGACAGAATTGTGATGGCTAAGGCACGCTGAATGCAGTAGCTGCTTTCGCGCATAAAAATTTTGACAAATTTCGGTAATCCCAAAATCCCGGGATTGGGACACTGGGATCCCCGGATGGCAAGCACTATTTATTACCTACACATATTTTCTACTTACAGCATAGTATATTTTTCATGTTTTAATCCAACCAGTTGCTGTAATGCATGATAAAGATGTTTTTTTATTAGTCAACATTATTACTGTATGTTTCTGATGCTATTTGATTTACTTTCTTGGACGATAAGAAGATTACTGACTTGTAGAAATTGTACACTAACAGGTCCGATAGTTTTTTCTGTGCATGTTTTTGCAGCAAGTCTAGTAAGTGCGTGAACATACATGTAAAGTTCTTCCTGCACCACAGGCTCATAGGGTGGCGCTGATCTCAGTTATATCGGCCCTTCTCAGACACCAGATTATACTGCCAGACGTCTGATCATAGCTGTTGGATCACGCGGTGTGCTGGTTACATTCTGCCTTAATTGGTACTCGTCGTGCCTACCCACAGAGGGATGGCCAGGCTGAGTTGATTTGGAAAGTATGTCGATAAACCAAAAATCAAAACTAGTTTTTATAGCTGCTGAATGCAACATTTCGGTGAGAATTTTTGTCTGTGTTCTGATGCTGCTGGTTTGCTATCCATTGGTTGGTTTAGCTTTTTTCCATTTTATTCCAGTTTGATGTTGATATCTCTCGAAAAAATTGCGGGTTAAATGAAATAATATGAAACAGTGATTTTTTTTCGTTGCACGTCTGTTTAGCTGTAATCTGTTAGTTGTGTGGCACAGGACCAATATGTCTATGGATGTGGAATTTTCTGGACCGGATTATTGCTAATTCCGTCAGCATCTCTGGTCCGAGACGTCGCCTGGAAAGTGTATGTTGATTATTAATTGACTCGCATGTGCTATGTTTCTTAGAGGTTTGTAATAACAAGGAGGAGGATGCCAGCTGTAATGATGAGTTGATCAGTTGCAGCATTTTGCCAATAAAGGACATGATGTACAGTGTGAGTTGGAAAATTTTACGCCCCTAAAGTTTGTTGAACTTTATTTTTCAATAACTGAAAATTTTAAAGCCATATTTTACACACATGCTCGACGTTCAAGTCTATGCCAAATTGCAAAGTTTCCTTCCATTATTTTTAAATTTGATGAAATTATGCCACAGAATTTTCCATTTTCACCACACATTTACCTCAAAACACAAACTTTTGATATCTGACAATAAACGAATGGTTAAAATGCACAAATTGCTGGGATATTACAGCGAAAAAACAGCTAGGCATATTCAATAAAATGGTTTTTGATAAAGTTTATATCTATTGTTTAAAATTTTTACCAATGGCCAAAGCACATGCATTCAGGTGATATTGCGAAAGTCTGCGGCAAGTTATCCTGTATCTGCTGCAGCGCAGCTTTTAGCTCCAGAATGGTCTTTGGCTTTAAGTTAAGTTTGTAAATTGTCTGCAGCATTGCACCATGCACATTAGTAGTCAAGTGGTTAAAATTTGGTGAATTTGACGGCCATTCATACTTTACAATGAGGTCCATACAGTGGGTTTAGAAGTGAAAATGGAAAATTCCTTGCTTGAGTGCACATAATATGGCATAGCATCATCAAATTTAAAAATAGTTAAACGAATCTTTGTAATTGGGCCTAGATTTGAACGCCGAATATGCGTGTAAAATATGGCTTTAAAATGTTTAGTCTTTGAAAAATGATGTTTAAAAAACTTTAGTGGTGTGAAATTTTTTGACTCACCCTGTAGATGTATGATAAAAAATTTTCTCTCGAAAACTTTAGGGCATGCTGCCAGTTTAATGAATTAAAACATTCTTCAGTAGTACTGAAATCAGCAGCAGTAGCTGAGATGTATAAAATCAAACAAAAATCTAAGACCAGTCAAATGATGGTGGAGATAGGAACCTCAATAAGATATAAGAAATAACTGGAAAAAAAACCAGAAATACTTATGAATTTCCTGTTTTCATGGCTTTCTTAACATTTCCGTTTTTGTTCTTTTTTGTTCTCATAACAGCCACTTTCTTATGTGCCTCTTCTTGATATTTTACTCGTCTATGATCATTTCACTTTACCAGTTTCATCATCACCACACTTACTATCCATCTTTTCTTCATTCTTCCATTCCACCGTCAAAACTTCCCCTTTTCTCGAATCCCCACTGTTTAGATTCTCGACACCCTTCGGACTGGGGTCATCCATAAAGGATGTGTGCAAAATATGAGTCAAAATTGACCCCCCTCCCCCTTGTCCATTTTCGTCAGCATTGGCCCAACCCCTCTCCTTCCCCCTTCGTGGACGTCTGCACCTGGACTTGAATGCAAGGTGCTTGCAGTCATCAGGCCTGCTATGGTGCGATGGGTGGAGTGACGATAATGCTGTGTCATGGTAAGGGAAGGGAATCTCCTCTCACTCATCTGCAGACTCTCTCAACTCTGACCGCCCCCTGCCCACGACTGGGCGGGGGGGGGGTGGTACAACTGGAGTCAGTCTCCATTGGCCCAACCCCTCCCCCCTCCCGCCTGTGGACGGTCTGTCTGATGCAGGCTGCTGCTGTGAACTACCAATGCTTACTCCTTAATCAGATGCCTACATGTGTAAGTGCCGACGTCCACGTCCGCTTTCACTGAAACCCCCTCCCCCTTGACGGCTTTTGTGTGCATGAGGCTTGACCTCCCTCCCCTTCAGTGCAGACGTCCTTTATGGATGACCCCTTCATACACAGGTTTGTAGCATACTTTGCAGGTAGATATGATAGGTTGTGTGATGTGGCTTGGTGCTGCAGGCTGCGCAGGACGATGTGTCAGACGGTGCAAGAATCCATTCAAGAGATGGAACTCGCACACCAGGACCCAACACAAGTCGTTCTCCATGCCACCAGGAAACGGTCGGTCCGTCCACCTGCTGTGGCATTTTTTGTCATAATTTACTAAGCGCTAAAGCTGCATTAGTGCTGTATGGGTTTGTGGAGACTGATCTAGTTTATTTGTTTGCTTATTCGTTTATTTGAATTTTGGAAACACCAGGTACAACGCCAAGGCCATTTACATTTGTATGTTTTGTAAGCATCACAGTACAAACAGTGCAAATATTAAACCAATGGTTACTTAACGTAGATGATAAAAACGAAACATTAGGCAAAAAAATTAGAAAAGAGATGCACAAACACAACATATTTTGTGTGATGCTGTATTTTTTCTATTCTACCAAGTGGCACATAAAGAAGTGTAACATACAGTATTATACATGACTCTGAATGCTAAAATATGGGTTTTCATAGATTTTTTGGTGATTTCGGGCTGCGAGACACATTTCAAGAGCGAATTGCACCAGAATCAATTGAGATAGACATGGAGAAGCTGCATTTGAAATTTTCAGCATTGAACGTAGATTTCAACGGTCCAAGTCTCGATTTTCTAGGTTCAAGGAAACCTGCGCACGAGGGCATCAAAGAGCAGTACCCTCGTGAAAGTCATTATTTTACCATTGTTGGCCTGGCTTTCATGAAAATGGTTGCAGATAGGCATGGGCATGCTGCCTATCACAACAGTGACAAGCTTTTCAGTCATATCAACATCGATGACTTTGAAAGACCCTAAGCTTTCAAAATAAGGAGTTTTTATTGATCTCGCGATCTTCGGCTGCAGTGCACACTTCAAGAATGAACTGCGACGAAATGACTGGAGATAGACTGACAGTTTGCGAACAGGAACTGCTATATGCTTT
>Ga0209671_1004510_pt1 | contig 13824 bp, 5 predicted proteins | sample WorMetHERISLAND2_2_FD_187401 | JGI IMG/M metagenome (GOLD analysis project Ga0209671, IMG submission 187401) | Marine gutless worms symbiont microbial communities from Max Planck institute for Marine Microbiology, Germany - Olavius geniculatus... | ecosystem: Host-associated > Annelida >... | reverse complement strand
CTTTTCAGTAGGCCTAACTATGTTGCACATTTTCTACAGCGACGGCTTTCCATAACTTTGAGGTTCCCCCGTTTTCCGGTCCCGCGTTTTCCACCCCTGCGATTTGGTGCCGGGTTTTCCAGTCTCGCGTTTTCAGCGCCCCCATCGCAACCAGTATTGGATAGGCGCTCACACTTTGTGATAAAATAAAACAACTACAGACGTTCGCCGTTGACTCACCGAGCAAAACGTGGCGCTATACGAGCTTGCAGAAAAGTTTAATTTGTCGCATGGTGTTTGAAGGTACTACGTGGGCATGGTTAAACAAGTAATTTGAGCAAAGCTCACGTGACGCGCGATAGCAGCGGTCCTGCCACTTGGACAATCGTGTTTAGCATGCAATAAAATAATGGTGCATTTTGAAGGAGTACCAAAATTTGAGACCTCCATACGGAAGACTCCTTGAATTTAAGAGGTCGGAATTTAGATTAATATAAAAGTGGATGTTCTATGCTAAAAAGTTTCATAAGCCTACGCATGTTGTCCAGGTTTATCTTCAGCCATTTCGGCGTAATTCACTCTTGAAATGTGCGCCACAGCTGAAAATTGCAAAAAGAAACACGAAGATTTTCTAACGTTTAAGGTTTAAGGTCATTCAACGTTATTCAAGACAATCGATGTTGAAACCATTCAAAAGCTCGTCACTATTGCTTGTAGTGCAGGCCAAAATTTAAAAGAAACGGTTATCCCCAAGTCTTCGTCTTTGTTACGATGTTATTAGGGTTTTTGTTTTCCTGTATTCTTTGTTTTCAAGTTAAGGCACAAACGAAAGGGCGGGCAATATCCGTAGTTTTGCCTCTCAAAACGGCGGCACAATAAACAAACATGAAATTTTCCTACCAAGCTGAACTAAACTAACACTGGTTATTTTTTGACGAAAATGGGCAAGCAGGGCAAGTTCATTGGTCATTGGCTGATGCATAGGTGACTATAGCCACCGACGTCGTTTGACGGTGCCTACTGTAATGTAAATGTAATACATTACTGCTTGCCCATTGGTCAGTTCGTCAAAAACTAAACCATGGCAGTTCACTGTTCAGTTCCGTTGCGTCGTTGTGTATACGCACTTTAACAATCGGCTGATCGAAAGACTCCCCGAAGTGTCACGGTACATCGCCGGACGCATGTCTCTGCAGCAGCAGCAGCAACAGCGCCGTGGTGCTGCGTCAGAGTGCTGCTTGTAATGCTGATAGATGTCGTGCCGAGCGTCAAGCGCTTGCATGGACGCACCGCACTCGCATCAGCCTTTTTGCTTCTTGCGTCGTCTCGACTGTTGTCACTCGTCACAGATGCACTACGCCTTCTTCAACACGTAGGTCGCCAGTCAACGTTCACACCGAAAACGACGACGGTCGGAAGATGGACTTTCAGGTTAAGTTTCTTCGCTATTTTTCGTTAACGTTTGTACTGCTTTGTGCGCATCTTGCAAGGCGTATATGTAATTAAGTACTAGTAAATAAAACACAAATAAAGTTTTTGTAGCGTATCATCGCCGGAACAAGCCCTAATGCGCTGTTTACATTTACACTTTAAGAAGAAAATTTCTGAAGTAAACGTCCAAAGACGTCGTATGATATAAAATCGTTAACGCGCTCGTTATGTAATAAATCATGTAGGCCTGATAAACTACTGTATTAGGGCCTGTGTTTGCAGTGACTGTGATGATCGTTTATGCAGAAGTGTTGCGCAGTGAACAACAGTTTAAGGAATTGAGAGTCGGCCCTGTTTGACAGGAAAAATTACGGGTATTTATTAAGTTGAAAGCACGTACCGAGCAAACGAAATAAACCGAAATAAAATAAACTGAACTGCCAGTTCGTTTCCTTTTCGCCTACTGTCTGTACAAGGTGGGCCAAAAAAGTAAACTATGGTATTCTTCCATATTTTCGCTAAATACTGGCCAATTTTTCACAATTTTTTACCAGCAGACTTTGGAAGAAATTTGCTACTTAGTGGCATGCACACCGCGCCTATTATGTCGCTACGCTACCTTGTAAAATATAAATATTCAAAAACGTACAATATCTACAAATGGTAATAAGGTCAAGTGGTAAATTTTTAAATTATTTAAGTAAAATGTTAAATATAAGTCATAATCAGTGTTAAAAAAGTTAGATGTAGCTACAGAGTAAGTTTTTATCTTTCAAAAATAGTTCACAGCTTGTAGGGCAGCACCATTGAAAAAAATTGCTTTGTATACTTATGCAGTTAACTGAGCAAGATTGCAGTCATCAACCAGCATTAGTGCACATTGTAAATTAGTGCACAGTAGAATTGTTCAAATTATTTGAAAAGAATGTTTAATATTTTTTCCAATGTTTTGACACTTACTCTAACTTATATTTTAACATTTAAGTTAAATACTTCAAAAATTTACCACTAGACTTTGTGTCCATCTGTAGATATTGTGTGTTTTTAGATATTTTTAAAGGTAGTGTAGCGAAGTAATAAGTGTAGTGTGTATGCCACTGAGTACCAAATTTCTTACAGAGTCTACTAATGAAAAACTGTGAAAATTGATCAATATTTAGTGAAGATATGGACAAAGTGCAATAGCTTACTTTTTGGCCCATCTTGTACAACACAACTGAACTGGCATTTCGGAACTAACATTTCAGTTCAGTTCGGTTTATTTCTGTCGGTTTGAACACGCCTTAAAGCACAACGCTCGATTTACGCAGTTACCATGCATCAACGCAGCCGTCATATTTTTATCAGATTGCGTGATATCGTAGATGAATGTTTTCCCCTAAAATGAACTGTACTGAACTAATGCAAATTTCCGGAGGCTGAAAACAAAGATATCGTTCAGACGTTTAGCAGCTCGTGCTAGTACTTATATCAAACCACACTCTCAGCTTGTACTGATACTATTTTCGCACTTCTGCGTTGCAGTCTGCTTCATAGTGCAACAGTGTCATCTCAGCGTGGTTTAAGTACAATACTGCACTGTCTGAGTGAAGTGACATAAGTTTATACTGCGTACGCGCTTATCCACGCCAGCAGTGCGGTATCTAGTACGTATCGTGCGACACGATGCAGAGTGCTTTCGGCAGCGTACGTCGTCCATAATGTCAGCAGCCAGCGCGTGCAGCTGAGCCAGCTAACTGCTGCGTCATTGACTCGTTTGACGTCATCGACCCGTTGCTGCTGCAGCTGCTGCAGCTGCTGCAGCTGCTGCTGTGATGACGTCATCGAAACACGCACGCACGTGTTTCTGCACAACTCGTTGAACTCCCAGCGTCTAACAAGTAACAATGGACGTGCGTGGCTTCATTCATCCGTGGATAGGTCCACATGGCCCAGACTGAATCGTGATTGCAGCATGTTGTGCTAATGTTCAAAGATAACAACTTTGCATAAACGAGACGCTTTAACTTTGTTCACGAGATACAGAAATGGTTGCATTTGCTTATACGATTTGCTGCTGTTTCCAGTTTAGCTTATGTGGGGACCAGATTTGCGTACATTGCCACTGGCCACTGGCCAGTTCTAGTTAGAAATGAGACCAAAAAATGGGTACTGGATATTGTTTCTGTTGCAAAGTAAGTTGCCTTGCTGTTTATGGAACTGAAATAGAACAAAAGGCATTGCGAGAAAAACCTCATAGAATGCGGATCCAAGCCAATTGGGCGGCATGTTGGCGCCGCTGCAGAGTGTAGGCCTATATCGAGCAACGCGTGACGTGACGTGTTGTGCGCTTGTCGCAGATTAGTGTAACGCTGCTACTGCTGAGGCGTCATGGGATGATGGAAAGGATTCCGCCAGTAGCCAGTCTTGTATGTGATTGTCATGCAGCACGAGTAACGCTCTGACCGACCACCGGCCGCATTGGAGCTAAAGACGGAGTGGCTGCCACGGACTACCGCGTTACTGTAACAGCCATGCACACAGTGCGCTCAGTAGCAGTCAGCGACGAGGGACCGCAGTGTGTGATTGACAACAGCGACAGGTCGTTATCTGCAAACGAAATTGATTTTGACGCAGCAGCCGCATGCAGCAGCTGCCACGTCTGTTGCGTTGCTGGGTACATGAAGCAGCTGTCCTGTAGACGTGATATAAGCTTTTCGGCATTTATGCACGAAGTCGTTGATATTATTCCAGTATAGGCCCTGTGATCTTGCATGTGTACAGGTGAATATTTTTATGTTTCTGCTGTCGTTAGCAGGTGCCTGAAGCATCAGGCCTATGTTTTTGTCGTCTGTCCGTGTCATTCTGCAAGAGGAAACATTTTCCTTTCATATCTATGGTGTGCACTGATCGACTACTGTAACGCTGTGTTGGCTGAGTCGCCGAGAGTCATAACAGACAAGTTGCAGAGAGTGAGAAATTCAGCTGCCCGCGTCGTCATTGACACACGGAAGTACGACAGTGGTTTGTCGCAATTAATGCATGACGAGTTCCACTGGCTTGATGTCACCGATCGAGTACGATTTAAGCTCGCAGTGCTCATGTATCGGTGTCTGCATGGAACTGCTCCGCCGTATTTGATGGACAGTTGTACACTCACAGCAGAAGTCACTGGCCGTCAACATCTGCGTTCTGCCACTCAGCGGAAGTTGGTCGTACCGCGCTATCGATTGAACAGTTTCGGTCATCAGCGCTTTTCTGTGGCGGGCCTGTCGACTTGGAATTTGCTGCCAGACAGTCTTCGTGACCCAAATCTGAGTCTCGATACTTTCAAACGTCAGCTGAAGACATACATTTTTGCGAAATATTGATGACAAAATGTATTAAGCGCATTAGAGATCTTTATTTACACTTTACTTACTTACTTACTTACACTTGTAACCGAACTTCTGACAGTCTTCTGCCATTAGCGCATCTAGGGGCAATGACAAACTACTTGGGTTTTGGAATCAAACAGTTAAAGATCAAGGTCACAGACTGGCAAGCATACCGTGTTCAACGCTAGTTTTATTTATTCATGTAAAAGCAGTTGTGTAGCCTGATAAATTTTACATTGGATTTAGCGCACGCGTGGCAACTGAAGACGCCAGTAACTTGACGTTGATGTTACAAAACGAGAACACAATCAGTTAGATAGGATGGCTGTTATAGCTTTCAATGTGTAAACGTTGCATCAGACGACAGTATGCGCTTCAGTTGGCTGTCTGTCAACTTCGGCAGCATAGCAGATCAGCCATGTGATGACGATGACAAAGTGTCGTGACATGTCGCCTACCGCTATTGCTATTGATGGGTCAAATCTTGCGCTTCGACCACAGGAGATGGCTGACCTTAAATCATCACTAGTTTCAACGTTTCGGCAACTGTTTTACTGCTAAAATTAAAACTAAGCATTAGGCCTAACGTTTTCAAGACAGATTTCAACTAAAGCGGACTTTTGTTTTTTACTTTTCATGGGTCCCTGAAAACAGTTTTGTCACCGAACGCGTTTTTTAAGAAAAAAAACATATTTTTCTGGTTAGAGTCAGTGGCGAACAAAGTACGGCGCTAACGGTGGAATTTGGTGATTTTTGCGCCAGCTACAAGTGCTCGGACTTACTGGCTTGCTTTAGTTACTTGTTAAAAATGGCGAAAGGCAATTTATCGCACAACGCTGGTGGCTGTATGCGCCGCGAAGTTTTTTTTCTGGAGCTTGTGCAAGTCGATAACGAAGCAGATACATTGCAGCATGCAGTCAAGGCGCAAGGTGCTGTGTGAGCCAGTATATACTACTCATTCTACCTTTTCGCCGCGAAATAATGAGCGAAGCCATGGTCACAGGTACGATAGGAAATGGTACGATTCTCGTCGGAGCTGGCATTCTCTCGTACTATTCTCGTATCGCACTGACTCCTAGTAGGTTACTGTCAGACTTGGACGCTGTTTACAGCTCGGCTGCTATTCTCAGAAGACTTCTAACTCCACTCCTGCGTTAACTGTGTGCGAATTCCGGGAGGATTCAACTTTAGTTGTGCTTTTGGAAAACTGCGTCACTATGTGTGAGTGAGTGAGTGAGTGAGTACGAGTACTTATATCCGGCGCACTTAAGCAAAAAAGTCACAATGCGCCGCAGCGTAAACGAACAGATACGCTTTCAGTAGCCGCCTATATTGTTCAAAAGTAATGTCTTTCCGTCGGATCTCAATCGGCAGAATGTTTCATAGCGGCGTTCCAGCTGCCGTGAAGCTCCTGTCACTGATCTGTGATTGCGTTCGCGGCACGGTACACGTGTGAACGTCGGACGACCTGAGGTGCCGACGTCCCATCTCAGTAACGAGCTGACAGTCCTCTGACAGGTACGGCGGAGCAAAGCCATGCAGACACTTGTACACCAGCACCGCCAGTTTGAAGTTGATTAACGTCATGTAAACGTCATGGTCTGCAAGGAAGAATCTGCTAAAATTGCCATTGCAGAAAACCTCACAACGACGTTGCGTTTGCTGTGACTTCAAGTTTAAATAAGCAGGACTTAGATGACAACCAGATGGATTGACTTCAATTAGAAAGGCAGAAAAATTTTTGTCCGGGACGTCACTGTTGCCAGCATGTTATCCACGTCGTACACAGACACTGCCGCCACCGTCATGGGACTGGTGGATGATCAGGCAGGAAGCAGAAAGTCAGCTATACTACATTTTTCAGCCCATCACAGTGGATAACCAGGGTCCCATTAACTTACCGGTATCAGCACTGATTTTTAATAATCTTGGTAAGAAAATTAGCACGGTTGTTGACGACGACATATGGAGTCTTTGTTTAGTTTCCAGGAATGATGAAGGATTGTACGAAAACGAATTTTTTTGAAAGTTTCCAGTAATAAAATACTTCATAATATCCGCCAACTGGTAAATATAAATAGGCTCTCGAGTGTATGCGCCGCGTCGTGGTGAAAAAAACCTTGTTACGATGCGGCGCGTTCAACATCCGATTGTTACGCGTCGGTGACGCCCGTCAAGCACTGATATTAACATCTGCAGCCACCATCACTCACCGGCAACGCCTAGCATCCGGAAGACTACGTGACAGTTTTCACAATAGCTTATATTAATCGACGCAGGCACGTTGAGAGCGCTAGAAACTCAACAGAATTATTATCTGTGTCTGGGTAAAACGTTATAATGTAATTATGTAGGCCTCCACGAGTACCTATAAGGATGGCCATCATGTGCATCGCGTCCTTAATATCATCGCTGTGAAGTCATGTCGTTATATTGCCAATTAAACGTTTTTATTACTCATCAGAAGCCTGCTGATTTAGTACTTTGATTATTTTTGTTTTCGTATTGTCAACCATTTATGCTAATTAATACCTGGTTATTGGTTAGGGACGAGTCCCCGTACAGTACGGTGACTCGTCCCTATCCAGTAACCAGGTATTAATTAGCAGAAATGCGGCGGTATACATGCTATTTCTAGTTTTTGACTCGTTTAGTGACTCGTTTGTCTGACATCAGACAGTTTGCAGTGATGTAGGCTAGTCCTCGACACTGTGGTCTTGGTCTCGAGGCGCATATAGAGGACAATAATAAAATTAAAAGTCTCAGTCTTCTTCTTGACGAAAAATTGCTGATTATAGGCTATCACTGTCGGTGTGTTGCTGTGTTGCCAGTGGAGACGTGGAGGATGCGGGCTGCAGTGAAACTGAAAGTTGTCTCATCGCGTATATGTGTGACACATGTGGCGGGCGGATGAGAGCCGTTGGAAGCGTGGTAATCCCGCGTGAGAAATAGCTTAGCGCGCGGTGTGCACGACGTGACTTGACGTGGCGTCGCCGGCGGGCGTTACTGTGCGGTTATTGATAGCCGCCAACTGACGACGACGACGACGACGACACTTTTTCACGCTCGCAGCTGCTGCAACCATGCCGCCGCATCACCGTTGATCGCATCCCACAGCTTCCTGCTGTCGATCGTTAAATATTAACTGGCTATACATGGCTGTATGTATAAGACTAACAGTCTAGCTGGTGGTGGTTTGGTGCAATGGTTAACGCAATGGTCTCAACGATCAACGAAGTGACTCATTACCCGGCCATGTTATTACTTGAATGGCTGACTCTTACTGTCTGCGCAACAGGTAAACTTATATAGCCAACCAACCAAATCAACTCAGCATTCTACCCCTCCAAGATAGGTACATTAATTATTGGCTTATTTGGTTGTGGTTAAGACGGGCGCGTTCATCTGCTCGGGTGTCGGGTGTGATCCGATTTCATATGGCCGCTGACGCTCCGTAGATCTGAACGGTGAACCTGTGACCACAACACAAGTATGACAGAAATGCGCGTCAGATGTTCTCACACAATTGGCACGTAACTTAGTTTTGCGTGTTATTTCGATCTAAGGCAGCTCTGGGCAGTCGGTCGTTCGTTAAGTTCGTTACGTCTTACGTCTTCAAAGTCATAGTCGAACTCTTGGCGTCACAGTCTCTGTTTTGTGGTCTACTAAGTAAATATAATCACTGAGGAGAAGAATGGAACAGTTCCGCTGGAACAAAGCTCTGCATGGGTAGACGGTTCTTGGAGAGAACAGTAGCGGCAACTTGTGTTTCCTGCGACCGTCGAATGCAGCGATAACGTAATCTATCTAACGCTAGTTGCTCGTAAGTCGCGGTGTATGCTTGGCGCCGTAAATGTGGCTTGATGGAGTCACTATATCAACAAGCTGGCGGCGGAGGATATAACTGGCGACTCGCTTCGTCCGACGTACGGCTGTCGCTTTTAATAAGCAACCGCCTTGCGTTTGACGTCTATGCTGGTGGCATTAGGCTATATCTTCTCAACACATTTCAGCCACATTTGCTCACCGTCGTCGACGAACAATGCATTTCTTGTATTAGATCAGCTGCGAGTCTGCATTAGCAGCACGTCGCAGCAGCTCAAGCACATCGCAGAATCTGCTAAAACGTTATAGGTTTAGTATGCGTAATTTTTTAGGCACCGTAAGTGTTACTGGCGACTGTTTTAGTCGCGTCACAGCCTTATGATGCTTTGTGTGTGTTTAAGTAATTATTTTTATTACCTGTAAAGCTTCTTTGATCTCTAGTCGTCAGGCGCACATGCCAGCAGCGTCGACGTCAGCGGCGTCGGAATCAGCAGCTTCTAAGCTGACGACTGTTGTGGAGTATGCCTTTCATTTTATCCTAGATGACGAACTATGACGATAAATATTTATGAATCTCTGAGTTACGTGAGTTTTCTCACTGGCGGAATAACGAAGAGTGCCTACTGTAAATGACGACAATACGGTAATCGAGTAACATAATGATCGCAATCCTACAAAGTAGGCTTAATGCTTATACAGACAATTTGATCATCAAAAGCGGATTTAGGTTTTTTGAGCATGTTTGGGCAAACAGGCCCTCACAAAAAGAGGGTCCCAAAGGTCAGTAGCACGACATTCTTTGGCCTGGGGGGTTATGTATGTCATATTGCGAAATCTGAATTTTACGACGTTTTAATCCGTGGTAAAGTAGTGTACATTAAAAAATTGAAAATTTTTGCAAGGGCTCTACATTTTTTACCGAACGGGGCACAATCTGGTCTAAATCCGGTCTTATTTGGGTATATTAGACGTCGGTCTACCACCACTTGCGATAAACGTTAGGCCTACTTCTGCTATTTTATTTCTTCCTCTACCGGATGTGGCCGCGCTGCTGTGTTTACAAACTTTTCGTTACCTGCGGCGATACAGCTCTGGTAGGCCTAGTTCTTATCGCGTGCGCTGATTCAAACGTTACAGCAGCAGTAACGCGTGTCGATGACGGCTGCTTATAAGTTCTTACAATTTTAGGTTAACCTCATTTTTGTATTTTTTGTGTTTTGCATGTCTATAGAGGTTAAACTTCCTGTTTATTGTAAAGTTTAAACTTACCGTTCCATTATTGTGTTTGTGTGCATTCTGCCTGAAAAGACCGTCCCCGAAATGACCTATACTGTGTCGGGTGGGACGTTAAACCCTACTCACTCACTCATTTTAAATATTCCGTCGGCAAAAATATCCGAAATCTGCAATACACTGATCTCCTGTGTATCAGCAGCCGCCGAAGAACTGAACATATACTACGATTTACAATATTTATTAGCAATAAGTCATTTTTAACGATGCTTAACAACAAAATAATGTAATCTTACAGGGTAGTCCAAAAAGCGGAATTTCTACTTTTATTTGGCGATAACTTCCGTAAATGTTTACCGATTTTAACTATTTTTGTACCGTTACATCAAGAAATTTATAACGCATAAAATTAAAGTTATGCCCATCATTTTATTTTTATTCTGTAATCACCCTACTTAGCAAAACACACATTAGGCCTACTTCTTGTATCGATGCTGCACATTAAATTTTGATTTATTACTGTTGATGGCTAGTCGGCAACATCAGCAGTTACGTTAATGCTTAATAAATGCCTAATACTCGACAGCGTCCGTCTCATGCTCAGAAACTTTTTATTAGTCGCATGGACCTTACTTTTTCTCTTTTTGCAAACTCATTTTCAAACAGCGATCGTCTTTTGTTATTCTGCCCATGGGCTTACTAACCCATGTACATAAAACCATTAAAAACAAAAAACATTACGCATAAACGCAACATGACTTGATAATGTCGTCACAGTGCATTGCTATGAATACGTCAACAAGTATGGAATACGTATTAAATTGTGGCTTCCAGTAACTTTAAAACGTTGCACATTGGAACATATAGCGTCAATTTTGGGAGTGGTGTGTGTTTTGCTAGGTAGGGTGATTACATAATAAAGGTGAGGTGTCTAGCGTAACTTCTCTTATGCGTTATGGATTTTTTGTTGTAACAGTAAAAATGGTTAAAAATCGGTGTACATTTGCGGAAGTTATCGCAAAATTGAAACGGGGGTTCCACTTCTTTGGACCACCCAGTATATATGAAATAGTCGCCCGAATAAAATAATGGACGTTACTTTCGAATACTGCACAAATCAAGCATAAAACAAATGACAAACGTGATTCATTTAATCGAAAATGCTTAATTAATTAGTAGCAAAGCGGCTTTGAATTTAAACAGGTTGGCAATAAAAAATAAAAGGACCTTGATCTGAGGAGCTGAGGAGGACTTGATTTGTTGGCAAAACAAGTAAACAAATGGATTTTGTAGAATGTTGGAATTTTATCACGAAAGCTGTTCTACCCGTTTACCCTAAATATTAAGAGTGGACGAAAAGTCATGCGCAACTTTTAGACATTAAAAATTAACGAATTGCACTGCATTCTTTGTCGCGCTAACGACTAAAAGTAAGCCTATAGCCATGTAGAGATGTCTCGTTCTTTTCAGAGTAATCACAATAACCAATTCATCTAAAACTTTGCTGCAAACGATGATCAAGATGGTCTAGACTCTAGCCATGTTGACTTAGTTAAATTTAACGTATGCCTATAAGTTGCGAACTCTGTGGCCTTTGCGTTAGGCCAAGGACGTGTTAATCAGAATGCTGTTTTTTAAAATAAAGTTGATTTTGATTATTTAATTTAGCGTGTATTGCAGTCTTGTTATAGGCTATGTTGCAGAGTTAATTATTGTGTAACAAAATGTGTTGTGAAATTGTTGTGTAGGCCCTACAAAGCAAAGAGCAGAAGATGAACTGAAAAGCTGAAAAGCTGAAAAAACAAGATCTTCGTTAGCAGGGTGAACGTTAAGCCTGATAATTTGGCTCAAGTGCGTAATTCGACAAGTTGAGCAAACTTTCAGGTGCACCGTTCCTCTGCTTGTCTACAAACAGTTTGTCGCTTTGCTCAGAAGCTGACATTGCGCTCATTAGTTATAGGCTATAGGGCCTACATAATAGGCTACTACAAAAACAGCAAAGTGACTCAATTTTTGACCATTTCAGTATAGTCCATCGACGTTTCAATTCACAGCCAAGGAGAAAAAGAAGACAGACGTATAATTATGGACAGGATGATGTAAAACCACTAGACTTAAAACATGTTTGTGCATCATCGGACTGAATACAGTGTATCACGTAAGTCTATATACCATTTCGTTTATATTCGCTAGGTGGCAGCACGCAGTGGTTGCGACCGTAGGCTACGTGCATCATCTTCGTGTCAGTCTGTGAGTTTCAGGCACGACACAAACCACGGAGAAATTGTAATTCATACTAACGTATAGGCTTTACTCTTCTGTCTCACACGCCTACCATAAAGGCTGCTTGTAGGCCTAACTTGTAAGAAAGTTTCATAGTCGGTATCTTTGTTTGTACTTAAAAGCGATTAAAGATTAGATTAGTACAAATGACTGCATGGACAATATTCGCGTTGCGTGTAGGCCTAAAATGGCTTTGACTTAATATTAAGAATTAATTAACATACGTTGCGGTAGTAATAAAAATGCTTAAAACATTGCCTTATTGTTAATAGAAGTTCTTTTGATTCACTTTTAATATTCGTTCGGATTTCAATAAAATCTTGCTACTTATGCGCTGTGTCTCCAAAATGGCTTAACTATATAGTGTCCGAAAAAAGTAATCCCCTAGTCATCGTACAATACAAATGCCAAATCTTAATGAATGTAAATAAAATTTCGTTCAAATAATCCCGAGCAAATTGCTAAAAAGATCACCAAATTTTGTTGAAAAAGTTAGTTTCTTAGCTGAGTTATTAATTGTTCAAAATCGCTAACAAAATATCTCAGTTACCAATATGGCGTTACATAAGTAAACCTGCGGTTACTGTACGTTTGCGTAACTCCAACAAACAACATCTGATTTTAACAAAATTTTGCATCAATAATGCGCCATTTATTGTCAATCAAAGTGACAAATTTCAGATAAATCTACCAAAGCAAACATTAGTTACAATGACTTTTGCGAGGTGACCCCAGACACTTCAGTTTCAGGTCTTTGTGGATAACGTCAGACACAGTTAAGGACCTGAAACTGAAGTATTTCGAAGTAACCCCACAAAAGCTGCTATAACTATTGTTGGCTTTAGCAGATTTAACTACAATTTTGCACTTTGATTGGCAATTTCTGTTGCATTGTTGACGTAGAATTTTGCCAGAATCATATATTGTTTGTTGAAGTTACGCATATGTAGAGTAACAATGCGGTTTACATAATTATGTAACGCCATATTGGTAACGGAAATATTTTGTTTTCGACATTCAACAATTAATAAGTCCACTAATAAACAATATTTTCCAACAGAATTTGGTGGTCGCTTTAGCAATTTATTTGCAATTACGTGTGCGAAATCTTAATTAGATTTGTTTAGGTTTGACATTTTTATTGTACGATGCCTAGGAGGTTACTTTTTCCGGACACAGTGTATTTATTCATGACATACAAGTAGGTATTTTATTTTCATCGATCTGCAGATGAAGCCAAAGAATAGAAGATCGGTATGTAACCTTACTCCACAGCATTAACTTCCGTTGCGTTTTTAATGCTTAATGCGTTAACGTTAATTCATAGATAAGTACACCGTGGGCCATAAAATCTTGCCACTTTACTTCTGTCCATATCTTCGCCAATTATTGACCGATTTTCACAATTTTTTTTACTGGTACACTCTGCGGACAATTTGCAATAATGTGATTGTAACACATCCCACCACACCGTAAGTGCGTTTCTACATTACCGTTTTTATTGGCCCACTCTGTATACAGCCCCTGTATTTATATAATACGCTATGTTATGCATATCGACCCAATACTTTTGATAGTTTTAATAGTTTTAGTTAATAGTTTTAATTTCTGCTGACTCTTTTAATTTTTTGTCTGCTTACTGTCAGCAAAAATTAAAACTATTAGTTAAAAATATTAAAACTATTAAAAGTATTGGGTCAACATGTATAAATTAGCG
>Ga0209671_1004508_pt1 | contig 13825 bp, 9 predicted proteins | sample WorMetHERISLAND2_2_FD_187401 | JGI IMG/M metagenome (GOLD analysis project Ga0209671, IMG submission 187401) | Marine gutless worms symbiont microbial communities from Max Planck institute for Marine Microbiology, Germany - Olavius geniculatus... | ecosystem: Host-associated > Annelida >... | reverse complement strand
TTCTTGATTAACAGCATAATTCTGATATCATTAAATACTGATCGCTATTGACCTGTTATTGTCGTTGAAACCCGTTGTCCATTAAAATGGACACTGTTTTTTGAATAGATAAAGTTGGCTGCCAAAAAAATTACTTCACTTGGTGTTTATTTGATGCAAAATAATGCATCTAACTGAATCTCCAACAGTTTGAGTAGTTATGGAGTCCTCGGGATTCAGGAGGATATAGGAAGCTCTGCCCATTTTTGGGCCAACCTGACCTAATAGACAGATGCTAGCATGCTCTATAACCATTTTGGAAGGAGTACTGACATTTAATAATGTGTTTCGGGTTTTCAGACAATGTTGAATATCCTCGACCTAGATTTGACGTGGAATTGACCTATTTCACAAAGTGGGTCGGGTGGAGCTTCCTATGTTGCCTTTTTACGCTCGAAAGCTTTCAGCACGTCTTACCCATCGCAATTCTGTCCGTCTGTCTGTCACACGGGTGGATCAGTCAAAAATGGTGCAAGCTAGGATCACCAAATCTTCACCGTCGGCTGCCTGGAAGACTCTATAGTTTTAGTAACCATAAAGCTTTTCCATAAATTCGAAGGGGGTCAACCCAAACAAGGGTGCTAAATGAGAGGAGGGTGGGCAAAATTTGTGATTTTGGCTAATAAGTCGCTGTATCTCAGTAACGGTGCGAGATAAGTTACCATTAATCACTAATGTGAAGTCGTACACTGGCTCTTGATTGGTGCCGAATTCCATGACCTTGAATGACCCTGAACGCCAAAATAGGGGGTTTTATGGATTTTTTGGCAATTTCGGGCTGCGACACAAGTCTATATCATTCACAAGGTGGTGCCACGCTACTATCGTTATGCAATCCAGATAGAAAAGTTGGTATCTGTACATTAACTTAGTGTGAACACCCCAATTTTCAGCTAAACTACTGAACCGGAACTGCTATAGGCTTTCGCGCGTCTCGTGAGCATTAGCTCAAATTTGTCGCTTATTCAATATATTTGCGCAATGCTAGTTCAGAGCTAAGGCCAAGGAATGTGTGCTTCAGTCGGGTAGGATATCGGAGGATGGCGGCGGACGAATGTCAATGCGCTGACGACATACTGGACATGTCCCATGCTGAAATACATACACACACAGAAAGAAATTAAATTATCTGTAAACATACACGGTGGGCCAAAAAGTAAGCCTCCTACTTTTGTTAATAGTTTCACCAAATACTGACTAATTTTCATGCTATGTTGGACTCACAAGCCGGTGAAAGAATTTGGATAATCCGTCAAAATTTGGCAAAGATATGGACCAAAGTTTACTTACTTTCTCAGCTCAGCCTGTATATAACATTCGAGACATACATTCATCTGTCAAAATCATCGCCAAAAATAGTGACTGATTTCTAAGATGTGCAGAAATATTAAAACAGGCTATTGCAAATTTTCCACTGAGTGTGCCAGTGAAAGAATTTTTAAAATTGCTAAATATTTGGTGAAGTTGTAGGCTTACTTTTTTGGCCGAGCCTGTAGATGACTTTCAAGCACAAATAATGTTTATCATGTAGCAAGTGGTGCAGGCCTGGTTCTACCCTCTTATAAACTCATCACCCAATACCCAACTAACCACACCTATCTGTGGGAGAGCACAAACCTCTACTGACGTGCTTTATTCAACAGTGCTGCCATCTGCTGAATATGAATAATTGTTATACGACATCAGAAAGTAGAAGCCTAAACACAATAGGTGAAAGGGTCATTACATTATGACCCACAACAAATCTGTTCCTACTTTTTGGATACCAAGAAGCAGCACTAGATTTCAAGAAAATGCACTCATCAGTTAATAAGAAATCTCATGGACAAATGGCGAGAAGCAACTAATTAAATTACCTAATTTCTTCATCATGCAAATTAGTATTTGAGTTTGCTGTTAAGTTTGTGACGCTGAGTGATGAGCAATTTGATATGCAGGTGAAATGAAACGCCCAACTCCCCTTGCAATTACACAACACGGGGAAGAAACTTCCCACCCTACATTACCGGGCACCTCAGGCTCCTCATGGGGGAAGATGGGGAGTGCACGTACCTAAGGCCAGTGGCTTCTGTCTCTATATACCTGGTGGGCACAGCTTGCACCCAGTGAAAAATAGGGGGGGGGTTGATAAAGTTGTAGATAAAATTTCCCCTATATTTCATAATGTAATGACCCTTTCACCTATATTTCTCACTTGGCAAACTACACCCTTAACAAAACTTTCTCCCTAGAGGGGGAAGAAGCAAAAAATGGAGGGGAAAACTTGAGTCAGAAATTGGGGTGGAACATGAGCTGAAAACGGGGGGAGTTTCACCAATTTCGATTCCAGATTTGGGGGGATAGAAGCCACCGACCACGGTTGGGGTCCACGACAGCGCAACACAGAAGGCACCAGAAGAGTAAGACAGACAGACAGACAACACTTTCCACACATTATAGTACGACATTAAAGTTAAGACTTTGCTAACCGACCAGCTGTAGCCAGGGCACAATGCAGTCTCCGTGGAACACGTGTTTGCAAGGCAGACCACGGACTGGTTCATTCAGCTCAAAGTCTTCCATACAAACGTTACACTGGAGACACGAATCTGTGCAACAAACCAGAGAACTTGTTAACAGTTACAGTATTCATTTTTTTCTTTCACCGCTATCATCAGCATCGTGAGCTAAAATATTTGGGAAGCAAGAAGTCACTATTTAGGATAGGAAATGTGCTTAAAATGACAAAAATTCAATCATGTCCAGGTGCCACAATGATTTGATTTGAACAGAGTGACCCTGATATTTCCCTGACATATCACAGCACTGTTCTCTGTGCATTGTTGCAAACACCCATAATATGTAGTACAGTGTAACAGCGTTAATCGATTTTTACACACAGAACACGTCAAGCTACTTATACAGCACTTGGGCTCTGTATGGGCAAACCAGACAACCTATACCACTCTCTAGCTCATTGACGAAAGTTAAGTTTTCTATATTGAAACAGTGTACTGTAATAATGCAATGCAATGTGCAGAAAATGCACGATCTAAAAAAATACGACATCAGCATTCCTCTAAATGTGAAGCTAGAACAGATCCCTGACCAAAGTTTTCCCTGGCAAGAAATTCCGACTTGGACAATTCCCAGCTTTTCCCTTATAGCTGTCAAATTCCCAAACATTTACGGGTTTTTTCCCCGGCAAATGCTCCCTCTAACCAGCAAAAATTAGACAATTTCCCAGATGACATAAAAAGCTGCATTAATTAAATGGAGAAGCAGCAACGATAACTGACCGACTTGTGCCTGTACAATGGTCGTCATTGGTAAGGCATCAATCTGGTCTTTAGATGCTGGCGGCGGGCCAGCGCCATCCAGCTGGTTCAGCAACTGTTCACCACATTCAATGAACTCATAACTAGAAATGATCAAATATTTCAAATGGCTGCTAAAAGTCATACTGCCAACTGCTAAATATAAAGGTTCTGTTAGATAATGGCAAAGAACATTCAATAACCAGAATCCGCAAAAGTACTTTGAAGGACACCAAAACCTAACCTTTTCCTCGACTGACGCCTAAACCTTACACAAAACTTGAATCTATCTTTGGCGCTAAGGGGATTAGCCTAGTGAAACTTTACCACGTGATGTGCTGCTAAATGGGGGTGTTAACCCGTGTACAAAATTTGGGGGGCACCACACCCTTAAAATTTGGGACGGCAAAAAACGTCCAAAATTTTGTGTGATTTAGGACAACTTTCGACTTTGACTGCGAATATCTCTGGAATGGATTAAGATATCGACAAGCGGTAAACGGCGTTATAAACTACTGTCCTTTCTGTGTTTATCTGATGAACTTTGGTCCACTAACCACGAAGTTGTGTTTGCTCATTTTGACCTATCAAACATCGACAGTTCATGCGTTTTCGGAGAACTTTAGACTTTGATCGCATATATCTCACGAACGGATAGAGATATCAATAAATGGTAAATGGCGTTTACAACTACAATCGATTCCACGTTAAACACAGAAAAATTCATGAGCTTGGGTTCACAAACAACAAAGTTCTGTTGTCTCATTTTGAACCACCCAAGTTTAACATTGTGCTTGCTATACATGTATATGATAATGCAGTTGTGTTTGAATCACGTGACTTTGCTGCGAACGAAATTGCAACCCCTTAACTGTCCCCCAATCAAACTTATGGTGCCAGGCAGCCTCACGTTGGGCTCTGCCCCATATTTCTAGCTGTTTTTTTTCATAATTCACTCAAATGACGATCAATTTACACAATTTTTACCAGTTGTAGCTGAAAAAAATACTAATTCAAAATATTTAAACAAAATAAAACAGTTGATTAAATATTCTTTGCTAGTCATGACTCATGACGTAATGCTGACATCATAATGTGTTGTGAGTACAAGCTTGCTTGTCTCAACTACATTACATTACATTACATTACAGATTTTTAACGTGGCCTAAGTAAAAAACTGCTAGGACCACAAGGTAAAAGCGCAAGTCACGACAAAAGTACAGATGGATAGGATTGTCTAAACAGAAATGTTTTCAGTTGACAGCGGAACTGCGACAGTGTGTTGGACGCGACAACTAGTGCTATCAGCTGCTTGCCTGCTTTGAACTTAATCTGGTTTGCTAATGAAAAATATGTACCGTGTCAGAACTAAGCAACATGAGGACACAAAATCAGGCGTTTTGCAATCTAAGAAAGCAACCATTTTGCAACATTGGTGCGCTAGTTCACTGTCTTGCTCAAACATGAAAGTCCAGCTATCTCCACATACACATAAATGAGATCGCTTTGCACGTTTCTTGTGTGGCTGCAACTGTAAAACTTCAAAAATTTGTCATCAACAAATGAGATTTTTCACCATCGGAGCAGGGTAGCAACTGACAGCACCAGTTGAGACTAGCAAGCTTGTACCCGTGACATATTATGTTAGCATTGCGTGATAAATAACAAAAAATATTTAATCAACAGCCATATTTTGTTACAATATTTTGAATTCATATTTCTTCACCTACAACTGGTAAAAATTTCGTGTAAATTGATCACCATTTGAGTGAATTGTGAGAGGAAGAAAAATGGGTCCTTTTTAGGAAACAATGTGTATATAAGTTTAGGAATAGAGAAAAATTGCCTCTTTGGCTTTGGCGGAACTTATCTATGGCGTTCCTTAGCTACGGTGCACCGAGTTACAATTTCGGACTAACGTCCCTTTGGACTAGTAACCTGTCATCCATAGATGCGGTTATCAGTTACAGCATGGATGTACATACCATAGTGATAACGTTGTCCAAACCACCTGCAGTGAAAATGTAGTCACCAGCATTCTGACTACCAAGCACCGTTGGGGCACTGCAAAATACAACAAGAAATCTGAGCTAATGCTCATGAGACATGCGAGAGCCTATAATCTTGGTGTATCGCCATCCACTTTGTAGCAATTCACTATTTTGCAGCTGAAAATCACAAAAAAAATCATTAAAAATCCCTATGTTGGGGATTCAAGGTCATTCAAGATCATCGACGTTGATACCATTAAGAAGCATGACATTAGAGCTTGTTATGATGAGCAACATATCTATGCATATCTGCAATCGTTTTTGCGATAGACAAACCAATAGTGAAAAAATAACCATTTCTTAGGGGGTACCCCTATTTGACACTTGCATGCACCATCCTTGAACATAAGGCGTTGGGAATTGGACTGCTAAAATCTACATTCAATGGCAAAAATTTCATATGCAGGTTGTCTTGGTTTTTCTTCAGCCATTTCGGTGCAGTTCACTCTTGAAATGTGTGTTGCAGCCCAAAAGTGCGAAAAATTTAATAAAACCCTCTATTTTGGGAGCTAGAGGTCATTCAAGGTCATCGATGTTGACATTCCTAAGAAACTCGTTGCCAGTACTTGTTATGATAAGCAGTCTGTGCTTATTAGCAACCATACTCATGCTAAACAAGACAATGCAAGTAAAATAGCATCTCTTTTGCCCTTTCATTCATGAGGACCATGCTTGCTACTTACAAGCACGAGTCACCAAATGTTCAAGCACGGATTTTGGATCTCGAAGCACGTTCGTGCCTGTAGGCACATTAAAATAGACAGATACAATATGACAAAATAGTACACAGTATACATACAACTGTATGTTGATGGGACCCTGATGCATTGCACCACCGCCCATTAAACTACCGATGAACTGACTGATGAAGCTGAAATAATACAAGCAATACATCGGAAAACGGACATAGCTTTAAAGGTTAGGTTAATCGGCAATAGTCAACAGCGCTCTATCGCAGCTCTGCGACCAATGCAAGCGGTTCTCATCACCATTTCTAAGGCCCTGAGCCGGCAGCATGTGCAAACACAGATCAGATATATAAGTGGTACACACACCTCTCCCATATACTGCTGTTACCTTCCCAGCGGTTAGGCTGATATCAAATTGTACTGCTGGTGACAAAGGCACATGAGTGTGAACAACTAGCCCAAAGTCATTACCCTGGTAGTATACTGGGCGAGAGTCAAACCTGCAACTTCATGGTCACCAGTCCACACCACCAACCCAAACAGACATAGCATACCGGTACTGTATGCTATAAAATGGTAACAGGAAATAATTATACTATCAGATTTAATAGCCAAACCAACTGTCTTGGGCTGCAGCCCATCTGTGATGACCTTCAGATAGTGTGTCATAACCAGTCAAGGCTATTTCAAAATAAGCTATTGCAAAATAAACCTTAGAACACAGCTTTACTCAAGTGCTATAAATGTGCAAAATACATGTCACAGTTAATATAAACAAAGAAAAATACTAGCACTGCTAGCAACACTGTTGCTAAGTTTAAATTTTACATTCATGTGACCGACTTTTCCAAAATTACACCACGCTGTGTTACCAAATGTTGATGTTTCAGCACTTATCGGGGCACAATTTTTTTTTGTGCCTGAGATTAGGAGCAGGCTTCTCACTGATACCATTTGATTATACATATTTACTCACTGTTACTTACTTACTTACTTACTTTCTATAGGCCAGATTGCAGATGCCCAGCCAGCAGTAAGAAAGCATTTATGTTCAGTTTGCTAGTTTTTCTGTTGCTAGTTTTTCTGTTGCCAGTTTTTGACCAAGACTTTGACAGGACTGCAAAGTACAGTATAAACAAAAGTTATCTTTGAATAAACTACAGCAGTAAAGGGGATGTCAGACAAACGATAAAATTGGATGATTTTATCTGCCGACAAAATTGCCCGACAAAAATCTGTTGTGTGTAATGCAAAAATTGCCCGATTTTGTCAGCCAAGATAGAGCACGTTTTATCTTCGATGATTTTGTCGACCGACTTTTTGTATATCAGACAACAAATTTTGTTTATGTTGCCATAGTGATTGTTTACAACAGAAAATTAATGTTTATATTAGCTTTTTATTGTGCTTGTTATTTGTTTTCGTTCATTAGTTGCAGAGAAAGTGATGCAAGTATTATTTTGCAATCTGCATTCTGCTGTTGTGCTAGGTGATATCGTACGAAATGGCACATGAACATATCGGCCGTGTGTCATGGTTCACCGATTTTGTCGGCCGATTTTGTCAAGCAACTAAACCATGCCCACAAAAGTTGGTCGACTTTGTCGTTCGTCTGACATACGTTTAACTCTAAAGCTTTACAAGTTCATTGAATCACAGTTTTAGTTTTTGGTGTCTGCCAAAACATCAAGCAGTTAGATAATAGAAGTAAACCAGGAAATAAACTAATAATAATGCTATACTATGACAAATTTATATACAGATTATTTAGTAGTAAACGGATGTCGATAAATAGACAAGTGTATCATACTCGTGAAATGGATTGCCACCGCCCGGTCCAACCCGGTGTATAGTAATGCGAGTGTGTCCAGGGCCGCCAAGATCAGTTTGCGTACTATGCTCTACAGTGACATGCGTTGCTCCCGCTTCAGGCAACTGCATGTAGAAAAACCACACATAACTCATTTGCACACGTACTTCATGAAAATGAGTGACTGACTTAGTAGTGAGGCAAGAAGTGGCAATTCTCCAATTTTATACTGCAAGTTTCAGAGAGATTTTGGACACACAGACTTTGCAAATTTCCAACCAAGAAGATTGTGGGTGCCAAAATTTCATCATTTTGCTCTTAAATTTTCTTAAAATGTAGGATTAGTCACAAATTCTGCATTTTTAGGTGACAAGTTTCCAACAATAAGATTTCCAAATTCAACTTTTCAAAAACCAAAAAAATTTCCTGGTACAATTATCTATGGACATAATATACTGCAGTATTAGTTTGTCCAGCGCATTAGAGGTTTTTACAAGGATGTGCTATATAAATCTACATTTTACCATCACTGGTCATCAGTGAATATCTAGAAGCAGTCCTATGGCCTCTATTTTCTTCCAACATAAACAATTTATGCACGAGTTACAACAAAAAAATTAAACTAATCCTACAATTACCCAATGACTTCCAGTGCTACGTGTTATATTCATTTGTGTGTAATCAGAATAATATTGTACACTATATTGCCTACATAAGCTAGCTAAAGCATCTATCATGTGTTGGTTTTTCACAAGAAGAACACATGAAACTACTTTTACAGCACCGAGCTCTCTGGGGGAAGATCAGACAGCCTACAGCACTCTCTAGCTTATTAATCGGAATAATTAAAGTAACAGTAAGTAAAATATTCACCTGTGATGTAGGCTGAGAAGTATTCTCGGTGCTAAAATAAACAGCAAGCAATTCCCCACAGTAAGTAACAGTTGAGTGCAGGAATAGTTTCACAAACTATGCATATAATGCAATATGTCTAATGTCATTTCGGCTATATTTTAAAGAGTTAACAATTGTTAACATCAAACAATAAATTTGGCAGCAATGCTTAATCGCTTACAAAGTTGGAGACATTACAGTACTGTACTGTCATTTTAGATGATCTTTTAAATACTGCTTTCAGCCACTGGTATATGATTCTGGTCCAATGAAAAAGACTATTGGATATTGCTGCAACAAGCTTTTGTAAGATATATGTCACTCATGATACTCAGCCAACAGCATCACCATATGTAAAAAATTTCAAGACAAATAAAGTAACCAGTTGATAATCAATTCTAGTCTAATGTATCATATTTCTAATTGCAATTTATACGTATTAACAGTACAATGTTACATAAGACAAAATGGTACCGGCCTGCTATTCCAAAGGTCCATTGTGCAGATACGCGCCACAGTGCTAACATTTGGGTTAAGGTTAGGGTTAGGGTCAGCCATAGGGTTAGGCTTAGGGTTAGTGGGAATAGTAGACTTTCGGAATAGCGGACCCGAATCAGACAAAAAAGTAGGAATATGGCATACTTACAAGATTGCTTCTATGAAACCATTGCGACATCGAGAACAAATATATTCCTACAACAAATAAATAAAATCATAAATACAGGAAACAGACAAGTGTATTAATCATTGCTGTCTACCATGATACTTGTGACAACACATCCATCATGTTTTTATGGGACTGTATGCATATATGTACGTAACCTGATTGGTGGCACTATTTACCGATAACTATCAAAATTTGTTTTCGGTAATTTTTGGTTAAGGTTAGGGTTAGGGTTTTGGTACCAACAACTACCGAAAACGTTTTTAGTATACCTTGTTCAGTATTTAAATTTTAATGCCACCCAACCTGATGATCCTGGAATGATAATGGGCGACTTCACTTTTTGACTTAAGACTTTCGCTGAGACTTTCACTGAGCCTAAACGGTACTAGTCTATAATATAACTGCATGTAAACGGCTGGTTTTAGTTACAAATTCTGACTAGCAGAAGACTTACTGGTGTTGAAATGTTGCTGTAAATTGCATGCCGATATTCACACATTAATATTAGGTTTCATTTATATGTGGCTTTGTTGGACTATCTATATATTCTATATAGATATCGATCGATATTTGTTGTTTATGTTCTCAACTCTCGCTAGGTGTCGCTATAGCTGTCGCATTAGTTTGCTCATGTTGGTGAAAAAAGTAAGTAGTGAAAAAACCTGCTTCCAAACTGGTGCTAGTGAGATGTTATTTACTGACGCTGGCTGTGTGCGTCGTGACCTTGTGGGTCCAAGCGCCGGTCTATACGTGTGATCACGTGATCACGTTAGGTCACTTGGCGGTGTCAGTTTGTCTAGTAAGCACGTGCTTCTGTTGCAGTTTGGCGCTTGATATAGTTTCGAGTTTGATAATGGCAGCAGTTTGTGGTGATAACGTTAATTGTCGGTCATGCAGCTGCAAGATGCTGCAGTTTTGTATGCGGCGTTTCTAGTGCGTTATGTCGTCGTTCTGGGCAAAAGGTAGGTCTATTATCAGTGCGTTGAGCTACTTTTTCGGCTGAACAAGGTAGGTTGGTTTGTTATTTACTTTAAATGCTGCTTCAGAAGTGAGTGAAATAGGTAGAATTAGTGCTGCTATAAATGTTTCAGAAACTGCAAATAATTGACTATCAAGACCCGAAAAAGTGCAGATAATTATGGGTGAATTCATTCCATCATTCTAAAAAGGGTTTTTTGATGGGGCCTATAAAGAAAAAAGAAAAATGTTAGGTTTACAGTTTTCCACCATTTTTAATCGCTTAGTTGAACTTTGGTCTAAGTACAGACTTTAGCGTTCAGCTTTAGCTTTAGCTCAGCGAAAAGGCTCAGAGAAAGTTTAAGTCAAAAAATGAAGTCGCCCAATGTGCAGGGCATAAATTTACTCACTTGTTTTAACTGATTTAGTGTTAACCTTCAGATATAAGTATAACCTAACTCATTATTTATATTTTATTTAAACAATTCACAGTAACTCAAAATAGAACAAGATGGCAAGCAAACACCAATTAACTAGTGCAGACAATGAGAAAACTGCAAAGATGCCAAGGCTATATGCACTAACAGACACCTTTAAAAACAAGACAAACAAATATAAAATGTACAAGGAAAACTAAGTATGCAATAGTTGTTTTACACATAATATAAAAACTGAGTGAGGTCTGATTTTTTCACCAGAGTTTTAAACTTTTTAACACTGTTTAAGTCATTTATTTGGGTAACAAATTTGTAACCCATTTTTATCTAAAAAAACTAAACGTTCCCTACAACAATAAAGCCAACCATTTGTACAATATTGCAACATACTTACGTCTAGCAACGGTTCGGTTTCTGACTCGCACGTATGACAGTACCATCGATTTGTGGCTTCTCGGATTTCAGGTTCGTTATTTGCTGCCATGCTAAAAAATGATAATATTGACAGGGTACAATTTACAGACAATAGAAATAAACTGCCAGGTCTTTGAAGCGTTTTTTTCACATAAAAACAAACGCAGTAAACACCTACAACAACAATATTCAATGACGTCATCGATAGAGAAAAATAAATAAGTAAAGAGCAAGCCAACATCGGTATGGAAATGCAAAAAAAAAACAGTACAGCATAGCCGTTATGTTACGACTACTGGTTACTTATTTAACAAATCGAACAAAGCTTTGTTGTTGTCGCCATTATTGTTTGTTTTTGTTTACAAAATTCGGGAGTGAATTTTCTGTAGTTGTGGCATTTCGCCGACTGCGAAATGGCTGCACGTGAATCTGTGGACGATGCACGCGGTCGATCCACGGTAGTTTCGACATTTCAAATTCAATGATTATATTTACCGTGCGCACGCACGTAGGGTCCGCATGTAGTCACGGCCTGTGGTAAAGTGCGAATTTGCGGATCGACCAACGGGTAAACTGCGGACCAAAACTTGCGGACCGCCAGTGCGGACCAGTGGGTAAATGCGGACCACTAAAATGCGGTCCCCGCTCAATCGAACGTCTAATGCACTAATGCATGGTGTTATTGCACGCACGGTCCGATGTCGCGCACAAAATGTTATAGACCGTGCGCGCTCCATTGAAGTCGCGTTAACTTTCGTGCCTGCTCATGGTCTGAACTTTTGAAGTAGATTGGATGACATCTTTGGTGGCATTACGTCATCGGACAGACACCTTGGTGTGAATTCTGATTAAGATTGACATTAATCGAAGCTGAATATCAGCTACCAACCAAGCCGTGTGATTATCTCTAAGTGACCCCAAAAGTTATTAAACGTACGCACCTTTCAGTTAAACTTTGGTTGATTATTACCAATTATTATTACCAATAAGCCAAACGCTAAACTGCACTCTTAATTCTGCTTAGTGCTGCAGAAGAACAGTTCAGTGTCGCCAGAGAAGACAGCCCTCCACCACATGACATTTCCAACCTAGGTTTTTATCCAGATATGCTATTGATAACTGTACATACAACTAGTGTTGCAAAGCTGTTGAGAGGTCTTAAACCGCACAAGGCTACGGGTCCATTCCAAGTACCAGCTCGGATTCTTAAAGAACTGCTGATGAGATCACTCCTGCCATAACCCTGTTATTCCAGGCATCACTGCAACAGGGAGCAGTCCCATCAGACTGGAGTGAAGCTCTTGTCACACCATTGTTCAAGAAAGGGGCAAGAAATCAAGCATCCAACTACCGTACAGTATCACTGACTTCAATTGCCTGCAAATGTCTACAGCACATCGTTTATAGTCAAATCATGGATCACTTTGAGGCATATCACATTCTTCATGAAGCACAGCATCCATGCAAAGGTCGCTGATGTGAATTCCAGCTTATACTGCCCACTCATGACTTGGCCAAAGGGTTAGATGAGAAGTCACAAATTGATGGCCGTTTTGCTTAATTTCAGCAAAGCTTTTGACGAGGTTTCTCATCGTCGCCTCCTACATAAGCTTGATCACTACAGAGATAAATGTGAAGTTCTCATAGTGACCATGAAGCAGAAGAACCTTATTGAGGCAGAGTGCACCATGCATGGTCAGCCCTTAAAGACTGTGGGTCATTCTGTGTCAAATCAACCAGAGGTGTACACCCGACCATCCCAGATTTTCACACAAAAATTACCATATGCACTGGAATGTGTTCTTAGCATACATACAGAATTTCAGCTTTCAATTTTGTATACTTGCTGAGATAATGAGCTTTTTACAGGGGTGGTGTCAACCCGTTCATGTGTTCGTGTTTTGATTAATGTCAACCTTCACAATGACAAAATTCGCAGCTTAAGGAATCACCCAATGTCCCATCCTTTACATTACATTACATTACATTACAGATTTTTAAAGTGGCCTAAGTAAAAAAGCTGCTAGGATGACATAATCCCCCCCCAAGATGTCATACAATTTCCTTCAGAAATTCAGATCGTGTGAACCCATGAAAATTAACTGTAGCTTCGAAGGACAGACCTTGCAAGCTCACACGGTCAATGACATTTTCTGCACGACATCAGATCATGCATGCACACGGTCAATAACACCATGTTTTTAACAGCAGGTTTTATTTATTTTATATTAAGGCTGCACAAATTAACAATTAATTAATATTAATTCATATTAATCAATATTATTTGTTAAAAAAACTTACTAGATCAAAATTTTTAATTGATTAAAATTTGATTGAAATTTTGTACTGAAAATGTTGCTAACATCATCAGTCTGTATATTTCTCGTTGATCATAAAAATTTTACAGAGGGCATTGTGATCCATTTTTGTATTTGTATAGTGTTAGTGTAGCATTTTGCATCATCATCACTGTTGCTTCAGTTCTTAAAGGACGACAGCAAACAGTGGTTCAATTCTGCAGTTTTCAGTCTTTGACTACAAAAACTAATCCATTAATTTTTTGAGATTAGT
>Ga0209671_1004507_pt1 | contig 13826 bp, 10 predicted proteins | sample WorMetHERISLAND2_2_FD_187401 | JGI IMG/M metagenome (GOLD analysis project Ga0209671, IMG submission 187401) | Marine gutless worms symbiont microbial communities from Max Planck institute for Marine Microbiology, Germany - Olavius geniculatus... | ecosystem: Host-associated > Annelida >... | reverse complement strand
ATTTTAATACCATCACTACTTCATACTTCGTTTTACATTTCACTGCTTAGAAGACTTTCTTGCTCTTTCAAAAACAGAACTCCCTTTCTGTTTTTGCGTTTTTATTAGCAGAACGTTTGACGTTATTTGCAGTTAACGCGTTACGCAGTCATTTAGATAATGAAAGCAGTTAATCAGATAATTGGAATAACTGATAAGAGGCGCTTGGGACAATTTTCCAATCAGCATCAAATTCAATACACTTTATTTTTTGCACGTACCGTACTAAGCTGTATACAAAAGCTGTTTTTTGTGTTTATCTCTTGAATTACCTGACATTTTCGTGGACCTTGACATACATGTCGTGGAAGCGTCCGTAAGCTGACTTTTGTTGTCTGCTATGTTGCTGGTGCTGTGACTCGCTACTGCTAACCCGCAGTCGGTGTAACATCTTATTTTTTAGTTCCACGGCCACGTGCACGGGCAGCACGCTCAGTAGCAACTGTTCCTGTAAGCAAATCAACGTCAACATCACAGCCAGAAGCGATCAAAGACCTCAAACCTCCGCTAAAAATGGTAATGCCATCTGGAGAATACAAAATACTTAATACAGCTGCTAACCAAAGAATCCTACTGATCCAACATTCAGAAGAAAAAGAGCTAGCTAAAAGTTGGTTTAAGCATAGGGCCTACTGTAATAAAGTAAGTAAACAAAAACGATTATATTGTCCGGAGCAACAAGCGTCACTGCGCATGAACTGTACAGTGTACATACAGTCACAAGGGAAATGGTATGAAATGCCGAACAGCTGGCTTTTGAGACGGGACCGAAAAATTGCTAAGCGGAGGTAACACAGTAGTCAGCAACTTACTCAACGTTGCTTGGAAATGATCCGAGTGAGATCTGAACCTCAATCGGCAAGCTTTGAGTTAGTTGTAAACTTCATCGGTAGACAATAATTGCACCTATATAAGCATACTACTACTACTACTATACTACTACTAGACCTACTATCACTACTACTGTATCGGTACTAACCTGTTGTTGTCGTTCGTTCTCGAGTTTGACTCGTGACTCGATGTAGCTGCGGATGTGAGTAAAAGTTCGTCGATGTCGACTGTCGGTCAGCATTCGCTGATGAAGACCCACCGCATTGGCACAGGCCAGCACAGCAACGTTCGCCATTACCTCAACACCGGCAACAACAAAATACGAACTTAGCGTGCATGAGTGAAGTGGTTGGGGGAGTTTTGGACAAGAAGTTTCATATCGGCACAACTAGTGCTGACACGTACGCAGCCGTCCGTTTTCAACGTCCGATAACATAAAAATTTGACCTGTTGAATTGCAAATGTGCTATAAAAAACGTTCTAAAAAGTTTGATTCTGCGCAATTTTTGTTTTTGAGTTAAAAGATCGATGGATGAAATTTGATCACGTTAGCACACGTGAAAATCGCAACGTTTGCTATTGCCTTAACAAAACAACAAACAAACAAACAAACAAACAAACAAACAAGGCAGAAAGACAACGGTAAACAAAAAACAAAATTAAAGATAAAAACAGGTTAAGAAGTTTTTAAAGAAGTTAGACACGCTTAATCATAACTTACCAGTCACAGTATTATTAGAAAATATTGTTAGCAAAGAATAAGCAAAAAAGAGAACAAACAACTAAATATTTTAGCAATTTTTTAAAATTCACATAGACACAAAAATCTGTTCTAAATTAGTCATAACCTAACAAAGCACAACAGCAGTGATATAGTCTACATGACAGTATGCATAAAATTTCTTTGCAGATTTTTGTGCAGGTTACTGCTTCCCAGTATAGGTGTAATATACGCTTCAAAACTCGATTTACAAAATCACCACTTAAAACGACTATAGATCTGCATGTTGTATTGCACAGTGGGCCTACGTCATGCCCAACGCATAAACTACGTCAAAGAGAGTCGGATTAATCTGATAGTAAAATGGGTTTATCTCTCTAATCCGCGTCTTAATCCTGCATAAATGTAGTTCTGGGATCTACGGCCTAATCTATGGTTTATCGGACTGCGCAGCCGTCCGGAAACAAAACGTAGGAGGTATGTAACGTAAATTGTTACCGGAGCCGCAAGAATCATCGAGCAGCGCCGATCCCCCTCTTTAGCCTTCAGACAGACACCAGTTTACACTACAAGACCACGCTTATGCATCGCGTGATGTATTTGTTTACGCCCCAGTTTTCGCTGGTACACACTACACCCATCCAGGAAAGAATGTTCATACCGAGATTACCCCATATCCGTCTTCCGACAGTTACCTATCCAGGTACTAACCGGTCTCGGCGTAGAGTAACTTGGTTGGTTGTGTTACTTATATACCACATCACTGTATTTTATGCAAAAATGTCCAAAACGAGAAAAATCTGTCGTCCTGCCACACAGTGACGACATATTGGCAGTTGTTACCGCTTCGGGAAATTTTTACGTCAACTTGGCTTTCCTACGTTTTTTTGGAGTCAAAAGCTTATACGAGACGGACGGGAAGACAGGGAGACAGACGGATGGACAGACAGGCAAACAGATAAAGTCCAATTGGGACGGCCGAATAATAGCCCTAACCACAATAATTTTATAATTTTAGTATTTAAAGTAAAACATAATGAGCGTTTACCTGTGAAGCAAGCTGATCGGTAGATTGTAACGCGGTGATCAAGGTAAAGACAGCCAGGTGAACCAATCCCGTTATCACCCCGAGCGCCACACAGTGAGCCCCCCTCCGCACCGGTAGCATGGCATACGACGTCACTATGACGTAATAAACCATGGTTACGTGACCGCCGCCGGACGGTGACGCCAGCAATGACGTCACGGCGACCAGCCAATAGCAGGCGGCGATGAGGGTGCCGGCGCGGCTGTAGCGTGAACACGTGACCGAGGTGATAAGTAATAAAAGGTAGATGACGCATGCTGATGACGACACTATTACGTCAACAGGTGTGCTGGCAGTTGCCTACAGATTACAACAGATTTAAAAGTTAGACCGAGTGTGTTTAGAAAATATTCACTGCAACTCATCTCAGAGCTACAGAGCGTCACCTGTCACATCCTGGGGTTACACTGTGCTACCTGCCACCAGACACAAGTGAACGCGCCCGTCTTAACTCAAGCTATGCAGGATGTTATTTGATGGTATTGAGTTGCGGGTGAAAACTTGATAAAACTAAGGCGCTCAAGTAGACAGTTAGGGACCGACGGAAAATGCTCACTATACCCAGTGCCGACATAAATACGCGCAGCCTCCGTCTAGTAGCTCTAATTTTGACTTTTTAAACCGAAAATTGAAACAGTAGTTATTTCTGACCTGGAATATTTTTGTTTTTGCGTTGTTGTCGTCAAGTTAAAAACACGTATGGGACAAAGCAAAACGTAATGCGGCTTAATCGGATGGCCGCGTAATGACGCTGGTTTTTTTAAATGCAGGCACGATAACCAAACTTTTCTGTAGAGCACATACAACCGTTAACTTCTATTAGGGCTCATGGACGTTTGTCCATGCTCGAAAACTTGCGCGATGATATTGCATCGTATTGTGAATTAATTTATTCTGCGCTAAAGTAAGAAAAAAGACTTGATCCCCCGAGTCACTGGAATAGGTTGCTATAGAAGGAGGGGATGACAGAGAATGCGGGCCGGAAATAAAATGTCCGTTTTGGCTTAAAAGAGAATGTTCGTTTAACGAACAGTGCCTGGCTGGCGCTAACAAGATTAACGTGTAGTAGAAATATGCGCGATGCGGCGTGATGGATGATGAACGATTGTCCGGTCTTGTCAGATTATGATCGAGCATCACGCTTATTAATGAGTCTTCGCGAAAAGCAGGATTATAATTAGCAGACATTAGCGAGATGCTGCTTGGAACCAAAAATATCGGGAGCTCTGTGTATTCAAAAAATTTGCAATGGTATACACTTGTGCACTCGTATTGTAGGCAGCATGCACGTGATTAACGTCGGGGAAATGTGTTAAAATTGTCAACACGAAGAAAAAACATTTGTGAGTGCAGAACGGAAAGTGGTCATTTTATTTGACGCAGCTGCGCCTACTAAATCTAATGTATTTCTAAATCAGTTTGCACTAGAACGCTATCAAAAGTATTTTAGAGCTAGTTGTCGCCTTAACATGTTACAACGGCCTGAAACGCGACGAGAAGTAGCCACACAGATACAGTGTATACAAATTGCCTATATGATGACGACGAAAAAATTAGTTACGCGACACCGCACAGCTTAGGCCTATTGTGACTTATGAGTGAAAAAGCCGATCGAATGACACCAAAAACTCATGATGTTTGATTTCAAATTCTATCACACCGCAATCGATCTGAACAATCGTTTGCTTACACAAGTCACGAAGATACTCCGGACAACGTATTGCACTGTGCGTGTCGCAATGATTCAGGAGCTGATTTGCGGCCCGCTAGTCCATTGGACGTGCCACCGACAAAAGGTCGGCTACATGTCCGGAAGCAGACCTACTGTTTGGCGCTCAGTTTACGATCCGCCAAGACAAACCGTTAATCGCAAAAAACGAAGCGACACTGGTCAAATTAACGGTATCGATATAGATGAAAAAACTTTTACCAGTTACTTATTCAAAAATGCGCGATTGGTTAATCATTAATTTTGATTACAAACTAAACTGTGTTCATTGTCTAAGAACACGCATGTTTTTGCTAAAAATCATTACCAGTCACTCAGCTAATAGCTTTGTGGTAGAACATTAGCGCAAAGTGGCACACTCATTAATCAGAGTGAATGATTTGCAGCTTCCTGCATAAGAGGCGGCACTAAGCCATCATCATAGATCCTAGAAACGTGATCCCATGACACAAAATGCCGAGAGAGGTTTTTATCCCCTTAAGCCCCTAAAACAAGTTTTCCCCTCTCTACTTTCTTTTCCCGTTTCCTCTTTCCCCTCTTTTCTTCTCTCCTCCCTTTTCCTGTTTCCTTTTCGAGGCTTTCCCCAAAACACAGCTAGGGAGTCTGAGAAAAGACAAGCGCATTTAGAAACAAACTAAAAAAGAAATTGACATAACTAAAGCTTTATATTATACCAACTTCGCTTTTCTCTAAAAAACTAAAAACCTACGGCACCATTTTTTGCTATGGAGAATTTGCTCCCACTTCCAGGTTTATAAACTGTGTTGAGTCTCTGATGGCGGGCACTCGTCTGGCGTCTGTCCGTAGTGTCAACCGCTGACAGACTGAAGACCATTAAACCGCAGTAAAAGACACTTTGTATAGCGGAAACTACAATGCTATTAAGCCCGGACTCCACTTAGAGACTTCTTCAAAAAGAGTCGTACAACAAGCCGTATGACATCTTGACATGTTAAGATATTTTGGATTTGTTGTAAACTTGCAACTTTTTATGGACTTTTTGTGCAACTTGCTGTTGTTTTAGCTGAGTTTAGTTCAATACGGTTATTTCCACATCGCAATTTTGCAAAATGTCACATTGTGCCCCCGTTGAGCATTGAAACAGATACGTTTCAAGTTCGCGCCTAACATTGTTTGTTGCACGTAATGTGACAATAGTGTATAGGCTACAACAAGCTTGTATAGGTTTGCTGTAGGCTTTCGATTTTTGACGTCAGTGGAGTTCCGGCTTTAGACTGCGCCAAAAATTCGTTTTTGCTGGACCGCATACCCCTCGCTAGCCACTAATTCAGCCCCATTTTCACTTTTTTCGATATGTTGCATAGGCTGCGTTGTACATCATGTTGTAGAACATACTGTACAACATATTCATTTACAACAAGTTGTACACCAGTTTCATATCAAATCAAAAGCGTACAAACCAGTTTAACAATACACGGTAGACTAACATGTCCAGACGTTGTATAAATTCAAAGCTTTTTGTAGGCCTACGACTTATTACTCAACAGAGACGTCGAGAGATCCGGAAAAAACATTCTCGCGAAAATGTTTTTAAAATTTTGTTTTTCTAAATGGCGCATTCTGGTGTACTTTTTTGAGCGACGGCGAGGCTCCAAAACGTCGCGGGGTCCAGGGAAAACTTTCCTTTTCTCTCCCTCTCGACGGGCCTGTTATCCAATAAGATTACATCAAACTGAAATAGTGGAGTTTGGGCTAAACAGCAAACGTGTTTAGTCTATAGCATTTTTTGGCTGAGTGCATGGCCGATCGATGGTCCTGATGTATACGACTCTGTTGGGTTACAAACTAAACAGCGTTGAAATACTGAGCCATTGCAATTAGAGATGCGCCATACTGAAGTACTCGAGTTATTCGATGCCGAAATTAAACTCGAGTAATACTTTTAGATTAAACTAATCGCATAAAGTATTTATTTTTCGATAAAAAATAATAATCACAAATTTCTAAAATTAACCTAGATCAATGCTAAGTATTGCCTTAAATATTGCCCTCGGGTAAAACACATCTGAAAACAAAAAAAAACATGTAACCTTAATCTTTGACTTATGACCTTAAAACTCAATACGTTTCTAAACGTTGGCGAAGTATATTTTTGTAAAAAATTTCATCAAGCTACGGACAACGATTTACGAGTTATAACGTAAACAGAATTAAAGCAAAAAAACTTAGTGACAATGCCGAAAAACAATACTGCCGTCGCTTACGCGGGCAGTAATAACATCTGGCAATTAATGTGGCTAAAAATAATTCTAAACAAGGGCACAAAGTACAAAGCCAATGACATAAACAGCAAAGCCATACCATGGTAACCTGCAGTAAATTTGTAAATGATAGTCGCGACAACAGCAAGTTTTTTTTCTGGTACACTGTTCAGCTCACATCAATATTTACAGCTTGCTAGATGAGTGTAACGTGACAGAAATGACACAAGACACTGTCTCTCTCTGCGGATTTCAGAGTCTGTTCTTCAGATGTGACGACAGTTGGCAGGTCGTTCCGTTCGAATTACGCAGTGACGTTTTACATCTCGAGCACAGAACCGATAATTTTTACGCTTTGGACAATTTGCAACATTTTTGGCAAATGTGCTGAGTCTTAATTGTCTATAATGTAGACAAACACGTGCATAACATTATAGCGTTAGCAGTTTTACTGAAATGATGTATTTCAGACAATGGTTCGACAACGAAAGAACCCGTTCTGTGAAGTGACCCCATCCTTCGGCCGCACTAGAAGTTAAAACTTGGAGGCTAGGAAGAGGCCATAGGACAAGGTGACCACCAGATCGAGACACCGCAGGCGTTGAGGGGAGTAGAAAATGGGAAGAGCGTATACCGCAATATATTCGAAATTGAATTTGACGCATTTTAAGCGTCACAAAACGCATGTGCGGCAGCTAGGAGGATATTTCCGCGTTTCGTGCGCCGCAGCTAATGATAATGACATACGTAGACCAGTCCCATGAACCGTTGCTTTAAACTAACTGGCTAAATTCTAACGTGTAGTACCATTACTGGTCTATCCAACGCAACGCACAAAGGGCGCAACTCAAGAACGAACAACGTTTCTATCATTATATATTTCGCCCGTTGCGTCGTTTACGTCAGCTGCGTTCGTTGCGTGATCTCATGCGTTAGTTGCGTGCGTTGCGTTGACAACGGCTACGTCTAAGACAAGCTTTTGAAAGAAAAAGAAATTGTGTTGGATGGAAGCCAAGCTTAAGGTTCAGTGACAATGAATTATCCATTGAGGTTGTCGTACGAACATTTTCACACCAAAATGCGGTTGGGCTTTAGCCCCCAACTTAAGAAAAGTGGGGTTGGCCAACATTTGAGGGACGCAGCCCCGTAGCCCCATAGCTGGCGCCGCCATTAAGCCACCAAAGTCTTTATCGACACATCTGCGACGACGATGAAGTACAATCGCAGATAACTCGGTGCGATGCCGCTAAGACTCAATATATTGAACGACGACTTTGAAAACGATTCTCTCTGCAGACAATGCAAGCTAATGAGACGTACATGTAAACTCCACTAACTTAGATTAGGCATAGTTGTGGACTAGGCGCACAGCCTGTTGTACAGCGTGTTTGTAAGTCAGTAAGTAAATAGGTGAGATGACTTAAAACGCCCAATTTAACAGTTAACCACAATGCGGCGCGCTCTCAAACATCCGAACAAAAGTGTCTTTAACAGCCGTTTAAACTGTTGTGCGACAAATACGCAACAAATCGAAAAAGTGAAATATTGGCTTTCCGCGAGCCGCCGAAGTGATCGTGGCATCCTGGAATTCCAAAAACGAACAGTGCAGCGGCACTTTGAGCTATTGAGAAATCGCGTGTGGTAGTCAGGTATATAAGCCAGCGTGCTGTTACAATGGTCAAACCGGCTGATAACGTTTGCAAAGGGCCGTATTGCCGTCGTAAGGTGTCTGTCCGTCCGCTTGTCTGTTTGTCTGTTTTCTGTAGCGTTGATGTATCTTTGAGTTACGGGTACTCTAAAAGTAAGTACACCGTTAAACGAATAATTGTCTTAGGAGGAGCCTTATGCAACATTAGCGACTTAGTCTCAGTTACGCCTGACGTTACCAGAAAGCAAGGCTGTAAACATAAAATAAATGCAAAATAAACACAAAAAACAACCAAGACAAAGCTTCGCAAACTTGGACAAAAAGAGAAGATATATAATTACAGCTGGACAGTTGGAACTGATGATCACAGAGACGTAAAGCACTAAAGCTGAACTGCTAGACTAGAGATTTTCTCATGAGGTAATACAATACTCAGATTTTACACAGCGCTCATGCCGTTGAATTTATGTTGAAAATTTTCTAATCCTTATTATTAGAAAGCTGTTAGAATAAATATCAGCCGAACAAAGTAAATTCTGACATGGCAGTGCTATGATGACAGCAATACAAATATTGTCGTGACAAATTATTTTACTATTTCTATTCTGTCCTAGAGGGAATTCGGTCCTGTCGTATTGATAGAAAAAAAGCGGTGACCAAGAGAGGCAAGTTGAGTTTCATCTTCCCCTCTTATGCTGTGCTGACGGACGCACAACAGACGATGGGTTTAATGAATAATATATTATTATTTGCAATATGCAAGACGTTGAATGAATAATATATAGATCTGGCGTGAACTATCACAGCAGCTGTAACAGCTGGACAGTCCATTTTTGCCTGTACGTCATGGGTTGAAAGCGTGGAAATAATTTCGCACGTAGACGTCGAACAGTTACAGCGTAAGTCAGGGAATCCAAGCTATTGCGTGGTCGTTCTAATATGCTGCATTACGGGTGTTACCCGTCCGTCCGTCTGTCTGTTTTGTGCGAACTCTTAGTTCGAGTACACAAAAGGCGTAGAAAAAGACAAGTTGGTATTAACTTTTCTCAATTTTAGGACTGGAGTAACCACTAACCGGTGTGACCGAATGTGCCAATTCTCATATCAGACTGTTAAAGTTTGGGGTCATTGGGTATCGAAAAATCTCTAGAAAATGAAACACAAGCCTGCACCATGTAAACATTAACTTATGGCTAGTGGATCGCGCGTTGGGCGGTTTCATCGCCCACTGCACACTATAGGCGCAGTGAGTGCGCACGATACAGTTGCAAGAAGGACGGCCGTATACACGACAGCACATGGCATGCCGATTTCTTTGCTTTGTGTAACCATATTTTGCCAAATATTGACCGGTTTTCGAAACGTTTCCACTGGCGCAATCGGCAGGAAGACTGCGATAAAACGTCATTAAAGATTCCGCCGTCACTCATAAACGTGTTGCTGCACTACCGTGTGAAATATTAATGCCAGAAAACTAGCGTGCCACGCATGCTGCAGCACCGTCTTGTTGTGGAAAACTCGCCCAAGACCTAATTATAGCAAACGGCAAATGCAGTCTCCAAATCAAATCAGCGTATGTCAATATTTTGTCGAATAACTGAATGTCGTTTTCGTGCAAAGAAGGCGTCTTTGCTGTACTAATAAACTTATGTTTAATTGCAGCGAATGAGTACTGTCAACGATTCTGTGATTTTTGGTCTTGCTTTTTATCAGTAAATCAAACCATCATTCGCAACTATTTTAAAAAGCTAAGTCTGGCATTGCGATTAGTTATTCATTGTTGCTGTTCTTGGTTTAATATTACTAATTTACGCTCCAGTCTCTTTGGCGAGCGCGCAAATGTTCAGCTGCTGCCTTGCAGTTGTTGAAAACTAACATTTTTCAAGTTAGTATAGCGACATGTAATTATATTGCAAATTTCCTACTTAACGAGTCAGTAAAAATGAAAAGATATCAGCATTTGACGAAGAATGAATTAACAAAAGTATATAACATAATCCTATTTGCTCACAACAACTGCCATATCACTTGTTTCCTATGTTTTATTCATACAATAGCATAATTGTGATTTTGTTGTGTTTTTGTCTGTTCTGTGTTTTGTGTTGGTCTAGTTTTAGCCGGCCTGCGCGGACGGCCGTATAATATGCCAACACTGGGCCGATTATCGCCGATATGATTTTCTTGTTTCGAGTCGCGGTGTACATTTAGCGGGTGCGTTTAGAGTCGACTGTGGCTGTTGCGTATTTTAAACGGCAATAAAGCACGCGAACGAAATCAGCTGGCTGCTGCGAACGTACGTAGATGCCTGCACGACAGACTGTGGCACCGGTGTTCACACGAACGACACTGTAGTCAATCTTAGTACGTCGAGGCGACTAATTACCAGACAGAATGCAAACAAATGAACAGGTCAGGGACACTATGCTGCTGCTATAGGGTGGATTGGATTAGATTTGAATCTGACATTTTGCATTGGTCGCGTGAGGGGTCATCCAATAATTTCTGTCTGTCTGTCTGTCTGTCTGTCACGTGTTCATTGTAATTTACCGTAGGCTTATCTTGTATTGTGTGCTTTTGTAGCGTTTGATTGTATCTGCCGTCGGCGAATGAAGGTGTTCATAATTACGTCACGCTATGGCGAGGAAAGGATGGACCCGCTGGGGGAGAGTGGGAGAGAATTTCTGTCCGTACTGGCTGTAGCTTGTGACATATGCACTGGTGATACGAAAACGTCTACCTTGAATAGAATTTGAAAAAAAATTATTCTTAGTTTTAGCATGTTTTACACTCTAGCATGCACTTATATCACGTTAAATCGCATCGCTTCTGTGAGGATGCACGACAATGATGACGTAAATAATACACTAAAATTTTAAAAGCCGCCAGCATTTGATTCTAGCAAATCTGGCAACAGAAGTTTGGATTAAACAAGTAAGTAAGTCAGTAATCTTTCATTATTAACTGATAAACGCACGTGATTACAGTTACAGATGGACACTCGCACGGTAGCCTAGATGAACTGTTCTCTGTTTGACATTACAATACAGTCTCGTATCTCGTTATAATTAAAAATATGAATACAAATCACCATTGTTTAATAAAGGCGCGTGCAGTAAATGTGACATAATAATGCAGCGAATCAAACCTGAAGGTTTGTTACAAACGGAAAAGTAAAATGGCAATTAAAAATTAAAAAAAACGTATATTATCCTGGTCCATAAGCTCGAATCATATAGGCCTAATATCAGTTTAAAACTTCGACATGGTGTATTGTTTATAAATATAAAAATGATTTGCTGCAGATTTCTTGTACAAAAAGCTATATGACAAATGCATAACACATCATCAGCTTGCCGTGCCCGATGTACAAGCGTAGGCGGCCTCATGAACTAAGCACTGATAACCCTTTATGTCCTCTGTTTGTCTTACCATTTCGACGCACTCTTTGTCCCCCTCTCTCTGGGTGCAAACTGGCATGTCACTACGCTCGGCTTCGCGGTTACATTAGCGAAGTCCTTCTTCAGCGTCAGCAGTCTTTGACAGTGATCTTCCGGCTCTTCCACTTCTTGTATTCCGCGTAGCTTATATAGCTTACTTTGCAGTTGTGATGTAAGGCTGAATACTTACTAAGTCAGTCAATTAAATCAATTTGTTGACTATTTTAATATGACACTGTCGCAAAGTATAGTGCAACTGAAATGAAACTGTTCAGAAAAGCATGAAGACTAGTGCGGTTGTGGTACTAAAGCTATCTCAAAATAAAATCCAAAAGCCCACAGATCTGTGTTCTGACCCTGTCTGCGTCATTATCTGCTCGCAATATTACTCAAAGAGTTACGAAGATTATGTGATAATTTTTAGCATAGATTGGGCGGTTAAAACAATCGGTTCAATTTTGGTGGCGATCGGTAGTATGTCTGCTAGCTACAGACCGTGAATCAAATTGTTCACTGACGCGGGCAATAAATGGCCGCATAGTGCGCTGCGGTATCATTAGCTAATGCCAAAAAACCTGCTATTTCCGAGCTTGTAAAGCGCTTCCGGTCACGATTCTGACTCATGTAGGCCTAAACAGCGCTATAGCGACCCAAACCTTTACCTTTTAATCTATCTCTGACCACATTTATATTAAATAAGAAGCGACTGTGATGGCGGCAGTCGTACCTGGCTGGCTAGTGTACGTCGCAGCACGATGTAAACGACGTGGTAGACGACTTGCATCATCAGCAGCATCGCGAAGCACGTCCGACCGAACTTCAGCCGGTAGAACGAGAACAGTTCGTTAACACTACTCGTCGTCGTCGTAACTGTAGTCGCCATCAACTGCCTAATTCACCGTCGACGCCTGCGAGAGCTGGGCGGTGGACGTCCGCATATTATGTCGGAACAGTTCGTTGACACTGCTCGTCGTAGTTGTAACAGTTGCCATCTTGTCGTCTGAGCTACAGAGCCTCGAAGATTTGGAGGTCATGACCTTAATCTTTTGAGTTTACGTGACGTCATCGTTCACGTGACCACTCGTTACATAGGTGGTCAGTTATAACGATACGTCGCTTACACGGTTGCTGAGATATGGAGCCTCGAAGACTTCGCGTTTATGCCATCTTGTCGTCTGCTGCACCCGACGACATTGCCACTGCGTAAAGACGCTGGAGTGGGCTAATATAATCTCGGTTGCTGCTGCTGGTGCTGCGACTGCGGCTTATCTGCCGTCAGCTGGTGTTTAGTTGACGCGCCGATAATGTCCAACCAGCGTATCTGCCACTCTGCAGGCATGCTTTAGTGCTGGGCAAATTAAGTCTGATGGTGATTCGATGTGAAGGAATGACGACTTTAAAAAAATTGGCAATTTGATTTTTAAGTGCTATATTTGGGAATTAAAATCAAATCGCAAGCTTTTTATGTCGAATCGTTGTTCAATTAAAATTTTTTTTTGCGATTTGATATTGCTTGACTCGACGTAAAATTTCAAATTTGGCCCATCACTTCTACGTGTTTAGTATTGTGCGTCGTATCCGTTGAGAGAGAGAACGTTTATTTGTCTCAGGTACATTCACACAGTTACAATAAACAAAGGAAAAAATCGTGAGACAGGTAGTCAGAAAAGACAATGCCCATCATGTTTGATTACCTTAAAAACCTTAACTACAAAAAAATTACAACTACAAATTTAAAAAAAAAAACTACTCAACTACATAGACATACATCATAAACATGCAAAGTCATACACTGTAACATGCAAGACTAGAAAACTATTACTGCAGGGTACGCACATGTACCTTGTATTCACCCAAAACATAGCAAAAAAATGCTAAACCTCAAGGCAAGCCAGTAAGGTGCTATATAATTTCGTTATATGTCATGATGAAAAAGAAAACGTCGTAATTCTTTTTAAACACAGTTATTGGCGCAATATTCTTCAAACACTGAGGTAGTCTATTCCATAACTGGCTTGCCCTGAAGACCAGCATCCTCCTACCATACTCCGAGCGGACACAAAGACACATGCAAGTTATTTTTAGAGCGAGTATTATGTTGATGGATAAAGC
>Ga0209671_1004506_pt1 | contig 13829 bp, 13 predicted proteins | sample WorMetHERISLAND2_2_FD_187401 | JGI IMG/M metagenome (GOLD analysis project Ga0209671, IMG submission 187401) | Marine gutless worms symbiont microbial communities from Max Planck institute for Marine Microbiology, Germany - Olavius geniculatus... | ecosystem: Host-associated > Annelida >... | reverse complement strand
GTGCTAGGCCTATCAAGCGTCAATATTAAAGGTAGGCCTACCCCTACCGCCTACAGCGTTTATTTGAGTGTTGACTGAGTGGCGCCGACTCGCGCCGCCGCCGCCGCCGGTAAATGTTGGCGCCGCCGCCAGCCGAATTTTCGACGGCGCGCCGATTCAAGCCGGCTCGCCAGCCGAATTTTACTGCAGCCGGCCGGAAACAGGTCGGCGGAGCGGCTGAGGGGTCTACATATTACTGTCGTAATCTTCCCGGTGGTGAAGCCGGTACCAATTTGTGCTGCTTGGTGAACACAGGCACGTGTGTAAACAACTTGCCCTAGGTCGTTATATGGCAGTGCTCCGACTCGGACTCGAACCTGCAACCTCATGGTTACAAGTTCGGCACGTTACCGTTACACTATCAAGCCACGAGCATGTGACAAATGCAGAAGCAAAATAAGAAAAAAAGATCACTTTCAAAAGAAAGATATAACAAATTTTCAGCTGATCCAATCTAACCTTGAAATGGTCGGTGGCCATGTGAGAAAGAAGATCCCAGCTCAGTTTTGTATCCAGATGCAACTTTCCAATTAAAATCTCACCATCCTGTGACAGAACAACAACAACACAGAAACAAAAATTAAACTTGAAGGTACTCATGAGAGTGCATTATCTCTGCCAATTCGTGTACACAGACAGACACACAGACGGACAGAACGACCAATCTCATAATCTCCTCCAATTCACCTCGTTCCATTGGCAGAGATAATGACGATCAATCTGTTTTGCAACTGTAATCAAAATAAACACTGTGTATGTAACGTTAATTTTAGTAACTTACTTAATATACTTGTACTTACTTAGGCTACGTACATGCTTACTAACAGTGGCAGCCAATAAGTCGATTAGAATAACGCAAACATCTTTCTTTGAATACTCATACTCTACAACTGTAATTAAAAATATGCTACATAAATTCATCAAATTACAACCATTACTGAATGACCTAAACTTCAACGAAAGTAAGAATGTATATTTTATTACTGCCTGCAGAAAGGATGATAGTATTGCTATCAGCATAAACGTTAAGCGTTTTTTCTCTGTCGACGTGATAACTCATGAAACGCTGCACTCAAAATTTTTCATGAACATAAACTTGACAATCTCTAGAGACTCATAATATACATGTAGGGCTTAAATGGGTTGTTACGCGTTTTTTGTCTGCATGATGCTCGCAGGTAGTACTCTGGCAGTCTGGCTTGAGTGAAGGTTTTACTTGTTTACTATTGCTACCGTTTTTCAATGAATCACGATGTACGTAAAATAAAGGTGTATAATTCGATGAAATTATATAACTTATTACTGCTCTTACATCTTCAGCAGATCCGAGGCGAATGGACAGCGTGACCGGCTGAGAGCCGCTGCCGTTGTATTTCGAATCGTCTTTCATCAACGCATCTATAATGCAACAGCAACATTTGCAAACAAACTCGTAACTTACAAGACTGCAAGAAACGCCACATATCATGTATGTCATTGGGAGCAAAGCTGTAAATGTTTAGTCAACAGTTGTAGAAAATCTCTTCATAGTTAAACCAGTGCAAAAGTTATTCAACTCGGTAAAGATTCAACGCAGAAAAAAGTCTATGCATCGGTTAGTAGTTTGTTATAATCAGACAGTATTGTCAATTAAAATTTAGTTGTTTTCTTCTCTTGTGTAGTGTGTCTGTGTGTGTGCTATCGTGTTTGTATATTGTAACCGCTGCTATGTTTGGTGACTAAAAGATGTATAGGGCCTATACTTCTACAGATTAGTTCTAGATTACTGTATTAGGCTGAGGCTCACGTTCATACTTAGACTTTTAGCTGCAGGAAAAGAAAGATCTTCTAAAGCAGACGCGTGTTTCTTGTCGCCGGCTGGTGACCTAGGCTGCAGCGGTTGATTTGTGCTCTCAGCGACTGAAGAAGTTTCAGGCGTGCTGTTCTCAGCAGGTGGCGCCACGTGTCCTCGGCTCACGAGTTGATTCAGTCGACTGTTGTCAACCCGCAGAGACAGCATCTCGCTCTGCAGTGCATTGAAATTTTTTTATTCACTATCAGTTAGGTAGGGGCATTGGAGGACAAAAATGAGGCAATTGCCCCCTCCCTCCCTCCAATTCTTAGCCTATCAGAAAATTTTCTTGTCTGAAAATTTTCCTCTAAAATACCAAATTTGTGTTTGAAGATTGCCATTTTATAAAAATTTGGGGCCAAATTGCAATTTGCAGTGCATGTACAAAGGTAGCCAGTACTTTAAGAGTGGAATCCAACCAAAATGTGCAGTTCAAAGTAAAGCAGAAAAAACTTCGAAGCCCAAATTTTAGAAAAAGTTTGTTAAACACTAAGATTAAATTTCAAATACACGGAAGTTTCTGACCAACTAATCAGTTAGATAAGTTCACATTTGTTGTGGAAATTGCTGAATGTTGTCTGCTTCTGGTGGTCTTCCCCAATCCCTCCCCCTTAGGAAACTCTCTGTTTCTGTACCTTTTTTTTGTGAATTTCCTAAAATATGCTCTGCAAGCGAGGTAAAGTACCTTCATTCTGGTGATGGTGTCCTGCAGTTGCTGCAGCTGATGCGCTGACGACAATGCTTCAAGCTGCACATCGGTCAAACGCATCTCTTTCTCATGGAGTTGTTCTTGCAGCGCCAACATCGCAGCTTCGGTGCTACCACCTGCCGCCAACCTAATAGTACAACCACACACCAGCACACATGTAGACATTAGACACTCGGTATTATTTAACGATACCGTAACAACAAGGACCAAATCTGGTAAAAGGAAATTTGCTCTGCAGCCAACTCCTTGTTTGTAAGAAGTGCGCGAAATTTCGCGTTAAAATTTCAAGTGGTTGCTGAGAGAACAGCAGTTAAGTTTAGGGGATGTTTTATTTTGCTGCACCCTGTACGCGTCATTACTCTATCACCCTTTAAAGTACATACAAAGCGGCAGAACTGAACTGAAATAAAATGCAACGAAATCAACTGAACTGAAATACGACACGCATGTCAACTCAGCCTTCCATCCCTCCGGGTAGATAAACTGAGTACCAGCCTGCCTGCTTTTGCCGAGTGGCAGGTAACACTGTGTAATCCCATATGGTAGATGACGCTCTCCAGCTCTACGATAGATTTTCCATAAAGAGCTATACACAAGCTTTAACCTTTTCAATTTTGAAAAAAGGCCTTGAAAACATCCCCGCTGGAGATACGTCAATGCACAGTGCAATGTATATTCTCTCATTCAGCTTATTTGCAAACATTCTGTTCAATTTTTCCGTACCTTGCCATTTCGCCCACTTTGTGTTAGATGTCCCTGCAGTTACTTTGTGACACTACGGCATTTTAAACTAAATTCATGTCATAACACCCACACAGCGTCGGAACAGGAGTTTCTGATTGGACTGAGCGGCATGACGAGCGGCGAGTTGTTGTGAGCTGGACTGTTTCCGGCGACCGACAGCACAGCGTCAGCGTACAGGCTTGAGACGTCGGACTCGGCGTCGGACATAAAACCTCCGCCTGCTGACTTCTTCTTGCGAGAAAACGCCTTGCCGAACGAACTCAGCTGCAACAATAAGCAGTGCCGTTAAACAGAGTACAGACTCATCACAGGTTGAAACGGCAACAAAAGTCGGATTATAAATTTATTGACTGTCGGCGCCCTAGCGCCATGTCAGTCCTTAAGACCAAGCAGGCAAGCAGGTCTCTAGTCTAAGTGCATGTATGTCTCTCTGTCTGTGTGTCCACGGACACCGCAATGCATTGGGTCGATTTGCAGCAGCAGCAGCACAGTCCTGGCATGCTACGACTGATGACCGAGACAGAGGCCTAAGCATTAAAAACATTGGCAGTGGTCGATTATTATCTTATCAATAATGCTGCAGTCCAGTCGTCGGGCGATCATGTTTATCAGCCGGTGTCAATGTCTGTTTTCTAGTTATACTTACTCACTGTCAGTTTTTTTTCGAACCCTTTCCTCCGATCGATTGTGTAACATATCTGTTTCTCATTATTTCATTTATTTAGGCGTTGCGGCAACAGTTTTCTAAGCTATTAGCTGTACAACTTTATCCAATTTACTGCTGTGTTGACGCTTCGCCAACGGCTGCTGCCTACTTCAGAACGACTGTTTCCACTCTGGCGGACAGTCAGTAGTCATAGATATAAAAAGTTGGTAGGACTCGGGCCATAAACGTGTTTTCATGCATTTTAAGCCCGAAAATCGCTTTTGGTGGTACATATGTTTGAATATTTTATGCAATGCTTCCTGCGTTTAGCTGAAAAAAAGGGGAGTCGATCACACCTATTGAGTTCCCTTCGCTGTGGGCCTCAATAATAATAATTATCAATTAACTTCAATCAGTTGTACATAACCATATCTGAAAAGACAAACGCCGCACATAAGCTACTACGAGCAAGCCGTCTTTATTAAGCTCTAGTGCTATCAGTGGCTTCTACCCTCCCCAAATCTAGAATAAGATTCGGAAGACACTTCCTCCCACTTTTAGGCTCAGGTTCCCCCACTTTCAAAGTCAAGTTCCCCCTTTTTGGGCTTCTTTCCTTCTTTAAGGGGGATTTTGTTACGGGTGAAGAGTGAAACATAAGGAAAAGTAAATATTGAGAGGAAGTTTTGTTAAGCGTGTAGATTGCACAGTAAAAAAGGGGAGTTTTGAATTACACTCTTAACAAAATTCCCCCCTAATTTTACGCCTCCTTATTTTTGATTATTATCCTTAACAAGATAATGTTCATACGAACACAAAGTCTGTCCAATGCATTTCGATAGTTTGACGCACAGACGTGGACACGGAAAGAAAGACGGAAGAAGGGAAAGAGAAGGGGACGATAGGACCCAGGTGATGATGATGATGATGTACGTACCCAGTTCTTGTTCTTTTTCTTCTTGGCGTCTATGTCTGAGACGAGTGACTGTTGGCTGACTGCGCTGACGGCAGAAATGACGCTGTCAGATGACATGTGACGCTGTAATGACTTTGCATGCCCTGGCCCTTTACAACAAAACCACTCACTGTATACTAACTGACAGACGTAGGCCACTCATTACATCATCATCACAATTATACAAAACGAGAGAAAAAACGAGCGAGTACATACATAATCTCCTCTGTTCACTGCGTTAACATGGCGGATATTAATAATGTGAACGTGCACAGTAGCTACACGATTCACTAAACAGTACAACAGTACCGCTCAACAACCGACATGACATTTAATACTGCACGTTGACCGAAAAAAATGATCTTATTCTTACCGTGCTCGGGCGATGAATGGGCTGCAGCTGTATTCAGTGAGGTCTGTTGTCTCATTGTCTCAATCAGGCCTCTCAGCTCGTTCAGTTCCGCGTCCTACACACGATCACCAGCAATAATCCACATCCTGTGTATAGACACAAAGATAATGGTAAGCTATCACAGAGCTACGAAGCGTCACCTGCCATATGGGATCACACAGTGTTACCTGACACCCGACGCAGCTATAATGTGCCCCACCTTAACTCCATAGAGACGAATCACTACATTACTCAGTGAGTACTGGCCTGCTTTACATTAACAGAGAAATTAATTAATTAGTTAATCGATCAATGAATCAAAACACAGCATTACATCACAAAACGTATGTAATGTCAGATGAATGCATGCTGCAATGTGCTTACTTACTTTTTCATCTGTCGAGGCGGCAAGACGTTGCAATCTTTGCGTCATGTTTACGAGACTTTGTTCAAACGCATACACCACGTGAGCCTGCACACACCATAGCAAATAACGATAATATGTAAGAATAATAACAACAGCAATAACTATTACTAAATCAGTGTTTGAATTGCCGGGAGGGTTGGGGGTTGAACCCCCCAACTGTTTTCTGAACCTCCCTAACACACTGTCAAATTATTTTCTGGAGGGGTCAGCTATATACTATATCAGAGCAAAAACTTCAACAGTTTACAAGCTATGTAAGGGCGATATGAGTCGAAACTCTAAAACAGCAAAAATGGTTTTGGGGCAATATTATCGCGTGTTGAATTCCAGACTGGCCCTTACTAGACTGGCCATTCTAAGTACTTGAAATAAAAATACAAAAATATAAATCTATATAAATATACAAAAATTTTGTAACTTTTGAATAGTTGCTATGGCAACAGGGGTCGTTAGGGAGTACATTTAAATGGCACCGTTAGATTGCCAAACCCCGAAAAAAGGGGGTAGCTGCAAACAGCGCGCAATTATCTCTTACGGAGACGGAGTTATACAGCTTTGAAGTCACCATAGGCCATAATGCAAATTTTTAAAAATTGGGGCATAAAAAAGTAAATTTTAAAAATTTTAATTTAAACCATATAAGGAATGTGTCCGGCCTCAGGACGCTTCGTTTGAGCCATTAGCGGCATTTGTCGATTTAACCTGTGGACCTGTAGCCGTGCGCAAGGAAAAAAATAGACGCCGGCGAATTTGGCGCATGCGCAGCCACGCCCCCTTTGAACCGACTGTAGCCAAATTTTGCATGTGGGGTCGGGTGGGCGATGTGATCACTGATGCCAAGTTTTATAGAAATCCGTTAAGGGGTTTCAGAGTTACAGGACCCCCCACCAAACGCCATTTCCTATACCTTTAACGTTCATCGCCCTTACAACAGTGTCAGCACTACCGTGCTGCACTGTGATACATAGAATTTATATCGCAATTTTGGTCGGGTTCCAACCGCCGAAAAGTTCAACCCCCAGCTAATTTTTCACAATTCAAACACTGTATTAAATAATAGCCACAGCACTGAACTAAATTTCATAAGTCATTTCTTTTCAAAGGTCCGATATTAACAACAACAACAACAGAATACGCTATCTGTTACTTCTCCAAGCGCAGGGCCAGTTCAGACTTTTAACCTGGCTTAGAACCGCCCCGCCAAAAAGCCTTTGAGAGCTTACAATTTACTCATCCCATTTGCTGTCGATATAACCATCAGTTATCCGTTCTTTAATGCTGTCAATGCCGTACTATAACTGAATTTTGTTGTCTGTTACGCTTTTATGCCTTTACGGACAGACAGACAGGAGGCCAAACTTCGTATTAGCTTAGTTCTTACTAAATCTCAACAAGTTCTTCTAGTTAGCTTCAATCCTGCGCTTTTGCTGCGATATCTTTCAAACAAACTCGAGCTTCTCTCGCGCTTGCGATCGTTCGTGACATCAGAGACGATTCTGTGCAGTTACGAAAAAACGCTGGCGGCTTAGATTTCTGAACAAACTTCTACGGTTACATATGGCACCGTGGCACATGTATATAAATAAGATCAGAAAAAAACCCAGATTGCAATAGCGCACACGCAGTTCACAGCAACGCAACTCATTATAGACGGCTTATGTTTCATAGCGGCACTTGGCCAGCGCATGATTATGTATCAAACCACAAGATGGCATCACGGCCATCAATCGGCTGTGGACAGAGACAGTGAAGTGTAGCGGGAAAGAATAGGGAGGGGGTAATTGACCCCCTAAATTTTAGCCTGTTAAAAATAGTCTCCCTAAGATACAAAATACAAGGCTGAACATCAACAAAATTAGGGGAATTAAAAAACAAAATTAAAATATTAAGGACCTGTAATCTCCTCTGTCAGAAACTTGCAGTTGTCTGTTGGAAAAAACTGCAACTTCCTGGCCCCCAACTTTTAAACCACAACGCAGCTAACAGCTAATTCTAAGGTTTTTAGGGGGAAGGAAGACACCAATGCCTTTAAATGAATGAATATGTCAATTTGTATAGCGCACAATTGGAGAAGACCTCAAGAGCGCTCGCAGCCAAACAAATGGGTTTCAAGTTTTTTTCCCGCAAATGTATCTCTGGACAGTGATGAAGTCCGCAGATCGACGGGGAGGCTGTTCCATGTGGCGGGGCAGCCACGTCAAAGTCCCCCCGACCGATCGTGGTCCTTGTGCGCGGCACGACGAGTGCCCCGCTGTTAGCTGTCAGCTGCCACCTGCCGACGACAGACGAGACCGGGGTATACACATCTGCCAAGTACAACGGCGCCAGACATTGGAGGCACTTGAAGGTGATCATCGCTAGCTTGAAGGTGATTCGCTGGCGGACCGGATGCCAGTGAAGTTGACGCAGCACCGGAGTGATGTGGTTTGTACCCCAACAACGCAGAATGGTGACCTCTGCTTTTAGGTAAGCAAACCTTTAGCATCAGAAAAGTCGTTTTAAGGCAAAAATGCACTAAAACCGTTTGCGGCCGAAGCTACACCCCAGACCCGGCTACGGGAGCTTACGACGCTCACCAAGACCCCGGGTCGACTGGGGCGGGGGTTTAGGCGAGCTGTCTCAGACAACAGATCAGTGACGTCAACAAGATCAAAGTCCCAAAATGAGACTAATTCCAAAACTACTAAACAATACTGTCATTAATAGGACACGTGCAACAAAAGCGCAGCTGGTACTCTAGCGAGCAGGCGTGCGCTGCTTAAACTGTCAAGACCGGCAGCGTGAGACCAGAACCAAGGTCAAGACTACCAAGGCCACATTTAATGTTAAATATGGAGATGTTCTGTGCCAAATTTGGTGCCGATCTCACCAATGCTTCTAAAATTGCAAGTCGTAAAACAAAGTGGCGCCGTTTTTTTTCTGGCGTGAGTGTATGCGTATAACTTACGTTGGTGTTGAGATGTGAGCTCAAGGAGGCGATCTTCGCCTGAGCTTGCTCCAACTCTCGCCGCAGTCGATTCACCTACAGTACACAGAATATCAGACAAGAGCACGACTAATCAAATCTTCAAAAAAGATCGCACGGTGTCAGGTTTAAATGAATAATCGATGACAGATAAAAGCAAGGTAACCTTTGGAACTACCAAAACATTGGCCTATTTTTCACAAGCTATATGCCCTCCCTGTCACTGAACCAAATAAAAACACATAAGAAAATTTAGCCAGTAAACGCTTTAAATCGTTATCTGGCAGAGTTATAATAATATATGTATATTTAGTTATTACCTCGTTGGCGTGAATTTCCTCAGCCTACAACACAGGCACATATTCACATATATACAAATATATACGAAACAGTGCTGTCTGTCAATGGCAATAATAGCACAGAAAGCATTTGCTTATTGGTAGATTTCTACACATACACCAGTCTAAAGGTTTAACCCTTGTTTTCAGCGTCGTGGTAGAGGGCAATCCCCGTCCTCAACAAAATGTTAGCCTGTCGGTTCTTCCAAAATACAAAATCCCCCACAGCCGGCTGACAGGCTGGTGAAAAAGTGTTTCAAAAGCTCCAGCCCTGCTATCGATCTCCGACCTCAATTTTCGGCCGTTTGAGCCTCAGGACCTACGTGAGTGCCTCCAGATAAAATTTCGTCCCACATTATAAATCTCAATTGACGCCACTGTGTTCTATGTAATGGCGTAGTCATGCCATCGTAATCATCATCATCAATATTAATAATATCGGCATTAAATGTAGTGAATAAAAATACTGACGTTTGCATAAGGGGACGATGAGTTCGAGCCGAGAGACAGAGACGAACCATGCACTGCAACAAACAAAACAACCGATTACTATACAACATCTTTTACTTGGCAGTAAGTGCGCTATCACTGAACTCGATGTACACCAAGAAAAATGAAGAAGAAATTGCAACACCTTTATATTCGCCAAGGAAAGCAGCAATTAGCAACTGGGGTTCGATAGTTCGACCCATAAATCTTCCCTTCCTAGAGACTAACTCACATTCATTGACTGACGGCTCGTGTTGAAAAATGGAGGAAAAGACGAGAAGAAAAAATTCTAACAAGTAACCGAAGTCATTCGCTATCAGGCAAAATCTCCGTTTTTCTATTCGCCAGGGGTAGCAACAGTTTGCAACTGCATGATTTAGTTGGTGTTACTAGCCATTTCAGTTGTCTCTGTCTTGTCCATCCATTTGTCTCTCTGTGTATTAACGCTGGGCAACTGCAGTTAGTGTTCAGCCTAATTCGTTATATCTTGTTGTCCAGCTGTAACGCTACGGTATGATCAAAGTTCAAACAAACAAATGAAGAAATAAATGGCTTGGTAAATGAACAGAGAAGACTACAGTACGTAAGTTGTCGGCTGAGCCCGAGACGGTCGAGTTGGCGGCGGAAGACACGGGACGTGACCCGATGACACTGCACGCCGGTGACGCTGCCGGCGTCCAATGCGAGTTAGCACCGGCGCCGCCGTCTGGCGTGACACCGCGGTGATGATGATAGTACGCTGCGGGGTAGACGGCCGGCGGCAGAACCCTACCCAGCCTCGGCAGAGACCGACGCCCCGACGACAACGACGAAGACGAGTACTGGTAGGAATCCACCATGTCGGGTCGGCGAAGCGGGTGGTAGCCGGCAGTGTAAGGTGACGAACTGCCGTTGGTTGCCGGTGCCGTCTCGTTGACCGGGGTGATGCATCGGCGTCGTACCGGTGATTTAGCGTACGCCGGATCCGCCAGGCCATGCACTAGCTCTCCCAGTCCATCCTCACCTCCTGCCTGCTTCACAACATCACATTATTCAATCAATGTGGGAAGTATAAAATTTTTGTACCAGAAACTTTTTGTAACAGGAACTTAAGCGCTAAGTAAGTAAAAAAGTGTCTGCTGCTATTTCCGTTAGCATAGCTTGTTAGATAAATATTTCCAACTTTTATTCCAAACCGGAAATGGAATAAACTCCATGCCTACTTTAACGTCATTGTTACTCCATATAAACTTTACTTGGTCTGATTTGGGGTGTACATATACTGATATATGGTCATTAATTTCGCGATAACTGGCCGAAAAAATGCACGATTTTGTTTCCAGCTGTATTGGTTAGGCTCTTATATGCAAGCAACGCTGTAACCGTTACGCCAGCAAATGAACAAAATTATATATAAATTATATATAATTGTTATTACGTACATTTCGACAGACGGTGGGCGGGCCTGAGTCGAGGCTACGTCGTGCGGCGAGAAGACGACTGCTGACAACGGTAGCAGTGCTGGTGGGCGTGGTTGACAACACACTGTGAGGGGTGGTAATAGCGGCTGGCGGCAGAGCTCGTCGAGCGCTTCCAACAAGCAGCGTTCCCTGATCGTAGTTGCTGAGACGTTCACCGCGCACTGCCTCCTGGTCGACCACCGGCGACGACTTAACACAACTAACCACCGACGACTGCTGCAATTTTTAAATCGACCCAATCCAGCCATCAAGTTAGAATAATGAACGAGAAATGTGTTAAGCCTAAAAGAAAAAGAAGACACAAAGATTTCGCATAGACAGCTAGGTACAATGCATTTCGGTGCTTTGAGCCGGCGAGTGTTAGCCATGAATAAGCTAGCATACAGCCCAAGTAGGCCGGCTATATTAACAGCCAGCGCTTTTTAACCAACTGTGTCAGTCAGTAATACACTGTTTACATGATGAAGCAAACATGAAGCAAACTTATAGAGCACACGTCGTGCACGTGTATTCTGAATACATTTGCTTCATCTTTGCTTCAGCGTGTAAATGAGTATAAGCCAGTCCTGAACTACTGTTACGCAGAACTCGCTGTTTCTTCCCTAGAAAAGGCCGTAGCCACAACCATTACTCATTTTGCCTACTCACTGATGGATGGCCAGGCTGAGTTGGCCTGCGTGAATACGAAGACGATATACACCCACGAATGGTCACCCATCTCAGTACTAACCCGGCTCAACGTTGAGTAACTTTGATAACGCGACCAACAATGTTAGCGTCTAAGCTTAGCTTTCACCTAACACGACGAAGTTGCGAACGCAACGCAAGAACAGACACCGCTTCTATCCTTGCGTTTTAGCCGTTGCGTCAGCTGCGTTCGTTGAATACTAAGTTAAATAATTTTCTTGTGTAAGTTTCGTCAAAAAAGTAAGGTTTGTCTGGCTAGGGCTAAAGCGAGCACATTCACCTGTGTGATTCCGTGTGGCGGTGGCGGTGGCGCTCCGTAGCTCTGAGATGGCTCCCATAAAGAGCTAAAATAGACATCTTTTAACCCTCTACCGCATATCGTGACGAATAAAGATGTGTGAATACTTAGCGAAATGAATGAATGAATGAATATTATGTAACCTCGAAGTTCTGCGGGTTTCTGGAGAGATGTCTGGTTGACTTTGGCGTCGACGCAGTGACGGGATGCCCTATGACCCCGTCTGTGACGGTGTCCCTCTTGAGCGCTGCCGCCGAGCTACGTCCCACCGACTTGGAACGCGGTCTTAGTTGCCTGGGCTGCTCTTCCGTCGTACTCCGTGCCGTGGCAGTTGACGTTTTCATGTTAGAGCTGCGCAAATTAACGATTATCACACGATTAATCGTTAAAATGTAAACTATTAAATAATTATAAAAACTTAAATCGCTAAAATATTAATGAAGTCTCGTGAATAAATCACTGCAAAGTAGACACATTACATCTTGACACGTATCGCAATCAGATGTTTTCTTTTCGCAGAAAAAGTCAACATTTTAGTCCGTCTGCAACACGTATTTAAAAAAAAACAAATAATTAGATCTCATTTAAATATCAAGTGGGGTCAAATATAAGCTTATCTGCCACACTTTTGGATATCTAAGATCAAGCGTCTTTTAGCTTCAGAGGGGTTTCTCCCAGACCCACACCCGCTGAGAGTCTCTCTGTCCCCAGACCACATTATACTCTTGCGCTCTACGCGCTCGCCACAGGCTGGATCCCATAGCAAACAAGAAATTTGAGATAATGCTCACGAGACGCGCGAAAGCCTATAGCAGTTACTGGACAACAACAGTAAAATAACGACGTTTACGGGGGTACCGCTCTTTGATGCCCTCGTGCGCAAGTTTCCTTGAACCTAGAAAATCGAGACTTGGACTGCCCAAATCTATGTATAATGCTGAAAATTTCATACGCAGCTTGTCTATGACTATCTCAATTGGTTTCGGCGCAATTCGCTCTTGAAATGTGTCTCGCAGCCCCAAATCGCCAAAAAATCCATAAAACCCCCTATTTTGGCGTTCAAGATCATTCAAGGTCATTGAATTCGGCGCCAATCGAGAGCCAGTGTACGACTTTCTATTAGTAATTAATAGTAACCTAGGCCCTGTCTCGCACCGTTACTGAGATACAGCGACTTATTGGCCAAAAATCGCAAATTTTACCCACCCCCTCTCATTTAGCGCCCTCGTTCTGGGTGATCCCATTCGAATTTATGGAAAGCTTTATGGTTCCTGAAACTAGGGTCTTCCAGGCAGCCGACGGTAAGGATTTGGTGATCCTAGCTTGCACCGTTTTTGACTGATCCACCTGTGTGACGGACGGACAGACAGATGGACAGAACTGCGATGGCTAAGACGCGCTGAGAGCAGTAGCTGCTTCCGCGCGTAAAAATGACAACTTATGCCCATGTGTAAAGTTATTTATATACAAATTATTAGTCGTTACCAGCTGTATTTCATATCGCGCTGACGGATTAGCTGTAGACTAGAGACGAGGTCGCTGGTGGTAAACGTTGGAAGCGTCTGCCTCTCTGCGGCACCTCGTTCAAAGACCGACTGACGTAACGCGTAGCTGCAGTCAAGCGACTCGCCCAACACGCCTGCAACAGCCGCACAACGCATCAAATTCATCTACAAAGAGTTAGACTTTGTATGCAGCTCTTTACGGCAAGCTGTCGCAGAGCTATGAGGCGTCACATATACAGTAGACCAACAGAGATCCAGCGTGTAACATTGACAGTTTCAAACAGTTCTTTAAAACAATCCTGTTCAGTCAGTACTAGTGTGACAAGCGCATTAGAGGTTAATTTTAAC
>Ga0209671_1004505_pt1 | contig 13829 bp, 6 predicted proteins | sample WorMetHERISLAND2_2_FD_187401 | JGI IMG/M metagenome (GOLD analysis project Ga0209671, IMG submission 187401) | Marine gutless worms symbiont microbial communities from Max Planck institute for Marine Microbiology, Germany - Olavius geniculatus... | ecosystem: Host-associated > Annelida >... | reverse complement strand
GTATATTAATGCGTGCCAGACGTGTGAGCTTCAGTGATTTCTCATTGGCAACTATTTTTAACATTAGGCAGAACCACAGCGGCTACAGCCACAACAGCGCACTGCATACAAGCGCGAAGCTGGCAGTACAGTAGACTAGAAGTACACAGCGCAATTGTACAGCTGGCTCGGTGGCCAAGCGGTAAGGCGTCGGTCTCGTAAACCGAAGATCCTGGGTTCGATCCCCAGTCGGGCCTGATTTTTTGGACGATTTATATACTAAGAACAAACTGTTTTGTATTACTTTTGCTTTTGATGAAGCTGCAAAAGTTTTCCAGACGTTTTAAATCCATTTTCAGTACTAAACTTGTTACGTAATTTTCTTCAGATATACAGCCAAAGTGAGATATAGCAAAGGTGGCAGTAAACACTTTTTCGCAAATGGGAAAACGTGTTTTGAAGCACTGTAGTAAAAACAAAGTATTTATTCATGTAATTAATAGTAATAAATAATAATTAAAATTTTAATGACGTACCGCGGTATACTCACACTTCACTGCAGTGACTTTTCTTTTTCTTTTTTCTTTTCGTTAATGCACATATCCTGCATGTAGTTATATATTTTTAGTTCTAAAAGAATGTTGTGTCTTTTTGACCAAGACGGTGAATCGTTTGACAGAAATTTTATTTGGTACCGTAGCGATCGAGCTCACGGCGGCAGCGCCGCCAGTTAATCGCAATCCCTCGACTTTCTCCCTTAGTATCCAGCATGCATTGCGCGTTTATTTTTATATAACGTAGTGTTGATAACGATTCATTTGTGTTCTGTACCTTATCGCAGCATTATGATTAAAATCTGTTTTGTTGTGTGGTATTCAGTTGCAGCTGACTGTGAAATGCACGATAGCATTAGTCATCGGCTTATGCAATGCCACGCCAACGGCCGTGTGCACGTTGCTAGGCAGTGTGCGTAATAAATTTTTTCAATACAACGCAAAGTGCTTAAAATGTTATACAGTCACGTAATGTAGCTCGCAGTGCAAAAAATAGTAAGTGTGTTACTAAAAAAAGTACCTTCGCGCAAAGCATGCTGGGAGTTAGAGGACAAACATAGCGAGGTCGCCTTCTATAACGGAGTGGAGCTCGAGCAGCAAGATACCCTGAGCAGAGGTGTCTTGCTTACTTATTTTGTAGATTTTGCAGCAGTGCAGCACGAAGAGTTCTATAAATAGACGTGGGTTGATATGAATGTGTATATATATGACTAATCGGAGTTAAAAGATGTAAAGTTTTGCAGTATATGACATCAAAGATACAGTAAAGTGTTTCAGACATATTGTTGTGGTTATATGTATCATATATTCGGCGCCGCACTATAGCAGGATACCTCGATTTAAGCAACATGACGTACCTCAGCAGACTCAATTGATTTTTACATTCAATTTTGATGTTTTAATGGTGAATCGTGCAGTTATATTAAAATTAATTGACTTCATTAACCTCCACTACTTTAATAAAAGATTGCCAAGTCTTGCCCTAACCTCAAGCTTGACCTTAATCCTATTCCTAATCCCAACCCTAACCCTAACCTGAAACATTCATGCAAAAAAAACATGAAAAACAACTGCAGGGTAAAAAAACATCATTAGGAGTCTGTCAAGGTACGTCATGTTGCTTAAGTCGAGGTATTCTACTTTGGTGCGGTGCCCATGTATTTTGGAGTTTGCTTTAAATGGCAACAGTTTCTCATGCTGTTAATGTATAAATGTGGTGTACTGGTATGAGCACTTGGCATGACTTGTCTCGGTATTTCTGTGACTAATTCGCAGTGATTTCCATGGCAGTCTGACTGTTTCCTGACACATTGTCATGTGTGACAGTACAAGAATTTTGATTCCCAGTATTGGTTGAGGACTCGAAAATGCACGGTGATACGTTTAGATCGCAGATCCGAGAATTTTGAACAAAAATTGACACCTTCAGATCGGCGATCTGAAAATGTGTGCAAAAACTGATACGTTCAGATCAGCGATCTGAGCAATCCAGGGATAGTCTGCCAGTGTGCTGCTGCAAGGACGTGTCTGCGACACATGTGATCAAAGCAGCTGGCCAACTGATGACCTCAACCCCAACAGGATATCACGGGTTACGTGCAGTCGGCCAACTTTGCAGACTCGGAGCAGTCGAGTCCAATACATCACCAACGTTACACTGTTAATACAAATGTCCATTTAATTATCACCACGTAACTTTAAAAATATACTAAACCTAACTCCAACTCTAAGCCCAACATAACCTGAACCCTAACACTAACCTTAACCATAATGCTAACCCTAATAAAAGACAGAGACAGAATGACCATAGCTAATACGCGCTATAGCTAGCTATGCTAGCTCTCACACGTAAAAACTGATACTTTCAGATCAGCGATCTGAATATTCACTTTTTACACACCTTTCAGATCGCTGATCTGAACGTATAATTGGTCACTCGAAAATAGACTAACATGAACGTTAATGCATGCTGCATCCACGACCACATTGTTGGTTAGATGTCGATGCTTCCTCTTCTCTGGCAGTTTATAATATTGCAAAGCTTTCCTGCTGCTTTATTTGTTCATGATGCTAGGGATGTGACGAAGTTCGTATTCGCATTCGACAACGCGAATATTCGACAACTTTACTATTCTATTCTACTATTCAACTATGGCTATTCGATATTCGACGAATAGTTGGGGGCGTTTCTGGCAAATACGAATATTTCATTTTATTCAACTTTATTTAATTTTATTAAATTTTAAATAGAATATACTAACAGTGAAGAGCACAGCACTCTGGATGTTTCATTTTCTTAATTGAATTGGATTGACTAAACTTTGCCTTAGATACCGGTGCTGATTTTCACTGACTGAACACTGAACAACTATATTTGGATGTTTCACTTTATTCAAATACTGGTATAGAGAAGTTTTCTTGAGGCTGAATAAGTATTCGCATTCGTTATTTGACAAATAGTACAGTTAATATTTGCATTCGATGAATAAGAATATTTTTTTGCTTCGTCACATCCCTACATAATGCTTTGACATGGCAGACTTGCTATTAGTCTGTCACTATGACTAATTGACTATGAACCACGAACTGTAAAATGTAAGCAGATATTGTGGGCTGGGAAAGGTGGGTGCTCTATGTGAGCAATCATCAGTGCAAATGCTGGCATCTTATCTGAGCTCAGATTTGTCAGGAATGGTGCAGGCCCCATCCCGCCCTGCGGCTCTGTTGGTGGTAGTTCGCTAAGCTTTCTTTCACTCACCTGGACAACAGACTCCTCAGCGGTCAACCACAAGGCATGAATCACTGATGAACACCAACGAGAAACAGTATTTCTCAAGATTCAGAATTTTTCCGTAGTTTTGATTCTTACAAGTCTCGTTTAACATCCCTAGTCATTAGCGTGTTCAGTGCAGTGTACTTTTACCTATAACAGACTTTTTTTTTATTGTTGTGTTTACTGCAGGTAGGATGGAGCCATCATCACTGAATGTACGGTTTGTTAATGAGACTGATGATATTGTTGCTGCTACTAATGGTTGGGAGGCCAGCCGTGACTCAGCCGACTCTGACGATGTTACAGACATGGCTGCCATGGCTGCAGTGTCCGCAGGGTATCGACATGGTCCTGTAAGTGCCACAGTTGATCACCGTCAACAACCAGTGATGAAAGCTAGACCTCCACCGGGCAAGAAAACAATGGGTCGGGTCAAGATCAAGATGGAATACATAAAGAACAAAGTTCGGCGGTATACAACCTTCAGCAAACGGAAAACTGGCATTATGAAGAAGGTAAATGGGCAATTGGGCATCAGTATTGTGTACTCTGCAGTAAATAATAAAGTAGCACTGCCCCATCAGTACATTAAAGAATGTATTAGCATGATAAGGAATTAACTGCGATTTTTAAAAATTAGCATCGGTAAAGTTTTTAGAGCAGTAGTTTTTTTTGCATGATTTAGCTTTTTCTTACCGAGCTGTATTTTCATACTTAAACATTGCCAGAAGTATCAAGAAATGGCACTGGAAAACAGGAGCCCGATTCACAAACATTGTCATAAGACATGTCTTAAGACATGTCATAAAAGTATCATAACTCAACATTTAAGATGTCGTAAGATTATCCTACGACATGTCGTAAATGAATTCACAGAATTTATCTTTGATGATTGTAACTTTTTTCACGAAGGCGTCTTGTTGTCATGGTAACTATGGTCGTCTGCGAGCCGCTGACTAGTCAGTAAGTAAAAGCGGTTGTTTAGAGTTAAATAAATTTGTAATGTTTTAATTTAGAAATTTTTAATATTCTGACTACACAGTTCCGAGTACGTGGTGTTAACACAGGTGCTGATTTATTTTTTATTTGTTTTGATTTTTTTAATTATTGAATGTTTTGAATTTATTTTATTTTTTACAGTTTATTAATACTTGCTAGTTTTAAGAGACAGTAGGCCTGTTGAAAGCTGTACAAGGGTGGAAAAGGTGAAGTATTTGAAACATTTCTTGGCCGTGGCATGCTCTGCTGCAAACTGTCTAGACAGCACATGGTAGTGATTGGCTACTAGCGAATAGTAGACATAAATGCGATTTTTTATATGCATTAGCTATTTAGCTACTACAGTAAATAGTTGTATAGGGCCTACAACGAAAGAAAAACAGCCTGTACCAATCACCGACGGACAACGGTGGACTATGCAGTTTTATTTATTTTGGTATTGTGGTACTATCAAGTATTACGATATTTGAGTCATTATCATTAATTCATTTGTCACACCGCACAACACTACACTGTATTATTTTTTATTCTATGTCCGTTGTCAAGATATGTGTTTACATGGCTATGGCATAGCAACGGTCCATTGCAAATGCAAAGTGCTGTTTATTTATTCATTAATTAATTTATCCAGCAAAAAGACCACGCAAAACTGATATAGTATAAATATGACATTTCTAGGTTACGAGTATAATTGAATTAGAGGTCTTATGAATCGATACAAAGAAGTTTTTTTTTTGTTGGATGATGTTGGAATCCTATAATTTGGAATGTCATAAGACACCTAAAAAGTGATTGTAAGATTTTTGTCGTAAAATTGTCGTAAGATGTTTTATGAATTAGCACGGTGGTGTACGTGTGCAAAATGTCACAAAAATTTTCGCAGAATTGTCTTAAGATGTTCTGTGAATTTGGCCTCAGAATGGTTATCTCTCTGAGCAAAATAAAGTGGCATGAGTTGCTAAATTGCTATTGCACTGGCAGAAATTGTGGTTGCAGTATATAGGGCCAAGCCACATTGTTCAGAGGCAAGCCAACCTTTTATCATTTGATTTTTTTATACCTGACAAAATTATTATTGCACTGTTAATGTAACTGAATGTTGGACTGCTCTCCGTGCAATGGATCTTGCTGTATTTGTGAATTTATTTTAACTTTATGGTAAATATTGCAAACTGCTATAGTAAACTTTAAAATAAGGTATCAAACCGCTGTAGGCATTAATTAGTTAACAGTATTGCAACTCGTTCACAGTGGCTGAATGTGCATTTTAACATGAGTATGTATTTGCCACAGAGCATTCTGTATCATCGTGTGCTGTTTGACAGGCGTATGAGCTGACGGTGTTGACCGGGACGGAAGTGATGCTATTGGTAGCCAGTGAGACTGGGCATGTGTACACGTTCGCCACTCGTAAGCTGCAGCCAATGATAACCAGCGAGAATGGCAAGGCACTCATTCAGACATGTCTCAGCTCTCCTGACTCTCCAGCATCTGAGGTTGAAGCGAATGTATCGGCACCATCATCCACTGCTGCTGCTGCTGCTGCAGCGTCTGCCAGTGGCAATACTGAGACATCAGACTTCAGTCCGGTTATAAGTACAGCAGCCAACAACCACATCGTCAGCATACCTCAGCAGCTAGCTTTGCCTGACCATGCCGAGAAATTGCCACAGGCACAACAGGTAATGACTTTCTCGGTGTGGAAGTTGAAGCCATGAGGTATGTTTGATACTGTGAAATATTCTTGTAGGCATGTTTGTGAGTTTGTTTATGCGCCTATGTAACGAGTATAGATGAAGACCCTGACCCAGTGTTTTCTTACTTAAGTGTTTGTTCGCCTGTGCAGTCTAAACTCTTGTTTTGGCATTTTAAACTGAAAATTGGCATGCAGGTTAGTGGTTGGAAATTTCACACTAGTTTTGGTTTTTCCAACATTTGTCAGTTTTGACTAGGAATCTGTACAGCACAGATGAATGGTCGGATAGATAGGTGGGCAATACACATACAGGTATTGCAAGCTATAAGGATAGCTGCATAATAATGAATAAGATGCAATATATATTGTCATACTTTGATTTTTTCACTGTTGACAATGTTTTACCATCATTGTGTTTAGCACATGTATTGTGTACGTTTAGATTCAAGTATTGAACTCATTTGAAGAGAAGATCAAGAGTGTTCAGTCAGCTGATTTCTCTCAGTATGTTGGTCCACATGGTTCGTTGCCGGGCACGTCTGCTGCAGATGCTAAGAATGTCGCTGCTGTTAATTTACAACATGAACAACGTACCGGTACTGCTTCTGCCTCCATCAATGCAGCTTTTCGCAGTGACCAGTCAGAAGGCCGTACGTGTAATGCACTGTCGTCTTTGCCTTATGTTGACTCGATGTTTATAGTGATTGTGATGGCATCTACCGTGAATACAGCAGTAGAAATTTTCTATACACTGGCAATGACATTTTATCACGGTACATGACATTTGGGTGCCGCCGTTTGGGCGCGACCGTTTCGGCGCCATCGTTTGGGTGCTCACTGTTTGGGTGCCTGGACATTTAGGCGCTGAGACGTTTGGGCATCGCCGTTTAGGCGTTGGACGTTTCGGCACTGTGCTGCTTTAGTGCTGTCTGCATCTCTTTATCTTATCTTGACACAACGTCGTCAGCCATAGCTGGCATTGGTCAGTAGCCTAGTTAGGCCTATGCAGTGCCATGCAGAGACTTCCTGATTTAATCCTTCCCTGCTGAGTCTGTGTCTCGGTAGTCGGCCTACTCTAATGGACGCGACTGGTCACGCTTTAAGGCGACTCGAGTCCTTGTTTCCAGGGATGTGTGACACAGTCCTCATTGTGTGGACATGCGGCTAGGCCTACTTCAAAGACTGCACAGCACAGTAGGCCTACGCGACTGCTACGACAGACGACATGCCCGCATTGCTGCCTTCGTGTTTAAACTTTACAGCCTCTCTACACACATGTTTGATGTTAAGTTGTTAATTGGTGTGAACGTGCTGCATGCTGGTTGCTAGTTGTAAATCTGCTATTTTGCAATCATATACTTGCGTGGATGTTTATGCACTTGCAGTATTTTACGCAAAACGACCGTTCGTATACACAACGTTTCCCGTTTCCATACAGGCACAACACACACATAATAAACTAATAAACTAGTTCGTTATATGTTAACGGCAATGACGCGACACAGCTCCGAAACGGTGGCGCCTAAACGGCGGTGCCCTAACATCCTCAGCACCCAAAGGTCCCAGCGCCTAATGGGTGAGTGCCAAAATGGTGGTGCTCAAACGGTCGTGCCCAAATGGCCTGCTCCGATTTTGTCATACATGATACTGCTATTCTTGCCGAACTGATGAGATGAGATGTTGAATGCATTTTTAGCATGTACAGTATTGTATTCATTTTATTAACATTTTGGAGAAGTGTTTAACTGTTTATCATATTGCTCCTAATAAGTTTATTGGTGTACAGATGAAAACTATGCAATACTTAAGAGTTGACTTAAGATATACTGTGAGTGACATTAATTTTTAGAGTTATTTTGTTGCAGCATTGAACCATGAGTACAATTTCTGTGCTAATTTGTTGCAGCATATTTCCTCAAAACTCCATCAGCTGTGCCAGCAGACTTGACGAGCAAAAGGTCGCAGCAGCAGTTGTACCAGATTCCCGGCACTAAGCAGATTATTTCACTCCCAGGTACACAGTTCTGTTTCAGTAGGTCCCACTATGAGTCTAGCCCATCCATGTGTCTGACCACTCATGCATACATGAGCTCCGACAGAACCAAAGTTGGTGTCAGTGTGTGCAAGGACAGGAATAACCCGTGTGACAGATCAAAAGGTGAAAGGTCTTTGTTTAGACTTACATTGCAGTGGGCCAACATACTGGTAGTTTTCTAATTTTCTAGCTTGTGTAGAATTGGAGAACTTTTGCACAAACAAAAATCGCCACTTATCAACTCAGTCTGTTAACTGTGTTGGTTAGGAACAGCTCATTATGCAGCAAGATAACATCATTCATACTGCACTCTCTTCACCTCTGCCACACATGCTTGCGACACACCTGCTCATCCCGAGTTGGCTTTTCCATTAGCTCAATAACCTTGATCTTTTAACTGCTTTGTAACCATTTATGGCACTGAGGCCGGTTTCTGAATCTTTTAGTTAACTGATTAGTTAGTAAACCGTCTGTTAATTGTAACTCGCTAGTTAAATTTGTGCGTGTTTCTGAACAAAACCTTCACTGGCAGTTAGCTAACTGAATGGTAAACTACAATTGCTTAGCAACGATGCACACGGCGCTATTGCTTTTGCCTAGCGCAGGCGGGCGTCATGAATATTAATGAGCACAAGTGCACGTCAGCCAGCCCACGAGCCAGCCAAGCAATTGCAGACAGCCATTTTGTCCATTCATGAATGGATTTTGTAGTAAAATTTGTAGCAGCAAACGTCACATCATGTATTTTGAGGACATTGCTATACAGTAAAATCGTTTTATAGTATCACATTCTTCAATTAACTGCATGCAAAATGGTACAAAGTTGCATTAAATACGATAACTACGATCGACGGTTAGCTAACTGGCCGATTTTGGCCAGTTAAATTTTTGGCCATTTTGACCGTTGGTTAGTGCATTGGGAAACGCGAGTTATGCAAATCCATCAGTTAACACTAACTTGACCGGCCAGTTAAGATCCAGAAACCGGCCCTGAATGACCTATTTTGTGCTGATGTGCCATTAAGAAACTACTCACTCACTGACCTGAGTTGGCTTATTCATCTAGCAATGAGCTCATCACTGAGTTTGTGGTCTGGACAACTCATTGTACGCTATGCTGATGATTCATTTATTCATTAATTTGGTTTTAATGTTGAGTGCTTGTGGCTGTGCAATGCAGTGGTGACTGGAAGTGGTGTTGAATCTGGTGCTGGTGGTGCTGCAGTGTTTTATCAGATGCCGGAGGGCTACGTACTCGGTGTGCCACCAGGCACACCGGCGTTTGCTTTGCCACCAAAAGTTCTACCTGGTCATGGTGAGCTTTTCGTTACTGATTGCTTGGAAAATATGTTTTCAGAGAGTGCAAGCTACTTGTATTTCCATCACTGTCTGTATTTGCATTTTGACTGTACTTTTGATCTTTCCATTACAATAATTCCTTTAGTCTAATTTTTTTTCAATTTCTGAAAAAAATTTCTCATTGATTATATAAGTCCAACATAGTTTTATTGTTTTTTATAGAATTGCAGCAGAAACCTCGAGCTATGTGTCTTGTTTTCTTGGTTTTTTTGTTTTTAAGCAGTACTGTTGTTTTTTTGGAGTAATCCTTCCGGGAAAAGTAGTTAAGTGGTAAACTTGTTTTAGAACCGTGACTCATTTGTTCAGGTGACAGTTCAGTACATGGTGCTGGCATTTACAACCCAGTTCTTGTCAAATTCTCAGGTATGCTGCATCATCAAAGTACAGATTATCTGTTTTCGTGCATTCATGATCGTGCTCTATTAACTGGTCAGAGTGAATGCTTTTGTGGAGCTGATCTTTGCAGTTTAAAACTGAGCTAATTTGGTGATTGACAGACTGGGTGATTAAAAGTATCACTTTTTATTCAAATGATATCTTTGGAAATCAAATAGATCTGATGTTAAAAACTTTGCACTTAAATAGACGATGGTGAAAGTTTGATCGCAGTTCTATTCTTGGCTTGGGTTAGTTTATACAAAATCACTAGAATTTACTAACTGTACTTGATGTACACCGTGTTTAAAAAAACAGTCAAAATTGTTTTTGCCATAACTATGTCAAATGTTCAATGATTTTGAGAATTTTTGGCAGTGAGATGGCCAAGATGATAGAATTATGTAAAATGCACTCATTTTTCACTTCACCTAATTTATGTCAATGCACTACCGTGTGAAACACAGATACTCCAATTTTGCATAACGCTGAGCTGTTGTCTCCAGTAAATGTTGTAACGACTTAATTAAGCACACAATAAGTGAAATGTACATCATTTGGCAGAACTGCAAGTTTGTATATGAACTCATTTGCAAATTATCAGAGTTTATGCCCAAAGTGTGCCCAGCATACACGGACACAATGGCTTAGATGCAACGTAACTGGCTGATAGCGGAGTTAAAGGTTGACTGATCAAACTGCATTCACTCATCGATTAGACATGTTTTAAGCTCATCAGTCAGCTGTTTTTTTTGTCTGCTATTTTCACCTTAAAATATTTAATACCACAAAATTAATAAATCACATGGCGCTCTCTGTTGAATTGATGATTTAAAGGTGAGCCATCTGATACAAATAATCACCGCGAAATGTAACAATTTGGCGCATCTGTGTTTCACATGGCAGTGCATTGACATAAATTAGGTGAGGTGGAAAATAAGTCCACCTTACATAATTTTATTGTGTTGGCCATCTTTATGCCAAAAATTATCAAAGTTGGTGAAAATTTAACAAAGTTATGAGAAAAACAATCTTGACTGTTTTTTAAACACGGTGTACATACTATCGTAACATACATGAATGACTGTTGCATGGACTGTTGCTTATTAGTCCAGTATTTGTTGCCGTTTGAGAATGACTGAAGTTGTGTAATGTCTGATCATTGTGCCATGTCTGTTGAAGCGTGATCATGATATGCATCTGTGTGTTGCAGCAGCAGAGGCTGTTAGTTCAGGTGGCTTATGAATCCAACTTCACAGACACAGTTTCGGCTTTGATACTGCGTCAGATGTCTTCTGTAGTAGGCAAATATTGGCATCTCCGCACTATAATCATGGACTTTTGCTCACGACTACTGTTGTACATGGCATGTTAGATTGACTTTGGCATTGGTACTAATAATTTGATCGTGAAATTTTTGACAACGTAATGAATGCCATGCTGTTACGAGGTGCTTTATGTACAGACGTTAACATTTGTCTTCTGCGTCGAGCCCCAAACCTGTAGGCAATGCATCAGTTATCTCCAGTCCTGATCAGTCATGGTTGCAAAATTAATTTGTTGTGTACTGGCATGTTGGTAATATATTTCGTTAATGTATTTATTTTTTCATCATTGCTCTATGTCTGAGTGTTTTCAGCAGCAACGGATATCATTAGTTTGGTGCCAAATGCATTTTGGTTGTACTGAGACTTTTGACATCATTATCGTGCTTGCTTCGCTGATATTATTGATCTCTGCTTAAACTGACTGCTTGAATATTTCCAGAGGTGGATAAAATTTATACAAGTGAAGATTGGCTGCCAGTGTTTAAGGGAGGATGCTGCCTTGAGCTGGTTGGCAAGACTGCATAAACAACTGTCACAGTGTTTTTGACCCATCCGTGCAGCATGCTGTCCCAGTAGTCAGCCACTTTGACACTGCTGGTTGGGTTGTGGGAAGGGCACACTTGTAAAGCCACAATGGTTCCTGAAGGACTAGCCTAATCTCGGGTAACCCATTCTGGAATAATTCTGGATAAAGTGGCCAGTTTATCAAAGACCACATGCACATGTGTGATTACCCATGTAACGAAATGAAAATTTGTCATCACGAACAATTGCTGACATTTCCATCACTGACATGTTTTATGTGCATGCAGTTAGCCTACTGCTGATTCATTGTACTGTGGGTTTCTTACCATTATTTTATCAAAACTGTTATTTCAGGTTCTTGACGTGACAGCAGAATCTTCCAGTAAACAGTGTCTTATTCACGTAGTTTTGACCACTGTATCATCTCATCCCTGCATTTGCTGTGTTCACTCTGACTGTTCTTCTTCATTGTTTTGCATGTTGTAACGTTATTTTGAGGGGTGTGTGGAACCCGTTGAAAATTTCAGTTTTTGGTTTTCTAAAAGCTGAACTGAACCGATATTAAAATTTGAAAACTGACAACTCTGTTTTCGCGAATGTTTTGTTAGGCGGTTTCCACACTTTTCATGCCACTCAAGTGAGTACTACACCGTGGTCCATAAAAATGTGCCACTTTAATTTTTTGAATGGTTTCATGAAACATTGACTGATTTTGATAATTTTTGGCATGCAACATCAGGAAAAAAACTTCATGCAAATGACACAGGTTTTGGCTACCTCACTTCAATACTGTCACTACAGAGTCTTATTCACGTAGTTTTAACTACTGTATCATCTCATCCCTGCATTTGCTGTGTTCACTCTGTGAAATGCAGTCATAGTTTGGCCATTTACAACAATGAATTCATACTAAATACCACACACATTGGCTCAGAAACGATTGACTCAAAAGTGACAAACACGACTGGTAACTATAATATCTCAAAAAGTCACACGTTACATCACATCCTCTTTATTACAGCATGTGCTCAAAATGTCCTCCTCCAGCGTGAATGCAAGTGGCAAACGTTGACACCACTCACAAACAGCAGGCTCAACACTCAACAACCTGTGCAAGGTAGTGCAGCGACAGTATTAAAGTGAGGTGGTCAATAGTACAGTTATTTGCATTGAGTTTCTTCCTGATGCTGCATGCCAAAAAATATGCAAATCGGCCAATGCGGCACGGAGCTATTCAAAAAATAAAAGTGGCACATTTTTTATGGACCACGGTGTATAATTGCATTGTGGGTACTTGGAGACAGATATCAACCTTGGCCATCAGAACTGTAAACAAAAATTTTTTAGTAACAGCTTGTGGTAAATAGTGATAACAGATGTAGTACTAAACTTCTGCATGACACCAGTCCTTCTGTTTGCCCTGTAACTCAGGTTTGTAATTTCACAGTCAAGTAGATGAGTTGTAATTATTAGCAAACTGAACCAAAAACCATGGGTTTTTGCAAAACTGAAACCCAAACCAAAGTCAAATTTTGCAAACTGCACACCCCAATTATTTTGTCAATTATGCAATCCCACAACGCTAAACTTAGGTTTTTCACCACATGGTTGTCATGGAAGATAAATCTTGAATTATTTCTTTGTTTGAGGCTCAGTTTTATAAGTATACAATGCATTAGTAGCATTTCTGTTAGCAGTGTGTTGATGTTTGTGTATTAGATAGTTGCTCATGTGTGCAGAAAATATTAACAAGGTTGTGTTTGCTAAAAGTTGAATAAATCATGATGTCTAGTCAGTTATCTGTGCTATTATATCAACAAGGACATACTCGGATACACTACAGTGGTGGTTCTAGCCTGGAGCTAGGGGTGCTGCGAGCTAGGGCTGCTGTAACAACCCCAGATTTAAGTTTAGCGCCCCCCAGTTTAGTGTGCATAACATGATGACTGATAGAAAGTTTTGTTGCTGATACTGGCATAAATAAAGGCATTCCTTTTCAGCTGGGTTTGGGTTAAACACAGCACCACAGATTTGGGGGCTAGAACTGCCAGTGCTTGGGTATGATCAGTCACAAGAGCAATAGAGCACTGCTACACATTATGGGTTAACAAACACATATTAATTTTTTTCAAGTTACATTCGAGTGCATGAACATTTGGTAACATTTGATATTTCCATTTTTTAATTTTTAAAATTAAAAAAATGG
>Ga0209671_1004503_pt1 | contig 13831 bp, 12 predicted proteins | sample WorMetHERISLAND2_2_FD_187401 | JGI IMG/M metagenome (GOLD analysis project Ga0209671, IMG submission 187401) | Marine gutless worms symbiont microbial communities from Max Planck institute for Marine Microbiology, Germany - Olavius geniculatus... | ecosystem: Host-associated > Annelida >... | reverse complement strand
GGGAAAAAGAAAGGGAAGGTGGAAGGAAGATAGCTTAAGAAATGTAGGACGCACGGACGCCCGCACGGAAGGACACAAAAATGATTTTATACTCTGTCCAATGCTATGCATAGCATTGGAGACAAAAAGAAAATAAACCACAGCAAAATACAAGTTCACTCCAAAAGCTATCGCTTCCGGGCGGACTACAAAAGCTTTAAATACTGCCAAACATTGTCCTATATGGGCCAAACTAAGAGAATCAACACTGCAATGGCACAGCAACATTACAGAACAAATACAAACAATAACACCTGCTAAATGATATCAGGCAAGCCAAACTATCTGAACAATTACCACGTATTGTTGTTTTTCCACGCGGTTCTGCATGTTTACAGCCTGAGCACCTCCTACACAATACCAGTTTCATCATCAATTCATAATAATATACACTTTTATGTGGGGAGTGTTAAAAGTCACATAAAAAATAACACAACAGCATGACATGTTACAGTTGTTACTAACAAAACAAGAAATTTGAGCTAATGCTCACCAGACACGCGAAAACCTATAGCATGCCCATGCTTATCGGCAACCGTTTTCATGAAAGACAGGCCAACATCGGAAAAATAGCGACTTTTATGGGAGTACCACTCTTTGATGCCCTCGTGCGCAGGTTTCCTTGAACCTAGAAAATCAAGACTTTGAACGTCGAAATCTACGATCAATGTTGAAAATTTCATATGCTGCTTCTCCATGTCTATCTCAATTGATTTCGGCACAATTCGCTCTTGAAATGTGTCTCGCAGCCCGAAATCACAAAAAAATCCATAAAAACTCCTATTTTAGCGTTCAAGGTCATCCAAGGTCATTGAATTCAATGGCAATCAAAAGCCAATGTACGACTTCCTATTAGTGATTAACAGTAGCCTAGGCCCTATCTGGCACCGTTATTGAGATACAGTGACTTATTGGCTAAAAATCACAAATTTTTCCCAGCCCTCTCATTTAATGCCCTCGTTCAGAATGACCCCCTTCGAATTTACAGAAAAGTTTTACAGTTCCTGAAACTACAGTCTTCCAGGCAGCCGATGGTAAGGACTTGGTGATCCTAGCTTGCACCATTTTTGATTGATCCACCAGTGTGACGGACAGACAGACAGACAGACGGATAGACGGAATTGTGATGACTAATACGCGCTGAAAGCTGCTTTCGTGCGTAAAAATGCGTAATAACGCATTTGAACTACATCCTTAAATGTTCAGCCACTTAATGATTACTTCAAAGATTTTTGTTCATGTGAGTTAGTCCAGGGTAGGCCTGGTCTGTAAACACTGTAAAATCGAAAAGAGCAGGCTCTTTTTTTTCAGCGCCAAGCCAACAGCAACAAAGTAGTGCGGCAAACAAGCTAACGCTGCTGGAATGAAAAATAAATTTCATAATATCAAAACTTTTGATAAATTCCATCTATTTGTCCATGATTACCAAACGCCAAGAAATGGGTGTATTGTGTTATATATATTTTAATAACGCCAGCCATACAAAGCATGGAGGTAACAAGCGAAAGCAAACTGTTGCAAGAAAATGCTGGCATCTGGAAAAGATGGTCTGCAATAGCAGAGAGCTACGTAATTTCGGCACCTCAGAGTCGGCCTGCTGACAATGAGCACCTTACAAATGATTGTTATCTCCGCCAAGGTAAATGTAGTGAACATTAGTGGAGATTATGCGATCGCTTTTTCTGTCTCTCCGTCTGCGCACATGATGACTCATAATGCAGAGGCGCGTGACTGACGTCATTGCAACAACAGCGCAAGCAGCAACGCTGGCATCTACTGCTATTACTTCTTCTTCCCTTTCCCCTGTAGCAAAAATGGCCTTCCCGCTCTCCCTCCTCTTTCTTTGCATTTACCCTTGACCGACCCGTGTTGACAAGGCAACAAAATTTGAAACAAAATTGGCTATAACTCGGCTTGTATGCAAGATACCTTCAAGATTTTTGTGTCTAATAGGAGAGGGGGGTTGGGGACCGGATATTGGTTGAAGCCAACCTAATTCCACCACGACCATCCCCTGTTGTAACTTGGCTTGCACAAACGATATCTCCGAGATCTTTCTGTAGCAATTAGTAATAGTAGTAGTAATGGTATAAAAATTACTTCACTTGGCAAAGACATCCACTCTCACAAGCACATTCTAGTATTATTATTACATTACAATGATAAGACAAAGTGCAGATGCTGCCGAGCCTCGAAGCCCAAGAAAACTCCTCAGTGAAGTACAATGGCATACTGCAGTGATTTTCAACCGGGGTTCTACGGAACCCTCCAAGGGTTCCGCGAGCATCTGCCAAGGGTTCCGCACCTGGGTAGTAAAATGACTTAGCTTGCTGCATCACACCAGAAAATGTCGTAGAAATACTCAGCATCGATGTTTTTTTTGTTTAAAATTGCGTTTCTGCACGTCATTTTGCATAGACTTACTGTGTTGAGTAAAATTTTGGCATATGTGCATTTTAGGCCTATATTATAACGTACGCTTTCTATGCACGACATTATTCAACTCCAAGGCATTATCAAAAATAAAAAAAGAAAAGAGGAATGTATTGATTAGGATTATGGTTACAAAATCGTTTGGCTATTTACTTAGTTAATTCAATTCTTTAAAAACTCAGCTAAGGCAAATTAAAAAAACACGTAAACCTGTCTTTTCCGAGGGCGTCCACGTGATAAATTTTCTAGGTTGGTGGCGGGGCTAAGCGGCCGTCGACGACCGCCTCGCCCGTCGTGTTTGGTTAAATACAATAACATACTGCTGCCTACTAATGCAGTCAAATTTTATATTGGTGATCTTTGTCTGCTTTGTCCTCTTCATGATGGCTCTGCCCTCAGTGACTTGCTAGGGAAATGTAGCTTCATCCTTGCATACATCGCTGGAGTCACGGATCAATGCATGGGGTTCTGTGAATGACCTTCACGCTTGTGTAGGGTTCCGCGGCAACAAAAAAATTGAAAAACACTGGCATACTGGTTCTGTTGCAATGTGTAATGTTATGATCTAACTGCGAACATACCTCCGCCATTCTGTTGATGCAAAGCGATTTCGGCTTCCAACGCTTTGACTTTCTCAACCAGAAACGGCCTGGCTGTATTGTCGACATTGTGTAACTCGTGTATCAGCTGTCTCCTGCAAACACCAAGCACACGCAACATGCATTCAGGAAATTTCACTGCAGTAGATCGTAGCTTAAAAGAGCCAAAAGAGTTGCAATTTTACAACAGACAGCTGCAAAGATCCTACAGAAGAGATATCGATGCTCAAAACTTCAAATTTTGCCTGCAAATTCCACGAAAATGGAATATTTCCAGCCCAAATTTCAAATCTCAAATTTTTCAAGAAAATTTTTGAAAAAAATTTTCCGACAAGCTAAAATTCAAGAGGCAACCACTGCACATCCTCCGCCACGATGTCATGATGTCACTGTTTCGTTGCACGAGATCAACACACTGAAAATGTGTCCGACTTTCAGCGGTTATCTCTAGCAATAACCACCGTGTAAACACAAAACCATCACTTCCTTATAACTTTGCATTATAAAAAATCATTATGGTGGACTGTCCAACTTTGGTTCGGATTTCTTACATACGTGTTGTGCAAAACAACAGAGAAAAAAACAAAATGAGCTAACAACATGGGAACATGAGTGGAACATATGTTTTGATAGTGGCATGTGTATAAAATACCTCAATAAAAATTATCAAAAGAAGCTGACAATATCTTCAAGAATATGCCCATATGTGGGAAAAAAACGACCAGCTTCTGGAGATAGACTGGATTCTTTCGTGGAACATGTATCATCATTTCCCAGGATCCTTTCCTGTACGCAGATAAAATGCACTCAAAAATTTTTTAATTTTCCAACAAACTCAGCAAGTGCATACAGAACGACATAACTGAATTGATCTGAACTGACACGGTTTTTTGGACGAAATGACCAATGGGCAAGCAGTAATGCATTACAGTGAGCACCGTCAGTGGCCTATGTAACTATAGTCATGTACATATCAGGCAATGACCAATAGGCTCACACTGCTTGCTCATTGGTCGGTTTGTCAGCAATTAAACCGTGTCAGTTCAGTTCAGTTACGTCGCTCTGTATGTGCCCTAATGATGTACTGCGCTGCTAAGTAAACAGAACTAAGCTCGCACCGTTGCTCCTTCAGAGCCGCAAGACGATCATTGCGTTGCGAGTCACTAACAGATGACGACAGATCCACATCAACAGCATCTGCCTCCCGCTTGTCCTGATAAACCACAAAACTGAATACTTCACCAATCAAGAATATCAAATATGAGGGGCGTTCAATAAGTTCCAGGACTGTTCTTGTTAGTAAGCACACAGTGACAGCTGAAACCCAAAACTATTATGAAGTTGTACTGCCACTATCGTACATCACTTACCATGGTCTCATTTATGATGTCACGTTGAGACGTAGTCGCAGAAGGTGTAAAAAGTTCAGAAATTTGTTGTAGATTATTTGTAGTAATTAGCAGTGACACTTTATCACGTTTGAAAGTATTTGAATAGTTCGCCCGCTTTTGCAGCAATCATTAGTCAGTTAGTGATGATGTCAGTGTTGGAGCACTGCTTATAGCAAAAACGGTCAGCTGCAGACAAAGCATTTTTTGGTTTACTTAGAGTTTTTCTTGCAGACTTTTTTGCTTGAATGACATACTGTGAATGAACAACATTACCAGGCATTACTGTCTGATTGATTACTACCAGCAATTCGCAGCAGTTGACCAGGTTTGCTGCAGAAAGATGTCATTCTTTAAAATGGCAGTGCCCCACCGTGCAATGGCCCATTATACAGTTAAGAAAATTAAAAAGATGTGCTGGGAACTGCTACATCATTTGCCATACAGTCCAGATTTAGCTTCAAGTACTTTTAATTTGTTTGGTCCACACAACAAGTCACTTGGAAACATTAAGTTTAAAAACGATGAAGATGTTCTACAGCATTTTGTTCGGAAATTTCTACAGGTGCCAATAAAAAACTTGATGCTACAGGTTCCAGCCGACTTGAAGAACAATAGGAACATTGCAGTGAACTGCCGGGAGAATATGTTGAAAAGTAACATAACTGTCAGAAATGTGCGATTTACTGTCGTTGTACTAAGGATGTACCGGTAGTCCTGGCACTTACTGAACGCCCCTCGTAAGTAAGCAAGTACCGGTAATTTATATATCACGTTAACTAAAAAAACCTCGAATGCTGTGAGTCTCTAACAGGTGGTAGCCTGGTAAAATGGTAGGTAAGCTTATAATTATTACAGGAGTTAATATTAACAACTGCTAATTCTTGATATATGATTAAATAAGAGTATCAAGCTTGATAATGACCTCCTTATATGATCCACACTATGTCACAAGTTTGCAATAAATCAGCTACAGTCATGAAACAGCTAATCACAGGATTCTCACGCTTTTACTGATAAAAAATCCAGGACTTATCCAGGACTTTGCAGGATGCACGTGAAAAATGTTCTAGGACCTTTTTTGCAGCCCACGAATGTTTGAATATAATGCAAAAGCAAGTATTTAAGGGAGCAAAGCAAGCAGAAAAATTTTTTGAACTGTTGTATGCAGTATTTAAGTAAGCAACACTGCACCAGTCAACATAAACTGGGTGATATACTATTTCTGCTTGTTTTCCACTTGAACCTATGAAAAATGTGATTTCAAAGAATTTTTTTTCTTGAAAATTCCAGGACTTTCCAGGAAATGTGGGAACCCTGTAATCAACGCTTTCATCTTTAGCCAACTCGACAATTGCAATGTCATCTTGGGTGGTCTGCCGCTGTCTACCATAGCTCCATTACAGCAAGTGCAGAATGCTGCCGCACATCTACACCATGGGCCATTAAAAACATGGCACTTTTCTTTTTTGTTCGTATCTTTGCCACTTATTGACCGATTTTTACAATTCTTTTACTGCCACATTCTGCAGACAATTTGCAATAATATGATTATTAATCGTCTTACTGCACCGTAAATTCTTGTCTACGCTACCTTGTGAAATATAAATGTAGAAAAATAACGACAATAACAAAAATTTAGGTAAATCATAAAAACGTTTTTTTTGTTATAATGGTTATATATGTATACTTTATTTACATTTCACATGGTAGTGTAGACACGCATTTATGGTCTAGTGGGATGCATGGTAATCACATTATTGCAAATCGTCCGCAGAGTGTGAAAAAATTGTGAAAATCAGTCAATAACTGGCGAAGATATGGACAAAAGTAAAGTGCCACGTTTTTTATTGGCCCACCCTGTAGTTATGGGACTGGCACAGTGTGACCACTGACCATGTGTTTTGATGATTGTTAATTATGACGTACGTAATGCCCTCCCGGTCTGGGCTCGAGCAAGGAGAGAACTATAACTCTTATTTACTACCTTAGACCCTAGTTCCTCCAGTTCCTGCCGGAACATCGGGTGACAAGCTTTCTCCATTTCGGTCTGTCACTGGCAGATCTCTTTGCACCCATCCAGGTAAGCCCCATATCTTGAAGGTCTTCTTTGAATGTTGCCCTCCAGGTCTTCGTTGGTCTTCCTGGTCTATGTTTGCCGTTGTCAGGTAACCAATTCATGGCCTTGTAGGCTGGTCTGTTTTCAGGCAGAGGTAGGATGTGACCCGCAAATCTCAGCCTCCTTTGTTGTACTATCTCGGATAGGCTTCCCAGATCAACTCTTCGCAGGACTTTGTCGTTGGAAATGTGGTCACGCCATGATATTCCCAGAATAGTGCGGAGACACCTCTCGTGGAAAACGTCTAGTTTCTGCCGTATGTTGAATGTGCTCTTCCAAGTCTCATAAGCGTGAAGCACAGTTGGGATGACTACGGACATGTACAGCCGAAGTTTGGTGTCGAGGTTGATGGAGTGGCTTGACCATATTTTAAGAAGACGTTGGAAGGCGGATGCTGCCTTGCCTATTCTCGCTCGGATATCAACCTCAACGTCTGACTAGGTGGAGATGATGCTCCCCAGATACTGGAACTCCCTTACGCCCTCCAATGTTTGTTGACCACTAATACTACGTATTCAACAGTGTTAAGAACTTGTCGAGTATATTCGTGCATGACTGATACATCGCATCGACTTACAGCAGGGGTCTCAAACTCGCAGCCCGAGGGCCGAAGGCATTAATTGCAGCCCGCGACACATTATCTGAAATTTTAAAAATTTAGGATAAAAATAAATCATTTTATTCATTTTGCAGCATTTTTCCAGTAATTCAGCGAAACTACTATTTTTCTCATTTGCGTTCTCATTAGTGGAGCCGCATGCTGATGCTGGCAGCGACCAAAGCTGGCGCTGTCAACTTGGACCATTTCTCATCTCTTCAGGTGGGAGGTCTAAGTGAAGTCAAGCCACAGCGCCTGAAAGATTATGCAGATGTCATTTCTTGATTACTTGCAGAGTTTGACCGACGTTTTCAAAAGTTCAATAATCTTAAACCGCAGTCTGTACTCTTTGCCGCTTCGTTTGATGTTGACGCAGAAAGCGTTTCCAAAGTATTCTAAATGGAGGTATTGGATTTGAAGTGAGACAAGCAGAAGCAGAAGTACACGGACGTCTTCCGTCATTTGTATTAATTACTGCATTTAATGCATTTTGTCGTCTCTAAAAACAATGCGGCCCTCCGGCTGAGTGATATCTTGCAGTGTGGCCCGCACCCCCAAAGGAGTTTGAGACACCTGACTCACAATGTAGCAGTAATCTCGTGGATTGAACAGATCAACAAAGCTCTGCAGAGCCAGCTTCAGTTCCTCCGAAGGATGATTGAAAAGCTCCAGAATTTCAACAACACTGCACACAAAATCAGTTCATCCAACTAAACTCAGCAACCAATCACATATTTTATATATCTGTCGGTCAGTTCAATGATGGCAACAGTAATTAGTGCTTGGCCGAAATGCAAGTTATCTCATTCATGGTATGTTCTTGAAAGCTAGTCGATACAGAAACGCATCTTTATTTCAAATGTGACGACCTCATCGATGACACAGTATGAGTCGGGCAGTAGACTTGAGTAAGACTAGAGTCAATCTTATTTTCGTGACTCAAACTTAAACTCAACCGCAAACCCCCTCAACTCAGACTTGAGCCTTCGTGATTAGGACTTGGACTGAAACTAAAAGGACTTAATCACATCACAGGACCTCGCCCAGTCACATCAGTTGTGAGCCTGTGTCCTTGCACTGCAACCAATCAATCAATCAATCAATCTATTTATTTATTTCAGACCACACGGATCCATAGTAAACAGAGGACAGACGACAGGAAGGTGACAGAATATACAAACGAGACGGACAGAAACACAGTCACTGGAGTGTAGAAAAATCCAAATGTAAGTTTCTATAGTACACAACCAGGTTATTAGCACACGAATTCCACTGAATGCTAAAAACATACCGAAAATTATGCATAACAGTATTAAAACTAGGTAGCCTCAAGTTCAGTAACACATCCGTAATACTGTGATACTTAGCATATCCAAAGAACATCTTTATATATTTACGGTAGCAGTATTTCAACTGTAACAGTGTGGTAGCATTATACTTGGACCAGAGTGCAGTGCCATATAAACAAAGGCAATAACTTCTGAATAAGCACAGCTTAACAGGCAAAGAACACTTACCAAATCTACGTAACATATTAGTCCTAGAATACATATTTCGTATTTCACGCTTAATATCCGCATCATCTACTTGATTTGGCATAACACCGTTTAACAAGCTCATATTTTTACTGGATAAGATTAATGCACACAAGAGGTCTGAAATTCTGCCTAAATAGTGAAACAACACCATACATAGGCCAGACATACAACGATAATTCAGAGGCAAATAAAAAGCCGAAAAACAAACCTGGACAGCTCATACAACAACAAGATCTGTGCCATCTGTCCATCAGTAACAACACCGGGAACACGATGTCTGCACATAAACATCATTTAATACATGTAGATTAATGCAAGATAGATCACAGTTGAATGCACATGACCTAATAAAAACTGGGTCGGAAATAAAAGCCGGGTCTCTAATACAAGCCAAGGGTCTAAGTTGGATGTACTAATGGAAGCAGAGTCTCTAATAAAAGCCAGACATTCAAGTAGTAGTAGTTGTAAATGCAGTAGTAGTAGCAGTATTGCACACTCTATATAGAAAATTTTTTTTACCCTGGCACAGCAAGTTGACAATGTTAGCCGGGGGCGGTATGCATAACAACGTCATAGCTTAGTTTGGACATAAGGCCTATGTCGCGACTAACTACTTCTAAACTAGAAAGTTACGTTCGACGGCATGCAAAACGATGTCGTAGCCAGCGACTAGCTAGTCACAACGTAGTTGATGTCAGGTAGTTTGACTCTGGAATTTCCTGGCATAAACATGCCGGCCTCGCTCAGCGTGCAGCTAAAAATAGACATAGGCAAACTTGTCGTCTGCTGCAATTTCGGGTGTGCTTGGGCCTAATTACCGCTCCATGGCCTAAGTAAGAATGAGCGATGCAAATAAACGAAATGTATCGAACGCTAAATGTTTTATTAAGCAACTTTGAATACTGGAATTAGTTTCAATAGCGTAAACGACTCGCCAGAAATTATATATGACACATGACGTGATTGCAGCTGCGCTTTAGCAACGTTAGTTTACATTGACAACAACCGACTAAATATTTACGACAGGTCGCTGGAGCGACTAGAGTTAGTTCGGACGTAGGCGTCTAACTAGTGCTACGACGTCTTTACGCGTACCGACTTAGCACTACGTCTGACGTAAATCGATTTTAGTTTGGAAGTAAAGTTACGACGTTGTTGTGCATACCGCCCCTGGTCTCTAATACAAGCTGAAGTCAGAAGTAACTTGTTCTAATAGAAGCAAAGTTTTATAGGTACAGCTGAATGCACAGGATATGCCAATACAGATACTCTTGAATCTGGGTCATACATTTTGGTAGGCTCAATCAATAAAGCACACAAAACATTATATAGGAAGCCAATAACAACTGTCCATGTAACGTTCTTCACTTCGGATACTGCAAGTCTTCTGCTTTTAACAATGATTTTTGCATACTCCAACCAACTTGACCTAAAACATGTTAAAGCTCAAAAGTAAAAACCCTCTACACCTATTTTAAAAAGTTATAACAATTTCATCAAATTACAACCTTTTATCATTGGACATTTTGGCAACCGCTGCTGCCTTCGTCATTTCGACCTATGAGTCTATTCAAAGACTCTAGACCTATTGTTGATTTAATAAAAAGTAACCCAACTTACTACAACAATACCATGCTATAATCACAGGTGCACCCCAAAGAGGTAAAAAGAAAGAACACTTTAAACTACATCAGTGTAAAATATTAAAACACAACCAGAAAGAGGGCAGACGACTAACCTTTTCAGCACTTCAAAAATGTCCGCATGCTCTTCTGGCACAAGTATCAGCTTCGACAGATGTTTGACACCCATCTCACGCAGCTGTAACAGACAAGTGAAGCAGTAATTGGAATCAGCAAGTAGAACAATGTCAGCCCAGTGCTGACATATTACACGGCCATCCACCCACATAGCACTGCATTGTGAAGCCCTAGTCATAACCCTAACTCCGACCTTCTGAGTGGATAACTGACACACTGGTTACTGCTGATCTGTGAAATTTTCGCTCCAATTCTGGTTTTTGTACCCCACCACCGTGGTCAGCCACCCTGTCGTGGTGGTGGGGCATTGCACCGATGACCCGAAAGATTTTTAAAATCTGGAGGGTAGCAGCTAACTAAGAGCTGACCAAACCCATGACAGCAGATTTGATACATGTTACCAGTGCTTTTGTGCTGGTTTCGACTTCACAGCTGACTATGGCTTTACAGCCGTCTATTAACGGCTTCACAGCCGACTACGGCTTTATAGCTGTTACCTGTAACCTTGTGGTTACATTCAGGGATGCGCATTGGGCGGAACTGATATGGTGTAAGAGCCTGCCCACCCTATAGGTAAGGTGAGGTATAGTTTTTGTACACTTCTGTTTGGGTTAGGAGCTCCCCCCTCCCCCCAGCTAGGACAGACAAAAACTCCGTTGAGCACCTGATCCATTGCTCTGCATGCCCAACACAACTCACAGTTGAAGACCTGTGGGATGACCTGAACGCAACAGCAGATTTCCTCAACCTAAATGATGCACGCCGAAAAGAAGAGAGACGCTGCTGGGCTACCACAATGACAACAGACAGACTGATGCATGGCACACGGATCAACTACAGATCAGCTCAGCCTGTGTTAGGTTTACTTACAGAGAACATTTAACACCTGACCGAGTTTCTGCCAACATGTAAGCTTTACTCAACCACATCGACAGCAACACGCAAACACAATACACATATGCAATGCAAAAGCAAAAATAACTATATGGTGGTTAGAGCTCCGTCAACTATTATGCCTCCGCCAACAACGTGACAACTAAAAGGGCAAAAAGTGCATTTTGGGGCACATTTGAATCCACCATGACCTTGACCCTTGACCTTTTGACCCCAAAATTTGACGCATTCATCCTTGCCCCAAAGTCCGTTGGTGGCAAAAGTTTGGTCAAATACCATCAACAAATACACAACATATCTTGCTAATAATGTTTGTTCGGGTCTCACGCAAGCACGGGCACACACTCTGGAAACATAATGCCTCCGGCAACTATGTTAGCGCAGGCATAAAAAGCACAAAAATGGTTATGCAGATGTACAACAGAACAACACACAAACACCTAATTGCAAGGTAAAAACCTAGCTTGCAGTTCAAAGCTACCAAACACGTTGCACAGAAAATTCATTGTAGCATTATGACTTTAAACTGTGTAAAAAGCCAATTCCAGAAGCATCACTTACAGAGGCTAATGGATGTTAGTTTAGACCAAAAAATGGTGAATGTCTTCATGTCAATGATACAACCAACATCATTCATTGCAAACAGCTTCCAAAAAATAGCAAGCAAACCGTAGGGTGGCGAACTCAAATTATTGTGAGCACATCTGACTCATTCATAACATACGATGCTGTACCGGTATGCATAACCTGAGTGTGCTAATGCACAATGGACACAAATGGCACATTGCCATAAAACGACATATTGTAGGTAAAGCAGTATCAGCAGACGTATGACTGCATATGAGTGAACAAACGATCCATACTAACAGAAAGTTAAAATTTCTGACAACAAAAACTTCAGAGAATACCGAAGTATATATGTTTCTGTGTCCCATATGTGGCACGATGTGCTGGCGCGATTTTTTTTTTGCTACATTTAAAGATTTCAGCTGAAAACTGCAGACTGCGCCAGATGAGTGAGTTTCGCCCACAATCACTACCACGTGTCAACAAATGCCAAAAGTATTTAAAGGTCCAGGTCATCATGGCGGCGCGTTTTCTACGTCGTTTTTGTAGATCGTCGACTTCAAAGGAAAATTTTTCAGTGTTGACAGAACGCTGGGCAGCGATATTACTGTCAAAGTTATCATAAAATTCTGCACTTTCAGGAAAATGGATAAAATGTATATGTTAATTTTGGTGACCACGAACCTTTAAACTGTGCCGTTTGGCAGGTTACGGTTAGCTGCAGAGCTGTGCCGCTAAATTTCGACTGACTTAACACTAAATCCACTACAGACCTTCGTTCTAATGAGATCTTCTTTCCACAGAAGTGCCGAGACCTCAGCGCTGACCATGTATGCCTTGTCGTCAATCTTCACCATGTGAAAACTGTAATATGGGGTCAGCTGCTGGCTGCAGAATGCACAAACATTTTCAGTAAATGCTGAAGCTGTAAAAAACAGATTATACACAGTCTGATTCTGTTTACCAAAGGTGGGTAAATTTTAAACTGTTGGCCATTTCTTTTTTCTTCTTCAGACATACTCTCTTATTATGGGCAATAATGCCATCATTCGTTTGAGTATTAAAGGGTGTTGCTTGCTGCCAAAAATATTAATACAAAGGCTCTGATATCAATGCAAAATCAGAAATAAGTGTTATCAGTAATAGTGCAAAAAAACAAACAGTAACAGCAAAAATTACTCACAACTGAATGAAACATCCATCCATTTCGGCAGCTTCTCTGTCAACAAGAAACTTATTACATTACACTTAAATCACCTTATTATAAATGAAACTAGAAATTTGGGGCAAAGTCCAACGTGAGTCCGCCTGGCACCCTAAGTCCGATTGGATCGGGGGAAATTAGAGGGGGGATAAAATTTCCCCGGCATCAAACTCACGTGGCCCGAACTCAAATGTATTGGTATACGCCAAACGCGCATTGTCGACTTAGGGTAGGTCAACATGAGCGCTTATAACTTTGTTCGTAGTGGACCGAATTTCACAAATTTTTTTTGTTCAACGCTTAAAAGATAGTTTTTGTCAACGCCGTTTACACATTGTTGCTATCTTCATCTGTTCCAGAGATATTTGCGCTCAAACTCGAAAGTTGTCGTAAATCGCACCGATTTTTGCCCTCCCAAATTTTAAAGGGGTGGTGCCCCCAAAAGTTGTACTTGCGTTAACACCCCCACCTAGAGACACGTCAAGTGCCAAAGTTTCGTCAGGCTACACCCCCTAACCCCGAAGTTATAAGCGCTCCTTTATTGCATTTTAAGCCAATTTTTGACCCCATTTGAAAAAAATTGTAAGGGGGGCCCCCATCCCCGGAGGGGGATGCACTAGTAAGACTTGGTCATTCTCTAGCGCGTGTAAAAATTTGGGGGCGCAGCACCCCCTAGGGGCCAAAATATGTTC
>Ga0209671_1004502_pt1 | contig 13832 bp, 8 predicted proteins | sample WorMetHERISLAND2_2_FD_187401 | JGI IMG/M metagenome (GOLD analysis project Ga0209671, IMG submission 187401) | Marine gutless worms symbiont microbial communities from Max Planck institute for Marine Microbiology, Germany - Olavius geniculatus... | ecosystem: Host-associated > Annelida >... | reverse complement strand
GCATAGAGCAGTGTCGCATCTAGTAATTGAGCGTAATACAGGTAGCCTGTGCATCAGGTGCATCTTCTATACGACCATTCGACGCAACCTTTACTTTAGACGCTACGTTCGACGTTTTCCCCCGGGCGATTAAGGCATTTCCGCCGACACTTTCGTCGCCGCAATCAATGCTTGCGTGACTTTGGAGCGATTAGGCTTTAGCTATGTGCCACGAAACTTTGGCATTTCTTTCCCGTTGGCTAGACTAATTTGTTTCAAGATATAGAAATGTTGTAGATAAAAAAATTTAGCTTACATAAACATAATATAATGATAAATGAAATTAAAACTTTCACTTCACGTTCACTAAAAGTTCTAGCCTACATTTGTTACTAGCCCTTCCTGTCATAAACATAATTAATTTTCAGAGCGCTGAAATGTTTACAACGTTTGCCAAAATGTTGAAAACATTGTTAGGGTATACATGCAACCACAACTTAAGTTTATTCAAAGTTTTGTGAATTATTATTGTTATTATAAAATTTTCATTTTCGGTGGTGCTTGGCTGGCCGAAAAAAATGTTTAACAAAATTTTTGTGCATAGCTTAGCAGCAGTAGACAGACTGACAAACTGTAGTCACATTATTGAGCTGCTGGCAGAGAAGGTCGCATTATGTAGCGGACCGGATAACATAATTCTGGGCTCATAGCTATTATTATTATTATTATTATTATTACCAGACTGCTTAGACCAGCAAACAGCTCTCGCATGTAAAATGTGAATAAACCGCGCGATAAAAAGTCATGAGATTTGCGCCGTAATCCAGCAGTTGTGGATAGCTTGACTGCGCCTGTAGGCCATGGTTATTCTTCTTTGTAACGAAATAAATCAATTTGACAGCAGCGCGTAACAGCGAGAAGGAACATGTTACGAGTTGAAGCGCGTACAGAACGACGTAACTGAACTGAACTGAACTGAACTGACACGGTTCAGTTTTTGACGAACTAACCAATAGATAAGCAAAGTCGAATTTCGGCGAGCCAAACACGTCTGTTCGTCTGTCTGTTTGTGGACACTGTCCGCCATCGATCACTGTTAGAGCCTGTCTCAAGATAGTCCTGTCGAGATGTTGACGATTTCCCCCGCGAGCTGCTTTTTCTATTAGTGCGCCTGTAGTGTAGGCCTATATGTCGCCCACCGGCGTGATGGGCGAGGAAGACGACATAAGCTCTCCTCCAGTGAACTGCGGATACAGGATGGGCCAAAAAATACACATATGCAACGATAATAACAAACAAACATTTTGGTAAATGAAAAAAACACTTAAGACCAACATTGCGGTGAATGGTCTGTATGACACTAGACTGTGTGGGTCTGATACAGTCTAGTGTCATACGGATCATTCGCCGCAATGTTGGTCTGAAGCTTTTTTCTCATTTACCTAAGTGTTTGTTATTATCGTTAGTTTTCTTCTCACAATTATATTTCACAAGGTACTGTAGAGACGCATTTTACGGTGTGGTGAGATACGGTATATCGTAGTCATATTATTGCAAATTGTCCGCAGAGAGTGCCAATGAAAGAATTTTGAACATCGGTCAATAATTGGCAAAGATATATGGACAAAAGTAAAGTGGCACGTTTTTACGGCCCACGTTGTAGAACTAGTCGCGCTGTTTACTCGCGTAATGATGACCGATGATGACGACACACGACTTCATGCAGAGAAAATAAATGGAAATGGTGATCGATGGCACGTGCAGCCAGCTCGATAGCTTCCCAGCAGGTTGCGTCATCAATGCACTGTTCACTGCTGTATTTAAAAGAACCTCTTCTTAAAAGCACTTCTATTACCAATGGCGGTTTAGCTATATAGCCTATAGGCCTAAGTGCAGCATTAGGCCTACGTGAGTTTCTCGCAGCAAACAGCGGGACATTTTGAAAAGGAAAACTACACTAAAAATGACTACTGCATGATTTTACATCTGTTGTCGCCACTTACTAGCTTTCTACTAGCTTGTATTGTCTTATCGGTGCAAATCAGCTGCGTGTTATTTGCAGCTTTGATTGCGAAGCGTACGAACGGCAATTTAAGCAAGTACCTACTTGTGCGTTGATCAACTACAAAAACGTAATGCGTCTCTCCGTCCGTCTGTCTGTGTGTCTTGAGCGCATTACTCGTAATAACTCAAAACGAAGTACGAGCGGCGTTCAATAAGTTCCAGGACGACGTCCTTAATACAACGACAGTAAATCGCACATTTCTGATAGTTATGCTACTTTTCAACATATTCCCCTGCAATGTCCCCATTATTCTACAAGTCGGCTGGAACCTGTAGCATTAAGTTTTTCATTGGCACCTGTAGAAATTTCCGGACAAAATGCTGTAGAACATCTCCATCGTTTTTAAACTTAATGTCTTCAAGTGATTCGCTCTGTGGTCCAAACAAATGAAAATTACTTGGAGCTAAATCTGGACTGTATGGCAAATGCTGTAGCAGTTCCCAACCCATTTTTTCAATTTTTAAATGTCTAATGGGCCAATTGCACGGTTGGGCACTGCCATTTTAAAGACTGACACCTTTCTGCAGCACACCTGGTCAATTGCTGTGAATTGCTGGTCGTAATCAATCAGACAATAACGCTTGGTAATATTGTTCATGTCTTTCAAGCAATAAAGTCTGCAAGAACAACTCTTTGAGTAAACCAAAAATGCTTTGTTTGCAGCTGATCGTTTTTGCCATAAGCAGTGCTTTAACACTGACATCATCACTAATTAACTAATGATCGAGCAAAAGTGGATAACTATTCAAATACTTTCAAACGTGATAAAGTGTCACTGCTAATTACCACAAATAATCTACAATAAATTTCAGCACTTTCTACATCTTTTGCGACCAGAAAATTTTATGATTATTTTCTAATCTAATTCTCTAAACAAACGTCAACGCCCATCCTTTACCTTTACCTGCGGGGAGGGTGACCACAAAAGCGGCCACCCAGCGTTGAGGCCACTTCATGGGTCCAATGCGCAAAGTCAACGCCCATCATTTATATCTTAATAATAATGACTTCACAACGTGACGTCATAAATGAGACCATGGTAAGTGATGTACAATAGTGGTAGTACGACTTTAAAACAGTTTTGGTTTTTAGCTGTCTTTGTGTGCTTACTAAGAAGAACAGTCCTGGAACTTATTGCACGCCCCTCGTATAAAAAGAAAGTTTCAATTCAGCACTCTTACGCTGTGTCATTTTGCGCCAAAAAGTCCGATGCTATATTGTGTTCACAATGCTCACATGCAAATTTAACCGTAATGATTATCATGCATAATTCTGAAACATTGTGGAACGTTACCCTACTTATCCCACAAAGGCCGTTATACGCGTACAGACTTTTGAAAACTTTTGCAAACTTGCAAACTTTTAAAAATAAGCGGTTAAAAAAAGTTACTCGGTCAAGACACTGCAGTCTGTACGTGGCCGAGCTTACTCTATATTACACATTAGGAGAAACTATATACATTGTGGGAAAACATGGCAAATGACTTTGCAAAGTTTTCATCTCAAACTACTAGAGACGATTCTCAAGTAAGCGCACCACAATCGAACGTGCAAGTCTCCAACAAAAATTACCGAGTGATGAGCTTACAGCCGAATGATAATGCGTACCTACACTGTGTTTCAAAAAACATCCCGAACTTTTTCGATTGTAACTTGAAGAAGGATTATCGGATTTTAATAATTCCTGGTAAAAAATATTTACGAGACAACTAGCCATCAAACCATTATGTAGTTTCCCACCTCACCCATTGTGTGTTTCTGCACTACCTGGGGGAAACCAGAACCAACGTCTTTGCATTTTTACGCGCGACAACAGGTACTGCAATAGCGCGTCTTAGCCATCGCAATTCCGTCTGTCCGTCCATCCGTCCGTTTGTCTGTCTGTCTGTCTGTCCGTCACACGGGTGGACCAGTCAAAAACAGTGCAAGCTACCCGGAAGACTCTAGTTTCACTATCCGTGAAGCTTTTCCATAAATTCGAAAAGGGTCACCTCGAACGAGGGCGCTAAATGAGAGAAGGGTAGAAAAATTTGCGATTTTTAGCCGATACGGCGTTTGCAGAACGACACTGGTCACGCCCCCTGGTGCGTACAAGTAAAACGCTATAGATATTTAGCCGCTGGTCGTCTGGCGCCCTCTGGCGACTGATTTTGTTTTACTAAGCTTTTAAACCAGCACCAATACTGGAATTCATGTACTGGATATGACGCTAGGCGTCATCCGCCGTCGAGTCTAAATGAAACATCGATGTGAGCTTAGATTTCTTTCGTACCGGGCCTTCACACATGCATCGCTGTCGTGCGTTCCCCTTTGCGTTAGCTGGACTTTTCTTGTTACCTAAAGTGGTACCGTATTACTACAAAACGCACTTTGTTTACATTTTTCACACTTTGGCTGACACTTTATCCAATTGTTTTGTTTTTCACTGCAGCTGCGTGCAATAAAATTGATCGAAATGTTAGCCAATTGTGCAATTACAAACATGGAGAAAACCAAGCGAAATATGCGTTGAAATATGCAAAAAGCGTGAAAAAAAACATCCGCAACATTGTTGACCTTAAGCTGAAGCATAATTATCAGATTTCAATAATTTTTGGCATACATATTTCTAACCATTCACATCTTAGCCGTAGACAGCAGACCGTATAGGCCTACGTCTTAATCATGCGCATCTTCATTTATCGTCATTCGTTCGTTCTCTCATTAAAAACCTACTGCAGGATTAACGGTAGGCCTATACATGTTTCTCAAATCCTTTCTCCACGGACTACATAATACTGCTATACGTCTTCGCGGATTTGGATATATCGTTTTCATCGGTCTCTGTTCATTGTTTTTTTCGCATGTATGCTAAGCTACTTAGACTATTCACGTTGGCTTTTAAGCGTACTGAGCTTTTCTCTCATCGTATCTTATTGCACGAACGTGACAGTGTCGGGTTGTAACATTAGTATGGTAATACATTTCTGCCGCCTGTTTAACTTGAAAGCATGTAGGCTAATGTCCGATACGTAGGCCTAGATGCATCACACGGATTCGTAAACAAGCACACGCTACAAAGACATTGACAGAAGCCGAACAAATGCTCGCACAGAGAACAGCTTAAGTGCTGTGTATAAGCCTAAATTAAAAGTTGACGACTCACAAAGCATTTTGTACCTGCGTTAACAATGCCCTAGATCGTAATATTGAATTACGAGCTTGACATGACTTTATCTTTATTACCAGTTTTCCAATATTTAAGAATACACTATTGTGGCTTACCCACACGTAACTATTTGCTAATATCAGGCTGTTTAAAGTCAAAGTTCTTGGCATAACACTTTCAATTTGGCCCTATTCAAGTTTAGTTTTGATGTAATTTTTATGCAGCGATACGGGCCTACACAATGTTTAATTACAAGCTTTGGTGTTTAATGCATCGTTTGGTCAAAAATTAATGTATACCGGACGTTGGCAAATGTTCTAGAAAGTGTACTAATAAAAGAATTATCATAAAAGGTTTAATATTTGAACACGACATGGTTTCACCCTATAATGATTCATACGCAAGCACGTATGAAAATTAAGCCTCGAATGTATAGGTGGATTGAAATTAGAAATTCGGCAATAGTTTGCGTTTTAGTGACTTTTAGCTTATCGCTTCTCATCCTGTTTCTTTTCATCTGTTCTCCAAGTGACTTTTATCATAGGCTAACCATACATCTGCATTATTAAGGGATAGACCTACGGCCATTTCGTGCTCTAGCGGTATGGACAGGAAACGATTAAAAGCAAAACAAATATGTCACATCAGTGCTATTTAGTTGCAATAAGTTGCTGATAACGAAACCTTTTAATTTATTTTCTGTTGAATTGCCGACTAGTGCTTATTAGTGTAGTTCGACGGTTCGGTCGAATAGGCTATAATCAATCCTCGCGGTCATTTTTATATCATATTTCAAGTTAAGCAGCACAAAATCTGCTTCTGTAACATCGGTCCACAGCAGGTTTTACTGTCTAATATAACGCAGTCTTTCAATACGGCCCGTGATTTCAATAGACCGCGTCTGGTGACGCTGCTTTTTGGTGTCCATTCACGACGTTTTCATTCAATTATTGTTTTATCAATCACGACTAAGCAATTAGTTCAAAATCACATTGCCTGCGTGCAGGGTTATGATCAATTGCTTGACGCGCTCGAGGCTCGAGTCGCGCATACGGACAAATAACATTACTATTTTTTTGACACGTCCTCAATACAAATTGCGCCCCATCTTTCCATAGCCATGCACCTGCTTAAAAAATACTGAAACTGATCTGATAACCGCTTTTTGGTGGTACGGCGGACGATATCGTTACCAACAAAATAGGGGGAAATGAAAGCTAAATCTATTTGTTTTACATTTTAAATTAAAAAAGTCATTAACTTCGAACGTCCATTGCAACTAAACGTCGTCGACAACAAAACGCCCAATGCTCATTATAAAATCACGATCAGTTGCAAAACAAAGCATTTTATTTTGTGTGAGTATCATGTTCAAACCTTTCGCAACATTCTTGCAAAATGTTTTTTGCAACATGTAACACGCTTGCTTAACTAAACTAAGCACGCATTGATTTTGGGCAAAATTTTTAGTTGGGTTGAACAGTAGAAGCTGTAATTACAGTTGCCTGAAAATTGCAGTTGTTCAGAGAGAAGGGGAGAAAAAATCACCTCTGCTTGAGCAAGTTACATGCAACTTCTTCCCGCTGTAATCAGTCAAACGACATGCAGCATGTGTTTGCTGCATGCTTTAGGGAAACCTGGTCGTTCGAATTTTCTTTAATTTTGCAAATTGTGTTCACTGGAAAAGCTAAGGCGACGTTGTCTAGTCTACACGGTCATCATCATTATCAGCAGCAGCAGCAGCTGCAGCAGCGTCCTCGAAATTGTCATCATTTTCTACATCTGCTGATTACCGTCTGCTAGTTTTAAAAACTAGTCGTCTTCGATCAGATGGAATCTTTTTGAGACACTAAAAACAAAAAAAAATGACATCTATATCAATCGGATTAATTCAGTATAAATCTGTACCAAATTAGCATCATAACAGAAACAACGGAGCATTCATCAGCATTGATATACACGTAATGATATGTCATAGACATGCCAACTTTAAAACGTATTTGACGGTGTACATTTATAAACAAAAGGCCACCGGGCAAAAGACCACCAAGTTGGTTTTCCAGTATAATTCTTTTTTAAATAAAGTGCACATCCTTTCGGAAATATAACTCGGGTTGCCACAATATGTACTATGAAATAAATTGACAGTTTTTGTTGCTGTAGTTTATTAAGCCCATTTTGCTTTACTTTACCGTAGTCAATGGAGCTTCAATACTCAAAATACTTGCTTTTCGCGAAAAGAGAATGAAATCACCTATACGTGCAGACTGACAGATAGATTAGGCATACGTGCTGCATGTATTAATGTAGCAATTACCGCTGACAACAGTGACTGAATGTGTTTAGATGCAGCTGGAAAACACACGAATCCTGTCAGCTGTCATTTTCCTATCGAAATCCTGCGGATAATTTTACGACTACGCCTATATACGCCTACGACCAAGGCGTGACATAGCAAGTGTTTAGCGGCACTTTTGTAAAATCAGCACAGAAAATACATATAGAATATATTTCTGTGCTAATTAGCCGCTGCATAAGACTTTCTTAAAATCCGCAAAACATTAAATAGCGTTAGCAGTTTTCTTCATTAATTAGTCTGATAAACTTCACGTTGTTGATTTGTTTTGGTCCATTATCAGAACACCCACGCAGAACTATGGTGATTACTATGACAAATAAACGTAAATGTCACTTTTAATAATTCTTTTACTACTGCAGTTTGCGATAACTGCGAGATAAACTATAACGCCGACTCGTTTTACCTTGCTTAAGTCTGCGCGCCTCATATCTTTAGCTCTAAAAATAATTTAGCGAAGATCAACGAACACTGATGCTGGCGATTAACGTCTATCGCATTAAAAATACAAATAATAATGCCGCGAATCTCAGAAGCAGCTGTTAAGGTAAAACTTGACGAATTACGACGATGCGACTGTAAACTGCATATATGTACAGCGCAGTTGCAAAACAGTTTATACAGTATTACCAAATCGTAAAAACACTCAGAAAGTTTGCGGATAAACTAAAGAGCGTCGTTTTGTTTCAGACGTTTGCTGTCATAAAAGCCAGTGGCGTAGCTAAGATCTAGTTGTAGTGGGGGCACTTGAGGAGTGGGGTATGGGAAGGGGTGTCCCCTCCCCACGGGGAAGGGGTTTAGGAAGGGGATACAGCCCCTCCTCAGAAAATTTTCGGATTTTTTGGTGTGAGAATGACGTGTTTTGATGCATTTTGGCACTATTTTGAGTAACTGAGTAGGCTCCTAGGCGGGGGGGGGGCACGTGCCTTCGAACGTGCCTATAGCTACGCCAGTGTTGGAAGCGATCGTGTCTGTCATTTAAGCGGGCACCTCCCCACAAAGTGGGTGGCGACAGCGGTGCTACTGCAGTGGCTGACCAGTGACCAAAACAACTTGCTGCTGTTGCCACTCAGCTGACTGAAGCGTGTGCGTCGACAACGTGCTGACGAGTGATCGTAGCGTTCGCTACGCGTCGACATCACTGCATCTTTAACTGCGCAATAGGCCCCCACTTCAGTTAGTCGGAAAATCGCTGGTTCAGCAGACGCGTTCTATCGAGACAGCGTTCTCAGCTGTTTCTTTTCAACTAGAATCGGCATCGACTTGTGTCGTTTCAGCAGATTCGGATCATTCGATAGCCACGCCATTGACTGCCGGTCTGTGTAGTTGACCTATGTCAGGTAGTCTTTTTTCAGTCGTGGACAAAGCCAAGCGAGAAACGACTATAACGGAAAGCCGATGAGTGAAATGTACGCCTTTGAAAAATACGAACTTTAGCAGCACGCAGCGTCATCATCATCATCAGCAGCAGCCGCTGTCAGTTGATAAGCCGTGTGTCTCATTCGCTCGCTTAGGTTGACATTCCGACCGTCATTCGTCATTACAGGCCTATATCCAGCTTCGTTTCACCGGTGAGTGATGCTCGTCTATATGAATTGCTGCCGAATTGATCGGCATTGAGCATAACGTTCGGTCCGGGAGCTGCAGCTGTAGCCCAATGCACGACGATCGCTTGATCTTTCAGTTAATGCTGTTTGCTCGATAGGCTACCTACATAGTGTAATATTTTTGTTTATTTATTCCGCTTTACAGTCGCCGCTTGGAGTGAATCAAGATACTATAAGTTACTGAAACGCACATGCACTGCAAGCTTTTTCGGTTACATGAGATTTTAGTCATCTTACGCGTGCAGAATGCAGACGAAACGATAATGTATATTGATTAGTGGTCAAAAATTGTTTGATTAAGGTTTTTGAATAAAATATTGTACATCACTAGCTTGCGCATTTTTGCCGCTTGGTAAATGTAACGTCGTGGTTTACCTGCCTGCATAATTGCCTGAAATGGATTTTGATGAGCGTTTGCAATTTCGCAAAATACGTGTCGTCAAGATTTGCACTAAGTCTTGTGTACTGCTTGTAGACCAGTGATTTTCAACCGGGGTTCCGCAAAACCCAAGGGTTCCGCAGATGACCAGTAAAAATAACTTAGCGAGCGAAGTCACGCCAGACAAAGTCACAAAAAATCAGCACCGAACGAAATTAAGCTTCTGCGCGTCTATTTTTGCACAGATCTACTGTGTTGTTAGTAATTTTGGCATATTTGCACTGTAGACTTACGTAGGCCCTCTATATGCACGACATTACTCAACTCCGAGGACTAGTGCGTTATCGGAAATAATTACGGTTAGGCCTATGGTTACGAAATCGTTTGACGATTTACTTAGTTAATTCACTTTTTTGAACACTCTGCCAAGAAAAATAAAAAACGCGTCTCCGAGGGCGTCCACGTGATAAATTTCTTGGTTTGGTGGCTGGGGCTAAGCGGCCGTCGACGACCGCCTCGCCCGCCGTGTTCGGTTAAATACAATAACTTAATTACTGCTGCCTATATACTAATAGTTAAATGCTATAGCTCTTCATGGGAAACCCATCTCGGAGCTACGGAGCGGCCAAGTTTCAGATTTTAATAGGTCATCTTTTGTAGCTTTGTCGTCCCTATGGCCTATGGAGGCTCTGTCCTGCCAGAGAAATGAGTCTGTAGTTTCTACGTCGCATACGTCGCTGGACTCACAGAACAATGTGCATGGGGTTCCGTGAGTGACCTTCACGCTTGCGTAGGGTTCCGCTACAGCACAAAGGTTGAAAAACGCTGTTGTAGACATATAGTGTTAGTTTTTGCTTTGCACTATGTAAGCGATTACGATAATAAAACTACTAATTCAAATACAAATACATATAATTAACTGCACCATGTTACTTTTTTGGATTTTGCTGTAGTATGTGTAAGATAACAACCATTGCGGTAGTCAAATTCTGCAATTTTCGTCGTGTTTCTGATCGATTACAAAACATTGTGTCAAATTCGTCGACAAATCAAAGTTAATTTGTGCAGATTAGTCGATTAAAATTTATAATCTTTCGTCGGCACGGTAAGTGTAATATTTTGGGTCTGCAGTTAGCTGCCAGTGTGCTGAAACTTTTCGTCACTTGCATTCCGCGCGACTTCAACACGTGGCGGATCACGTTCCGCAATCTGACGCATCCGCCGCCCTCTTACCCACACGTCGTTCTAGGAGGATCTCGTAATGGACGGTGTAAAAAACCGGAAATAAAAATTCAGCGTCGCGAAACGCACATATCCGGAATATGTTGTGCGTAAAAGCGCAGACGCCGTTGGCGGTAGCTGTGATTGCAAAAACGCGTGATTTCCGCATCCGATGACAAACAGCGTCGTACGTCAATAGCTACAACAGATAGAAGATGTCGGCGCCCAGTGATGACATAATGTGCGGTCGTCCGTCCGTTCAGATGACAGCATCTCCGCCGTCGACAATAAATCAGTTATTTGTGGCGCATTCTTGCAGCCGGTCGTGTTTTGTTTTTATCCGCCAAATATCTGTTTTCAATAGAAGTTCTAGTTGGATAGTATAAACTCACTCTGATGTATTCTCGGTGACGTCAGTTACGTAGAGGCGTCTTAACACTGAACAATTTTTTATCAGCTTACACAACCGGACACTGTCGTCTTGTACATTGGTTAGCGTCAGAACATGATATTTCTGACTCCATGTGTCTGCGTCGCTCTCGTATATAAGAACTTCTAAAGACACGAACAGTTTGTTACGCAAAGTCATTTTTTGGTCTGAACATTAGCACACCTGTTACTCGTACCTTGGGGAAAGTTCGCACCGATGTTGTTTTCCGTGTCTTTTTGTATTCGAGTTAGGAGCACGTACGGGATAGACGGACGGACGGACGGGACACGTAATGTGGCTTATATGATGGCCGCATAAAATGTCATCATATCGCTCACGTGACACAGTCGTTCATGCGGATAAATGGCGTGCTACTGCAAAGGAAGAAGCTGTACATTTCCTGCACTCCGAGCATTCGTCACGTTAACACGACAATCACTAACACTGATGACAGTTTTTACCGTTTTGCTGCTGCCGCATTTTATCCCCACCCCTCCTCCCATACACAAATCTGTCCCTCCCGACACAGCCCTGCCCGGAGGCGCCCGGAGGATTTTTTTTTGCGAGAAAAATGATCGAAGGCCAAAGCACAGAGAGTCAGCCTATATGCATTATACATCTATTTACATGCAGATAACCAGGTGGTGCTGCTGTATTCCACACTGTAGTATAGAAAATGACGTGGTAGATTTATCACCATCATCGTTTGCATCGTCATCATCACGGGCATGCCCGGACTGGAACGCAGCCGTTTCCATTCACGAGCTGCCTCCATCCTCTGGGTCTCAAAGTTAACTGACAAAAGAATTTACCATTGATTTGGCTACTGTGCCCCGTCAGACATTACTGTCTGAGGCAAACCAATAGACATCGTAATACTTTGGCTCAAAAATCCATACCACTGGTAGCTTAGAACCGAAAGCTTGACGCAGGATCGGTCTGGCCAGAATCTGTTTTAGTCAGCTTAATGAAAGAATATGGCGTTTTAGCATTTTCGCCTTTGCAAAAGTTCAACATATGCCGTGTATACATTTCACCGTTCCTATAATTTAGCGATAACTGTCATTTTTGAATGAAATCAATAAACGTATCGCATTGTCGCAAGTTTAGGCATAGGCTGCGGTGCGTTTCCTCCGGTGCGGAGAGAAATTACAAAGGTTAACTGCAGTTGTAAAAATTGTCTTAATTACTTTTCTGGTAGACTATTTCTCGTGGCGACTTTATTTTAGTTAAAATGTAGAGAGAACGCACTTTCAGAGGGTGCAAGCGCCTTCTTTGCACCTGTTTTGGGCCGCCCCTGGATGTAATGCTTCATAGTACGCTGACGATTCACTATCATTGCTTGCTTATCATTCAGAAGCTCACGAAGCGACCTTCATCAGACACATCCGGGCATCTTTCTACTTCGCCTTTTGTCGCAGGCACGAATGTCCAGCGACATATGTCTTTTGCCTGTACGATCCATGCCACTAATTAGACGGATCCGTTACTGCATCAGACATGTACACTGTTCAGGTTTACCGCGGATATGGATATCCGTGGATAATATGGAGCCATGTCTGCTAATTAATTGCGGCTTATCACGACACAACGGTGGACAAATCTAGAAAAATTTATACCGTACAATTGCACCACGTCAAAAACAACAAGTAAGCCTCTACAAGTTCATATCAGACCACACAGTGCAAAGCCTGCGGTTCGGTGATTTTGTTCGATGACACATTTATACAGCCGGACGAAGAAGAAGAACCTGAACTGTAGGCCAAAAGGTGCGAGCGAAGTCACAATGACTTCCGGGTAGAAGTTAAGTAAACTCACAATGCTGAAGTCTGTACGAAGATTATGTTCAATGTTTCTATGTCATTTGCAGGTATTCAGGCGTTTTATGGAGGCTATATAGCATGCTTATGAAGCAACGAAAGAGAATGTTGCCTGAGTTGGTGAAAAAATTAGTCTACATCCAGCACGTAAAAGTAGGCTACAACAATAGTTGGAATGCAGATTTTCATAAAAGTTGAGGAAATATTTAATTCTACCAATACTTTAATGTAAACGTGTTCATACTTTACTTTCACGTAGGCCTATTTTGTAACAATTTTTGCGTAGGCCTACATGTATATTGTTTTAGGGAGACGCAGTTACACCCTTGCCCGTGCCGTACGTGTTCCGTAAAAATTTAGTGGCTACATGTACGCGAAATAGGCGTATATGGATATAGATCATATTCATAAATATTCACGAAAAATCTGTGAATAGGGGTATGGATATGGATGGGCATTTTTTCATATCCACGGCAAGCCTAGACATCAGTACAGCTGCACCGGCTGTTAGCCTACGCCATTAGGCCCTATTAACGTCTGTCAGATTGGGAATGATTCGCATGATTTATGATTTATTTCATTTAGTTTTAAGTGAACACGTGCATTTAATTAAACGTATCATAAATCTTTTTATTAACGTCTACAGATTCTAACGTGTAACATCGTTTTGCGTATTATGTTTTTGTATGAAACGCAAACGTGTTTAGTGTCTTGCGACGAACATTTCATCGATCTGTGCAGTTACAAATAATAACATCGTCTACACTATATACTCTATTTGATAAAAAAAAAATAAAAATCATAGATGTAGCCTACATAATAAACAG
>Ga0209671_1004501_pt1 | contig 13833 bp, 5 predicted proteins | sample WorMetHERISLAND2_2_FD_187401 | JGI IMG/M metagenome (GOLD analysis project Ga0209671, IMG submission 187401) | Marine gutless worms symbiont microbial communities from Max Planck institute for Marine Microbiology, Germany - Olavius geniculatus... | ecosystem: Host-associated > Annelida >... | reverse complement strand
TGTTAACTGACAGATTTGCATAACTCGCGTTTCCCGTTGCACTAACCAACGGTCAAAATGGCCGTCAAATTAACTGGCCAACATCGGGCAGTTAGCTAACCGTCGATCGTAGTTATCGTATTTAACGGAACTTTTGTACCATTTTGCCAACAGTTAATTGACAAATGTGAACGATTTTACCGTATAGCAAAGTCTTCAAAATGCACGAGGAGATGTTTGCTGAGCACTACAAATTTTACTACAAAACCCATTCATGAATGGACAAAATGGCCATCTGCAATTGCTTGGCTGGATCGTGTGCTGGCTGACGTGCGCTTGCACTCATTAATATTCATGATGCCCGCCTGCACTAGGCGGAAGTGATAAGTGTCTTGTGCATCGTTGCTAAGCAACTATAGTTTACCGCTCAGTTAGCTAACAGCCAGTCAAGGTTTTGTTCAGAAACGCGCACAAACTTAACTAGCAAGTTACAATTAACAGATGGTTTAATAACTGATCAGTTAACTAAAAGATCCAGAAACCGGTCCTTAGTGTTTAATACTAATTAAGTTGAATTTGGTTTGTACACATATGCACATATACTCACGTTGGGCTTTGCCCCAAATTTCTAGTTATGTTTTGTTTTTGTCTGAAAAACCTCTGTTCTTGGGTCGACTGAGTTCTGTGTAGTTCACTCATCATTGTCGTTCTTTATCGGCTTTGTGACTGTTTGCTTTGTTCTCAAACGTCACCGACATTTCTGTGTCAGTGTGCACGACACATTGCAGTGCAGTGCACCTGACTTATTTGCTTGCGTTTTTTCTGCAGTGTAAGTTATAATGAAAGTCTGATTAAAGCTAATTTCACCTGTGCACATGCTGAATTAATGAAACAGTGCAGTAAAGCCACATTAATGTGACCTGACCATAACACCTTAACTTGGTTGGCTGTTTTCTGCTACCATGTGTTGGCTATTTATTGTTTGATTCCACTGCCATTGGCACAAGGCCACTCTGTGGTGATGAAAAAGTATGTGTGTGTTTGTTTGTTGCAGAGATCAACAGTGAGCTGCTGCTGAAAGATATACTGGCATTTTGGACAGGAGCCGACCGTGTGCCGCCATGTGGTTTTGACAGCGATTTGAAAATTGACTTTTACAGCGTCAGTGATGGCGAGCGCCGACTGCCGTCTGCATCAACTTGCAGTCTCACCCTCAATCTGCCACGTGATGTCGGCGACCCGGACATTCTCTGGTTGCTGCTGATTGATGCCGTCAAGATGTCAGCCGGTTTCGGCAAAATGTAATGGATAGACATTGTAATCAGGAAAAAATTTGTAAAACCTAATGAAACTATATATAAAAAGATGTCGCTGAAGTCTGCTGATAGTTTCTCATTTTAACCTTCCGAAATCCACTTTTCACGAACAGTGATCTAACCTGAAAGATTCACGTCTGACATACAGGGTGAGCCGAAAAAATGATCCAACTTGTTTTTGTCAAAACTTCGGTCAAATCTCCACAAAATTTGATAATTTTTGGCACGCAGATATCCAAGACGATAAAATTATGTGATTTATGTCAATGCACTACCCTGTAAAATGCAGATGCTCTAGATTGTCACAATACGCAGTGATTTATCATTATCAGCTTGCTCACTGTTTCATTATCAATTCGACAGAGGTTGCCACATCATTTAATAATTTTGAGGTATTCTAGGTAATATGTCGAGGCCCGAAACTTTTGGGATGACCCTTGTAGTAGTTGCACGGGTAATGTCATAGCTCGTTGCCCATCTCTATAGGACTCACACTGTTCTTTCACTAGTCGCTACGTAGTTTCATAGCAGCCGCTGCAGGTTTCTGTACAGTGCAACCGCCTCACTGACTAACTCTGGTTCCTGCCAACCGTGATGCTGACAAACATATAGCAGATAGTCTCCAAAATCAGTGTCAGCGCATATCGTTGGATTGCGTAGGGACTGCATGATGTCATTTCCCAGTGGCCCTATGTTTCTATCCAAGCAATTGACACCTGGTGCAGGAGGAAAGTAAAACAGTTCATCTGGCACTCCTGGTGGACAACGCGCTCCTGCAGACTGCCGAATACGATGTGTGTTCCACTGCTGCACCACGTCGCGCAGGTTGCGACGCAAAACTGTCATGAAACAGAATCGCATGCAGTCTGTTTCTTTTGGTTCTCCAACGTGAAAGACACCTTCATCAGAAAATCCCTGAAACAGTTCCATCCACCACTGCACATTCCCACGCCGAAAGAAAGACCACCATGCCTCTATCCGCTGATTACTCGGTGATGTGCCATATACGTGTGCGTGATCGTCATTGCGGAGAAATGACTGAATAGCAGCTACAGTGACATTTTCTGTGCCGCAATCGGTCCGCAAGACTTCTGGAACGCCACCAAACTTTTGGATAGCATTCATGTAGTAGTGACCAATAACTCCTAAATTACAAAAACAAAAACACACCTTCACTGTACTGTAAGCAGGATTTTACATGTGTGAAAAATTCATATTGCACAAGTTGCAACTTACAACCAGCAGAATCCCCCAAAACACAAAACAGATGGTGTGGTCTGTGACTGGAGACTTGTTCTATTTTCTTGTGTTGTAAACAAAAACAAACGCTGTGATAATTTATACACAGTTACTGTCCTAAATGAACTTCCCAGTTGGTCATTGTCCATATCTTCGCCAAATCTTTAGCGATTTTCTACATTCTATCATGGGCACAATTTGTGGACAATTTGCAATGACGTAAATATTAAACATCCCACTGCACCTAAACTGCGTCACTATCTTAAATTAAATTGTACGAATTTGTATTTAGTTCATTAGTCATTGTTCCAAAGTACAAAATCTGCTATGCAGAACTTACCATTGTCTTACCCTGCAGAACAGAATGATTGTCAACCTAAGGAGAGATGGAAGTCTTAGTTGCTGTAATAGTAATAGTAATAAAATTGCTTACATGGCACAGCCAGCTACCCATCAAGTAACAATTTGATGGGTAGCTGGCTGTTTGATCGACAAACAATTAGGAACTATGCATATAGACCCAACTTTACTAACTAGTAAGCCCTGCCAAACGGTGTACAAAAGGCCTTTATGTCTGCACAGGCGTACAACCTGGAGCATGATTGGACGAGCTACACTCGAGCCAGATTATCTTCCTGGAATAGCCATCAATGCACCTGGTAGACAATACCACCAGTTTACCGTTAATAAGCTGCAAATATTCATGTGAAAGATGTGCAGTTGACAAAAAATGTGGCAACTGTACTGCACCAAAAATGCCAACAGTGATATTATTCATGACCTACTTTTAGCATAGTTAATGCACATGTCAACGCATTACTGTCACTTCACTGCGTAAACAGTTTGTGCCATTAAACAGTCATCCCACTGCATTGCAAATTTTTTAAGACATGGACCAAAAAAATGTAGGACATCAAATGAAAATATACTCTTTTATAGGACACATGTATTCAACCAGCATACCAGTGGAATGCCTGGTATCTGACATCATGAACACACAAACTGCATGACTTCCATATCGGACAGTTAAGTTGTGTCAATTAATGGAACAGACAGATAACGTTTTAATGTTTCAGCGATGGCGGGGTGTCAAAACGTCGTGGAGCCTGGGAAGCTTCTCCACCTTTCACCCATCTTGACAGGCCTGAGGAGATCTAGGGTAGTGGTGCAAGCTCCCCCAGCAGGGTCCAGGGCACAGCCTCTGGCCGAAAAAGTATTTTGGACCATTTTGCCATCCCAGAAACCACACCTAGTGACATCAAAATTCAAGCTTTTGTTGCGCAAAATGCAAACTGACAAAATGTAGGATTTATAGGACATTACGTAAAAATATAGGAATCATTTAAAAATACAGGATTTATATCATATTTAGGACAGGTGGAAATGCTATGCTACTGTCAGTCTAGGCAGGCTTCCACCGCAGACTCAAGTCAGTTGTTTTTACTGGTATGAATGCTAGAAGACAACAACCAGCAGGAAGACATTTCAGATTTCAAGAAGAATAATAGTAACTGCAGGATCATTGCTCTGTGCAAGGTGAGTGAAATAAATTAGGCTGAAGTAATGAACTACTTAGTGGGTAATGGTAAGGAAGTAAGTTTATTTAGAAGGCGCAATTTAACAATAGCCACAATGCACTGCACTCTCAACGCTCTAACAAAAATGTCTTCAACTGCCGTTTAAACTGTTCAAAGTTAATATCAGTCTGTCTCAGATGAGCTGGAAGCTTATTCCACAGCCTAGAACCTGCAGCAGCAAAGCATCTGCCTCCATAGCTGACACTTTGGGAATGCAATGCAGCACACAATATGGAAGTAGGCACATATCAACAACATAATGACGGACTTACCCACTGATAAGAAACCCATATGGACGTAACTTGTCATAGCCATCAACATGCCAGCAATGATTAGGTCCCTTTGACCAGTAAGTTCTTCTGACAAGTCGATGATGCCTACGTCCAGAAACACCAACAGGGTCAATCTGCCTCAGGATGTGACAAACGGTATCACGAGACACACGCAGATGGTACTTGTTGTGCAGCAGTGCCGTCATTGATCGGTAGCCGCCTAAGCGACCTGTGTAACATATGCACTCTCAGTTAAGTTTACTGATCCAGTCACCTAGTCCAGTGTACACTGTGTCCACACAAAAATGAGCTATAAACAAGTGGCAACCTGCACTGATTTGAAAAACATTTCACACACGTGAAACGACATTCATTCGAAACAATACACTGTATTTTCACAGAAATATACATTGTCTTTGCAGACATATAAAATTATAAATAACGCTGCGGATCGGCGAAAGTTTTCATATGCAGCTATCTCCGCAGATCCAGTCGTATTGATGTCACATCATGTGGTGCAGCAGGCATTTCACAGAAACAAGAGACACATTTTTTATAAGTTCACACAGGAATCTTTAGCACTGTTGTCTTTTTAAGTTATGAGTATTTTGATTAAACATGGATCTTCTCTGGACATCATTTTACTACAGATAAGTACTATACTGTGTCCCCCAAAAAAACATAACCAACATTTTCGACTGTAACTTGAAAACTAATTATCAGATTTTGATTATTTTTGGTACGAATATTCGTGACACAGCTTAACATCAAATAACTGTTCAGTTTCCCACCTCACCCAATGTATGCTTCTGCACTACCTAGGGAAAGTAGATCAAGCAAAATATGTGTTGAAATAAACAGAACTCCTGAAAAAAACATCCCCGACATTATCGATCGTAACTTGAAGAAACATTAGCAGAGTTTAATAACATTTGGCAGAAATATTTCTGACACCACTGGCTATTAAATAAGTGCTTTAGTTTCCACCTCACCCAACGTCTGATTTTTGCACTACCTGGTGAAAGCAGACCAATACATGTTAAAATGAATGAAAAACGTCAATAAATTCCATCTATCCCAATCTGTGGGTACCAACAGCAGGTCTACAAGGTTTGACTGTCTTGCAGCAGTGTGTCGACCAGATGAAGTTTAGGAATGTTTGTAAATACAAGAAGTGACTGGTAGAGCCTTGACTGGTCTGGAGCATAACTTTATCGATACTGCTGTCAAGTGTCTCCATGCCTGTGTTCATATAGTAGGCCAACACTTTAAGCAGTTTTACTGCAAGCAGTTGAAAAATGGACAACTGGATGAATCGTTTGAGGTGACCCCCTTCAAATTTATGGAAAAGCTTTACAGTTCCTGAAACTATAGTCCTCCAGGCAGCCGACGGTGAAAATGTGTTGATCCTAGCTTGCACCGTTTTTGACTGATCCACCCGTGTGCCGGAGGGACGGAGAGACGGACAGAATTGCGATGGCTAAGATGCGCCGAAAGCAGTAGCTGCTTTCGCGCATAAAAAGTAGATAATTGAAATTTGCTGCAAAACATCAGTTATCACTCACCGGACCCACGAAGCTCTTGCCGAATAGCATTCCAGACATCAACGAATGGAGCTGGCTGTTTGCGCCTTGACAGGCCGTAGTCTAACAGCCTGCGATGCAGGGTCCGCACACTCATCTCAATGTCGTGGTACTCGGACAAGAAGCGCAGAATGGACATGTACTTGAATCCAGCCCAATAATAGTACTCAATGAGCTCCTTCTCATCACTAAATCAAACACAAACACTCTGACAATGACATGAGTGCAAATAATAGATGGATTGTGTCATATCATGTATCTTAAATGAGAAACAAATAAATTAATTACAGCTGAACTTCACATATTACTGTCATAGGGTAATTTTTTACAGTAATTTTTTTGGTGTAATAATATTAACAACTGTCACATGTCTTTGTACAGCCCAATGTTTCTAGCTGGTACAAGTAAAAGAAACTACACCATAACATGAGTCTAGGTAATTGATTCATATATTTGGCTGTATCCAAAAACTACACTATCAGCAGGAGAAGCACCAATTCAAAATATTAGTAAAACTCCTGAAAAGATGCTTACGACATGAAGAAAACTATGAAATCAACAATTATAGCTCTGCTTATGGTACAAAAAGCGAACGTTGTTTCGGCATAATAATATTAACAACTGTCAATTTGAAGCAAAGTTTTCAATAGCGGACGTTATGCCCAAAAATTTCAGCCTGTATGCCCAAATTTTGAGACGTGGACGTCACGACGTCCAAATCAATTTGTTTCTTACTACGTCTATTTGTCTATAATAAGCTGGTAATTGACGTCAGAATCTGTTTTCCAATGTTTTGTTGGTTCAATAATTTTGGCTGACTGTCGTGTTTCTGAATACTTCATTTCATGAAGACGTGGCACGGCAACCATATTAATTTATTCTGTGAACAGTTCTCATCCAGAAACTGCAACTTTCATTTTGCAGAAAGCTCCTAAAATTAAATGTTGCTGGTTTTTACAAGAAAGCCCAGCTATCGCAAGGCAAGATGCGCTACAGCCTATATAGTTCCTGTTGCACCTCTGACCTTTGAGGTCAGTCAAGGTCAATAATTTTAATGTCATTTGAAAGCCAATATATGTGACTTTCTGTTAGTGATTAATAGGTAACTTAGCCCTATCTTACATCGTTTCTGAGATACGGCTACTTTACTTGAAACTTTCCATTAGAAATTGCGGTGAAACCGCTGCAAATGGAGACATTGTTACTATTGACAGCCTATAGGAAGTCGCCAGCGCCCTAACCAATAGTACCATCGCCGACCCTCTACGACTAACCGTTTAGTCACAATACCACACGATTGTCATATACCATAGTGCGTTATGACCAAAGACGTTATCTAACGTCATTGGTCATGACCTTCCAAGGTCATCCAAGGCCAATGATTTTCATGTCATTTGAATACCAATATACGACTTCCTATAAGTAATCAATAGCAATCTAGGACCTATCTCGCACTAATTAATCGCAACTATACATCCGTGACAGACAGATTGACAGACAGACGACAATCATGCCACAGACGCGCTATTCAGCATGGCTGTAGCGCTTAAAAACCATGACCTATGTTGGTGGTACGTTAGTGACGCATATGTAGTAAGTCTTGTTTTGCATTAAGTTTTTGCTTGATTTTTCTTGTAGGCCTACTGCATGACTTCCAGATTTTGTACACTGACCTCCAAATTTTTTAGCTTGGAAGTTACGACGTCTTGAAAATTCAGGTCTATTGAAAACCCTGATTTGAAGTGTTATTTTTCTGGTGATGATAATAAATACTATTATTATTTATTTAAGTCATAAATTAAATGCATAAAATTATGGCTGTACCGAATATTCTATTCATCTGCTGTAAGCCGGCAGTCTCCATAGCATAACCCCACGCATGACGCTTCAAGGCTTTACCTTAGCAGTTTAGTATATAGCATATTTCATTAGTGTCAGCAATCTTCGTTAGTATCATTCGTTTAACACAAACACAATTAAGATGACTGACTGGGATTTTTTCACAGTATGTGTGAGCGTTAAATCCAGGGCATTGTGCAATGTGGTGGAACGTTGCATTAACTATTCGTATTCTATTCATATTCGGCCAAATAATAAAAGGAATCATTTCTATTCGGCTGAATAGTAAAATCTGCTATTTGGTACAGCACAACATAAAATCACTGATTTACATCATTTGCTTTAAAGTGCATCAACCATGATTTATTGTGCAATGCAAAAGTGAACACACAATGCTGCCATAGCTGTGCATGTGTGCAGCCAAATGGACCTGTGACTAAAACAAGTGGTTGTACAGATTCAACATAACTAGCAATAACAAGGTATCAAATCACAATGAAAGATTAATTAACGTCTGTCAATTCCCATCACTGCGGTCGACAGCAGCCATGGCAATTCCAATCAACGATGAAGCAAAACTTTTTGTGCTGAATATTGCATTAGTCTTTCGCTCAGAAGTCAATCCTGCCAAACACATAACACACAAAACTACAACTATAGCAGAACAATATCTGTTAGCCTCATTGGTAACTATGAGACAATGGCCTATAAAGGGCAGAATCAGCAGCAATGAGCGGAACGACATAAAACAAACATTAGTGTATGCTAAATATTATTATCAGTCTGAGCCAAACTGACTCCAGATTTTATTTTAAGTCCGGAATCAGACTGGTGGCAAATTTTATTTTCAGTGCAAATTGAAATGAGTACTAATGGCAGATTATGTCCTCATTTCAAGCATTACTTGTTGGCAAATTTGATCAGCAGTCCACTTAGACTCCAAGCTACATTAATCGTGCCGATCAGGCGGCTTGATGGCTTTGCTTACCTTTAACACTGCCACTTAAGCGAATCCAGTTCTTGTCCACTGCACTTACGCCGTAATCTCTTGAATGACTGCCACGTTTCACAAATAACTTTTGCATATACTTGGTAGCTGCCAGACGATGGTAAAAAGCGGATCGGTGGATGTGCAGATCTGTGGATGTCGCAATGCATTGAAGGCTAGGGTTAGGGATAGGGTTGAAATTAGGGTTAGGATTAGGAATAGAGTTAGAAGATAATTAATCTAATAAATTACAGCTTAATTACAGCGTTACTTAAAACTTATTGCAACATCTGCAGATCCAAAATCTGCATTTTACCCATAGCTGTAGCCGACGCTCATTCAGTTGTCCTCCAATACCTGGACTACTGGTGTCAGAAGGTGTGATGCTGCAATGTACGTATGGTGATAGAGCCAGCTGATGCGCTGTTGTCTCAGTTGCTCAAAGTGATGCCATTGTCATTGCTATATCTTGTTAACTGTCACCTTGACTTCCAGTTCTTGCTTGTAACTCAATACATTCAGGCAGGTCTGCACTAGCATAGGTGGCACAGCTAAGTCGGAAAACAGCTATTGCTGGTTAGTAACGTTGCACCGGCATACTCAAACTTTGTGCAGTTAGCCCGACTACTAGCCTATAGCTACCTGGACTGATAATAAAATCTGGTGTCAGTCCAGATCGGACTAATAATAATATTTTCGTTACTGTACTGTAGTTAGCGGCATTGACTGTCAACAACACAATGCAGCCGTCCACACAGATAGCACTGTCCGGTGGTCCGCACTACTTAGTATGGCTAAATCTATTGCAGCGACAAATATCGCCACACTATTCGGCAGAATACAATAATGCGGCAGTAAACAAATCTATCAATTCTCATGTTTTTTCATGGTTCACCCATAATCTGGTTATGTCGAAGACCATATCTATCGTTATAAGATATACAAAAATTGTCAGTTTTTTAAATACGAAAAATTTGTAAAATGCAAATTCTCGAGCTATACATAACCAGCACCTGGTCAACAAATAACTCAGGTTCACAGAGTCGCAAAAAATTGTGCCAGCGATATGCCTATACACATAGCCTAAACTGTGATTACTCGGTAATTAGAAACGCAGAGTTGGCGCTGAACAGTTTTAGGTGCGGCAGGCTGGGATGAGCCGTTGTTGTAAACCCACAAATAAAGTTCTCGTAGGCTAAAGATGTTAACGTCGCCAGACGGCACCATGTACATATTGGCTTCACATGAAGCACGGCAGAGAATTGCAGAATCTAAAGGGAGGAAAAAGAAGGGAAAAGGAGCACCTGCTAATGCTGAAGCCACTGATTGTAATAGTGCACTACGATTACCTCTGCTTTAACTTATTCTGTCAACTAGCGAGGCAAAAGTGTGCACCAGCACACAGTTTGGACAGCGACAATTACCACCGCATTAGTGTAATTACGCCCGCTTTCTGCGGTGACATTTGTCGGGCATGGGTAAAATGTGAACCTGCGGACTTGCAAACCGACCAACGGGTAAACTGCGGACCAAACCTGCGGACCAGGTCCGCAGTTTACCCGTTGGTCGGTCCTCAGGTCCGCATTATCTATATAAGTCTCTCTTCCCTGTTGCTGACGTTTATAACTGCGTTAAACGTAGCGTACCTATGGAGCTTCACCTGCCATATGGGACCACACAGGCTAAAGGTGGTGATAAAAAGTGGTGATAGTTTTTTTATTGGAAGACAATTTCAGAACTAAGGAGCATCACCTGCCATATGACACTAGTAAACTGTGCAACACCTGCAATGGTGCGGTCCTGCCACCTGTCAAGAAAGGACGTGGAAAGAACAGCCACAGCACCGACAAGAAGATCACCTGGGTCGAGTGCGAGAACTGCAGCCGCTGGCATCATTGCCGCTGTGTGGGATACCAGCACGGAGAATTCATTTGTGAACTACGTTGACAATTTTTTATTGACATCTGACGTTTCACTTACAGTTCGTTTTGAAGCTATTATGAAGAGTTTTTCTATTTTTAGGCCTATTGATTTGAAGATGATTTCCATTTTTAGGCCTATTTTTAGTGACATTTTATTACCTTATTGCATATGCTGCAAGCTGAATCTAAGGCAGCAATATTTTGGCCTATACTTAAAATGAAATTCACTAGAATTAAGCCTCTGTAATATCAATAAACACAAAATCGGCGATCTCGCACTAGAGAGCAGAAAATTACTAGCGGTAGATCGTCATTTACCTAATTACATTTATGTCGTTGTTAATGTAAGAATGCAGACACATTTCTTCTTCACTGCATTGCTAAGACTGGTTAGAACTGAAGAATTACGGAACTTTCGTTCCCACGTACTTTTGCTCCCGGGAGCGAAAGTTCCATATGTGGAACTTTCGTTCCCTGGAACTTTCGCCCCCAAACAAGAATTACTTTTATTTACGTGATCAGCTAGTGGTATTTCCGCGTAGGGCCTAATATTTCTTTCTTGGTTTATTATGTAATGAATCATTGTAAATAAAATTAGGCCAACTCCCCTTAATTATGGAACAGAATATGACCTGTAGCCTAATTTATTTAAATAGGCTACAATAACACGCACCGTCATTTGTCAAGAACGCGTAGATGCCGAAGAGCTGCTGCGTGAACGGTTTTCTCAGAACCCGGAACGTAACTCGTAGTTCACTCTGTAATCTTTGACGTAACGTCCAAGTACCATCGTCTGGCCTGGCTTAGAATATCTAGCTAGTGATCAGCCATGATGATGTGGCGCCGGTCATTAACGGTGACGTCCACACTGACAAAGTCTTCGTGTAATTAATTATTCCTTTCATACTTGGCAACGCATAATTAGAAGCTGACCCGTTAAGGATAAAACAATAGGCGAGGAAAACATTGCGGTTGTAAGACGCACAGCGTGGTGGTGGACCGTGGAAAATTATCAGCCGGCGCCGCCACTGTAACGACATCATAAGTAAATAACCAAAAAATAAGGGGAGTGAAAGTTCCAAGGAATGAAAGTTCCAGGGAGCGAAAGTTCCTGTTACCGAACTGAAATGTTATCAATTACCAAGCTTTAAATGAAATTTATTCAAAAACACTCCGTGTTACAAAAACAGCTTTGGCTCGAGATGGACTCTGATATAATACTGAACAAGCCTGATTTAAATACGTGACAGTGTCATGGCATGGTTTGTAGACGTTCTATGTCTTCCAGGCATATAAATTCTACCATCTTCCCAATAATGTATCTACCCAATCTACCTCTAGCAATTTTCCAGTGCTAACAGCGAGATCGCCGATCTACCACTAGAATTATTGTAAACACAATACACGCAAACTATGTTTGCAAAGTAGGCGTATCATAAATTACATTAAGTTGAAGGGTGTTGGTAATTTGTGGAATGCGGAATATGACCGACCGACCGATCGATAACGCCCCTGGCCGCACTCGGCATTTATTGACACTAATTACCGAGCAAGGTAGGCTACTGTACGCGATATCTCATGCTTAGATTAAAATATGCCGCACTGCCGCTGTCATATCTCATCTTTGTCATTTTAAATTGTTTTAAAGTAATTTATTGATAGCTTGCTAATTGTTTAAATTATAGGCCTGTGTTTTTAAACTGTTATGTTATTTTACGACGTGCTAATTATTGTATGATTCGAAGATGTAAAAAAACGTTTTCTATTCTTGCCACCTTTTTTTCAACGTTTTTTAACGTTTTTTTTTTATTTTGCTCAACTTTCTTTATTTTAAAAAACGTGCATTGAAGCACTTTTGGGATTACAGAAACGAATTAATTGGTAACAGTGATGTAACTTATTTAGTTAGTCCAAATATACTAAATAAAACTTTTTTAACTCGCATATTTAGTTAGTTTAATGCTTTTGCCTTACAACCACACAGCTGAATTAAAATTAACACAAGTTTTTTTTGTCTAAACTTATTCTAGGTATACTGCGCTTACAGCATTATGTATTAGGTGTGTTTTTTAACGTTTTTAATTTTTCCTGGAACGTTTTTTACATCTATGGTGTGATTTATGCTTTAATGTATGAACTTCGGATTACTAATACCCTACTAATAATAACAACAGCAGACCTATATAATCAATAATATTATAGTCGTAAAATTAAATCAGTTTACTACAGAGTCACAGTTCACAATCACATTGTACGTTTTGGAGTGTTAACGTTTTTAGCGCTTTTCCTTTTCCTACATTAATTTTGCAACGTTTTCGTCGTTTTCCATTGTTAGCTACAGCAATTCTGCACCATAAATTCCGCAAATTATCACCACGACAAGCTCAGAAGGTAGGTAGTAATTTGCGGAGTCGAGCTGATCACGTGATCATGCCCGTCAACCAATCATTTTCATTCCGCAGATTTCATTCCGCAAATTACTTTCCGCATTCCGCAAATTACCCATACCCTAAGTTAAACTCTTTTCACACTTAGAACTGCCTGCACTGCAGCAGTAAACTTTTAGACAGGCGTGTAAAACATGAACGCAAATTACGCAATAGTAAGCTTATGCACATTACGGCACATCTCTTATTAGGCGTTCGATCGTGCGGGGTCTGCATTTTACTGGTGCGCAGTTTACCCGTTGGTCGGTCCGCAGGTCCGCAAATCCGCAGGTCTGCACTTTACCACAGCCCACATTTGTCGCCACAATAGCACTATGCATTTAGTATGACCCAAACAGTATAGAAACGCAGAAAACGCAACGAAACGTGTCTTACAGCAAACCTGTTCTAGACAGCAAACGTCCTAACACCGAAGCAATAGGCCTAACTCAAACTGTAAACACAACGGCGCATAACTTTCTCAGTCACAACTGAAACAAGATGGCCAAATACCACCACCATGCAACAGTATAAAATAAAATGAGACTTTTCATTTCCGGTGTGAATTTTAGGGAAAATGTAGAGTTTTGGAAGAATCTGTAGTTTCGGGAAAATGTGGAGTTTCGGGAAAACGTGGAGTGAATTAGAAAAAGGTGGAGTTTCCAAAGAGATGGCAGATATAGGCCACCGTA
>Ga0209671_1004500_pt1 | contig 13834 bp, 13 predicted proteins | sample WorMetHERISLAND2_2_FD_187401 | JGI IMG/M metagenome (GOLD analysis project Ga0209671, IMG submission 187401) | Marine gutless worms symbiont microbial communities from Max Planck institute for Marine Microbiology, Germany - Olavius geniculatus... | ecosystem: Host-associated > Annelida >... | reverse complement strand
CTATATTTTCGCATAGTGAGGGAATAAGTGAAATAGCATTATTGAACTTGCAGGAAGCTTATAGCCTGTCTGTATTAATGTATGCTTTTCCTGCTGTATCACTGCACACTAAACAAATCGCTGAGTTAAATGCTTGTTGGAATAATGTTATTCGTAGAATTTTTGGGTGCCATCGATGGGAATCAGTCGAAGCTGTTATATATGGACTTGGTAGGCCTAATGTTACTTATGAATTTCTTGTAAGAAGAGTAAAATTTTACAAGCGTTTATTTTTTAAATCTGGGTTTATGCATAATATTTTCTGGCCGGCTTTATTATCTGATAATAGCGATGATTGTATGAGTGCTGTTTTTATCCCTCTTGATAAAGCTATTGAGAATGTTTATCTACAATTTTATAAATACGTTTATGATTAATATTTAACATTGTCTTACTGTCATATTGTACCATATTTGGATATGCGTTGTGTATATATCTGTCCTGCCTGTCTGTTTAGGCTTAGCTTTGTCTGACATTTTGTCGAATTAAAGTGATCATTAGTATGGGTTTGGGAGGCGGCTGTGTGGGAAATGGATGACGACAAGTTATATCAGTGGCAGAAGAGACTGTATGCTAATTCCTAGGAGTATAGTTTAATGTAGGTGTAGGCAAAGCAAGAGGAGTGAAATGAGCTGAATTCTCAGTTCGTTTGCTTTATACAGTCCACGCAGTGCAATTGAATTGAAGTCACAACTCCAGAGCTCAGCTTAGTTTGTTTATTTTGTGCAGTCGGTGCAGTCAGCAATGCAACTGAACTTGTATTGCGGTTCAGTTTATTTCCAATTTTCTGTTGCTTAGTACTCTCATTAGATGTAACTAGAGATTTCAATTCTGTTCTTGTCTGTTGCTTTGGTTTATATGAATGTTTGCTTGGCTTCTCTGTAGCGAAAAAACCTGTGCTATTCAACCGATGTCGTGATGATTGTAATGTGTTGTACAGACAAAGCACTGTATGATGAGTCGTCTGAAGACGTTGATGAAGTGTTGATTGGCAGCGGTTCAGTTGAAAATCGTTCATATCCTGCATTTGAATCATTGTGGACTCGGCGTTATCACCGGTCAGTTGACAGGTCTCCAGTAATTTGCTGTGACATTGTGACATAATTCTCGATTCGCACCTCCACTGCCGACGTGATTTAACAACTCAGTCTCCAAATTTGATCAGACTCATTGATTTGTGTTATGTCGTAATTCTGTTCACACCAGTGACGTCAACGCGACTTTAGAGTCGAGTCGCATTGTCGTTGCAGGTGTGAATTGGGTTTCTAGTGACCATTTAAATCCTATCAGAACTTTGCGTTTGGTAGTGAAAGAATGGTTGAAGAGAAGTGATGTATAGGTATAGTATGTTGTTGGTATCTCTTGTATCCAAGCTGTGACCAAGAGCTGGTACATTGGATGAAACATGACTCATGTTGAAGATATGAATTTTATATTCACACAAGTAAATCCAAAGTTTAGCTGGTGGTAGTAGTGGAGTGTGGCGATGTATATCTGTTAATGATGTTATTAAACTGGTGTTGTAGCTGGAACATTTTTGAATGCTGAAAAATCGGTAGGCGGTCATGTTAAAAAGTCTGTAACTTTGTCACTTTTTAACAAAATCACATTTTACTTGGCAGTTAGATGTAGAAGGTTTCAGTAAATAAATCTGTAAAATTTCATATTAAAATTCCAAACGGTTGCTGAGAAAACATCGAATAACTTTCGGAGTCCACTTTTTTCTGCCGCACCCTGTACGTCCAAAGTTTAGCTGGTGGTAGTAGTGGAGCGTGCTGATGTATATCTGTGGTAGACTGGTAGTAGTAGTAGTACTAGTTGTCTGTTGTTGTTGTTGTTGTTGTAGTAATGGTGGCATGCAGTCTTTGCAAGATGTGCTCCCACTGTCATCGCAGTTCTTGCTTTCGTCGTCCGGTGGACACCCAACATCAGCAGCAGCATCAGTGATGAGTGGAGCCAATCAGCAGTCGTCAAAGCACCCTGCTGTTGACCTGGCAACACTGGCAGCTGACAACCATGCACTGCTTAACACTGTCCAGCAGCAACGCTTCAAGCTTAAGGTCTAATAATTCTCATTGCACAGCTTAATAATGTTATTATTATTATTACCTCCACCAAGGAGGTTATGTTTTTGCCAGACTTTGTTTGTTTGTTTGTCTGTCTGTCTGTCTGTCTGTGTGTTAGCAAGATAACTCAAAAAGTTATGGGCAGATCTTTCTTAAATTTTGAGGGTGTGTTGGGAATGGCACAAACTACCAGTGATTCAATTTTGGGGGTGATCCGGAAGGAATCCTGGATTCTGGATCACTTTGAAATTTTTGTTACCATTGCTTTCAATGGGGCACAAGGGAAACCGCTGCAAAACCGAAGATGGTGCTGCCACCTGGCGAACAACATTGCCTTGCTGGCTCCTGTGCGGGCTCTGACTGCTTTCTAGTTACTATTGTTACTAACATTATTCTCCATTAAAGGTTATTATCTCTTTCGACATTGCTGCTTCTTATCTTGCACGCTGCCTTACCAGACAGGAGGTCATGTTTTGGAGGTTGTCTGATGATTCCGAAGTGAATGTGTTTCATTGATAGTTTTCATAATGATAATAATAAAATAATGAGATGGCCTATGTAGCGATAGTGTGTGTAAAGGGACTTCAGAGGCATAGGCGGAGTGTTGACAGTTAAGTTGTGCGAACAATTATTAGGCCTGTGTAATAAAACCCAAATTCTATTATGCCAACTTTCACTGAAACTTCCCCGCAGGGAGTCACGGACACAAATTATGAAAGTCACGGACACAAATGGTGACATATCATGAAACCATAAAGTTTCGGTGAAAGTTGCCGACACAAATCATGAAAGTCGCGGACACAAACCATCTCGACATGTAGAGATGTTTGCGACCAAGTACGTTACAAATCTGCATCAAACCCGTTTGTGTCGCTTTAATGGAATTTTGCTTGTTACAATGCATGGGGAAAGTCGGCGACAAAGTCCGGGACAAGTTCGCGTCAAAGTGCGGACTTGTTGCGGACACAAATCATGAAAGTCGGCGACATGATTTGTGTCGCGGATTTTCATGATTTGTGTCCGCGACAAGTCCGTGACTTTGTTGCGAACTTGTACCGGACTTGTGTAATGGAATTTGGGCTTTATCAGGCTCTGCATCTACATGTAGAGTAACTTCGTTGATAGGAGACAGTGCATTACCGCAACACTTTGCCACCACTCTGTAATGTTTCATGGAAAGATGGCCTGCATCAGAAGCATTCAGCTAGCAGTTGGTTAGAATGTTAGAAGTGTGTGTGCTTGTAGCACTGTGAGAAGTTGATAGCACAGCTACAGAACAGAGCGCTGGAGCTACAGCAGAACCTTGCAGTCGCCGTATCGGTCGACCGTCGCAAGGACACGACCATCCAGCAGCTGGACAAAGTGCTGAGCCGAGTGATGGAAGGCTGGAGGAGGAAAGAAGCCGAACGTCAGGCACTCGTTCAGCAGTTACAGCTTGATAAGCACAATCTACAACAGGCACTGGAGTCACAGCACCAGGTTGGTCGCCATCCACTGTTGTTCATTGCACTGGACAGCTACAAAACACTATATTTTTGCTGTATCTTATTTCCATGATTCTGGGGTGTAGAAACTTTGTGGTATTTATTTGGCATTTTTCCCGGATATACTTTACCAGATAAGGTTGGATTGACTGCAGCCATGCAAATGGCATTGTGTATGGCTGTGTGTATTCAGCGTTGAGTGCAGGTTCGTAGCTTTACCATTGTAGTTGTAATCTGTATTCACATCATCATAGTTTGCAGTATCATGTGTTGATATTTTAATTTTGCAATTGTATTACGCGCGAAAGCAGCTACTGCTTTAGCGTGTCTTAGCCATCGCAATTCTGTCTGTCCGTCTGTCAGATGGGTGGATCAGTCAAAAATGGTGCAAGCTAGAATTACCAAATCTTTATCACTGTTGGCTGCCTGGAAGATTCTAGTTTTAGGAACCGTAAAGTTTTTTCATAAATTCAAAGGAGGTCACCCCGAACGAGGGCGCTAAATGAGAGGGGTAAGAAAAATTTGCAATTTTTAGCCAATAAGTCACTATCTGAAAAAAGGTGCAAGATAGGACCTAGGTTACTCTTAATCACTAATAGAAAGTCGTTCACTGACTCTCGATTGCCACCGAATTCAATGACCTTGGATGACTTTGAATGCCAAAATAGGGGTTTTTATGGATTTTTTGGCCATTTCGGACTGCGAGACACATTTCAAGTGCAAACTGTGCCAAAATCAATCGAGATAGACATAGAGAAGCTGCCTGTGTATGAAATATTCAGCATTGAACGTAGATTTCGACAGTCCAAGTCTCGATTTTCTAGGTTTAAGAAAACCTGCACACGATGGCATCAAAGAGCGGTAAACCTGTAACAGTCGTTATATTTAACCATTGTTGGCCTGTTTTTTGTAAAAACGGTTGCAGATAGGCTTGCATGCTGCCTATCACAACATGCACTAGTGACGAGCTTTTCAGTCGTATCAACATCGATGATTTCGAACCACCCTGAACTTGCAAAATAGGGGGTTGTTATTGATTCTGGCAATTTTCGCTGCAGCGCACATTCCAAGAATGAACTGCGACGAAATGGCTGGAGATAGACTGACAGTTTGCGAACAGGAACTGCTATAGGCATTTGTGTATCTTGTGATCATTAGCTCAAATTTCTTGTCTTATCTTTGAACTGAACTTCTTGTAATTTTTGTGGCAGCAGCAAAGCCCTCAACTCTTAGGCGTCATTCGTGACTGTGCTGTTATATATCCGGTGGCTTTTTCCAACCAGTGCTGTCGTACCACCAAAAATTCCGGAACTTAATATTTTGAGATTGCTTTTGGGGTGTTAGCTCTAGGATCAGCCTGTGTGCATCACAAAGCATGTGGGACATAAGACTGGTTGCTGGTGTAAGGTGGTTGGGAGGCTTGAGAGGCAGTTGCAGCAGACATTACATCAGCTGCAGTCGGAACAACAGAGAACCGCTGACTCAATCCTGGAGAAGGACAGACAGGTAGACCTGTATTTTGCGTTGTCTTCGCTTTTGATGATGCTCGCATAATTTCAGCCGTTATTCTCTTATCTTTTCAGCTGGTGGCGTGGCGTAGTTGGACGCGTTTCGGCTGAAACGAAGTTAGTCTACGCCGTGCCCGGTTAGTACTGCGATGGGTGACTGCCTGCGGGCAGGTAAACCATCTCAGTGCGAAGCCTGCCAGCTAGATCGACTCAGCCTTCTACCCTTTGTGGGACGGTAAAATGAGTAGTAACTCATTTACATGGGTTACGGAAGGTGGAGACCTTGGTACAGCTGACTGGGGTTGCCTAGCCGGCCGCTGCGCCAGCCTGTGTCTGCAGGCTGCACACGGCCGTGCGGCAGGCGGCTCTGGTTAGTGACGAAAGCACATTAGAGGCGTGTTTGCGATGATGCGCTATACAAATTGACGACCTTTTTTACATTTAAAACTAGGTCTACGTGTTAGACTTAGAGTGTCTGCAGTGTGATTCAGGCCTCGGTCATGACATACAGAATTCTTCGTTATAGCTGGCAGTTAGTAACAATGGTAAATTTCCTAACTCTTATTCAGCTCACTGTCCAACAGATTGCTAGGTTCTCAGCTAAATGTAGTTTGTTATGATGTAACTGAGGCATACTGATCGCAGTTATTTAGTTCTTCGAGACCGTGGTTTTGGTCTCAAGCTTCAAGGCATCTCGATGTCAAAGTCTTTCTCTTGATCTTGGTGTCTTGGTCTTGGTCCTCCTGAGACAGAAATGCCTTGGTTTTGCCTTACTTGAGACAGAAATCCTAGCCTTGCCATTGAGATGATACTGTTTGCTTTGCACCTGACACCAAATTCTTGGTCGTAGTCCTGTTTTTGAAATAAAAGTCTGTTTTGCTCGCGAGACAAAACTCTTTGTCTTGCTCATATAACAGAAGACTTGGTTTGTTCTTGGTCCAAAGTCTTATCCATATTGCAAACTGCTGGTATGAAGTAGACTGGTCTTGTAGTGATTTGTGTTATGCTGACAGATGTCGGAGCTACGTAAGGACATTGAGCTGGCTCAGGATGAACTGGTCAGGGAGCGTGATCAGTGTCGCCTCCTGGTGAATGCAGAGAAACATGACGCCGAAGCAGCTAAAGACAAGCTTACAGCTCAGATGACTCAGCTGAAAACTGCCGCTGAACAGGTGACTCATTTTAAAATCTTGTGTATCTTTCTTTTCATTGGTCAGCTCATTCAGCAAATTTATGACAGCTTCTTCTGACTGTTTCTGTCTTTCTTCAGATCTGTTTAATTAGTCTTGTATAATAAGTAAGTAAGTAAAATTATTTCTGTGGTCCAAATGTATGCAGTAGAACTAAAACTTTTTGCAATTTTGTTCTACACTTGTTTGAAAGTGATCTCATTAATTTGCTGATTTGTGTAATGTTTTTCATCTGTGCAGTTAAGTTGCCAGCAGTGTTACTGACATCTTAGCTCAGCTTCTAAGTACGCATGTGAGTATTTTGTAGAGCACATTAACTGTACAGGGTGGGCAAAAAAAAGACACAAATTGTTTTTGTCAGAACTTCATCATATCTCGACCAAATTTAATAATTTTTGGTGTATCGATAGACAAGACAATAAAATTATGTGAGGTACACTTATTGTCCACTTTACCTGATTTATGTCAATGCACTACCGTGTAAAACACAGATGCTCCAAATTGTTGCATAATGCTTAGTTGTTGTCACCGTGAAAGTTCTAACGACTTAATTAAGCACACAATAAACTAAAATGTCATTTGTCTTGTAGAATTATAATTTGTGTAACAACATGCTTCCATATTTTTAGAATTTATGCCCAAAATGTAGGTTTACACAATGGCTTGGATGTGATGCCACGGCTGATAGCGGCAGTAACGATCAACTAATCAATATCACAGCACTCATTTGTGGATTAGATGTGTTTTGAGCTCAAAAGTCAGCTATTTTGTTGTCTGCTATTTCCAGTGTAAAATATCCAACACCACAAAATTGTTAAATCACGTGGCACCCTGTGTCGAATTGATAATGAAAAGGTGAGTAATCTGATACTGATAATCACCGCATGTTGCGCATAATGTAACAATTTGGAGCATTTGCATTTTACACGGTAGTGCATTGACATAAATTAGGTGAGGTGGACATTGAGTGTACTTTACATATTTCTATCGTCTTGGTTATCTGTATGCCAAAAATTATCAAATTTGGAGGAGATTTGACGAAGTTCTGACAAAAAAAGTTGGTTCATTTTTTGGCCCACCCTGTAATATCCTCAAATGTGCTTGATGTGCTAGTAGAATGAGAAGTGGACAATCTACCGCAGTGTATTGTCGGTACTCATGTGAACGCTGAGCGCTGAATGAGTGTAATCATTGAATTTTGTTATGCTTCTGAGTGTGCTTATAATAAGGTCACTTGTTTATAGCGTCGTAGGATGTACTACTTGTCATTCGGTTTTTCAAGGTAGATTGCACTCTATGAAATGTAACGGGTTTTTAAAAAAAATTTTGCTGGACTTTTCTTTGTTGTTTTAGGAACGTGAGTCGTGGATGGCAAAAGAGCATCATTATCTGCAGAAACTAGATGAGATGAGTGATAGCCACCAAGAGGCTATGCAACAGCAGAAGGTACCAGGCTTGAGTCATCGGAAAACTTGTTGTATCTTTAGACTTGGTAACTGTTTGAAAAATGTGTTAGTTAATTTTTCAGAAGTTACCAATCAGTTGATTATAAACTAGTGCTGATGATTGTCCAAGAAAATGCAGGTCTTTGTTTAGCGGCTGTGTAAGTATTCAACGATGAAATGTCACAATCGGTAAGTGTTTGTTTTTTCAGTCTTGTAAAGAAGATTGAAATTTGCTTTTTCACTTCAGCCCAAAGTTCATTGTGGACAAGTTTGCTGGTGTATGCGACAAGCTGACGACTTTTTCGGCTAGAAAAACCTGTCTCGGGCAAGATAGCGCTATCACAACATGTCGTGATAGTGCTAGCAGATTCGCGTCAAGTTCACTGTGTTTTGATGTGCTAGCCAAATGGACTTTGAAAAACGATAGACGTACGAACCTGTTCAACACTCCTTTGATACAGTAATTTACTTATTTAGTGTTATGACACTGTGTCAAAGTTGTCAATTACATCATTTCTTGCGTGCGGCACATTACAAATCGTTTTCAGTAGTAATATTAGTATATTACCTAATGATGGAACAAAATTTGATAGATATTACGGTTCTTAATATAATTAATGCAGTACAGAATGTGGCCAACTCTGATAAAAGCATGATTGTACACACTACGCTCTAAAAGATTCTCACTCTCTGATGTATGGTTTAACCCATGTTGAGTGCTTTCATTTTTTACGTTCATTTAAGACAGTAGCAGCTCCAAAACCAGCTGCTAGACTAGACTACAGCAAGCAATAACAGCGTCTTGACCAAAGTCAGCCATGTTTACGTACACAACTAATACAGGTCAGATCACACTGCTCAGGTCAGGTCAATGGGGTTCATGGATGCGAACAAGTCTTCTGACTTGCCAGCATGGTGGACTTTGAATGAAGTGACATTATCACAACATTATCACACACGCATGCAAGTCTGAGACTTGCTAGCGAGCAGGTCTCTAGCAGGTCTCGGACCAGATAGCATAGCATAATGGACTTTGGGCTTTATTGTTGCTATGCAGATTCTCACTGTTGATGATGATGATGATGATGAAGGACGAATTAACTTTAGCGTGGCATTAAGTCCTAAGACTACAAGGACACGTAACAATAAGCCTAAACAGTGAAGTCACGTAATAGTAGTCAGTGCAATGAGACTTTGTTAGTCATGATGGTAAGACCAGGCAAAAAGTTCGGTTTTCAGTCTGCTGCGGAAAACTTGCAACGACTGTTGTATGTAGGGTACTGCTTAATGTTTTCTTAATGATGATGTTAATTGTATATTGTTACCAGACTAATGAGGAGTGGCACCTGCAGTTGTATGCAGTCCTGTTGGCAGTTGTACACACAACACAGGTGTACCATTACTGAATGCGACTGGGATGTATTGTGGGTGACAAATTGTACACATGACACACAGTTATACAAACATCTCTTAGGTGTATTGTGTGTTGTCCTGTAGAGTAACGAGGAGAGGCGGCAGCAGTTGTATGCTGACTTGCACCTGACACGCATTCAATTTGTATAGTGTGTGACAAGTTGTACACACAGCACAGTTGTACAATTGCGTTGCGAGTGAGTGGTACACACAGCAGAGGTGTATTGTATGTTATGTACCATACGTCGACTGATGACTGTGCTGACTTACACACAGTTGTACGTGTGTCTTGCAGTTGTGCATGTGACTCAGTTGTACACATGACTCATAGTTGTATTGAGTTTGATGAGTTGTACACATGACACCTGTGTATTTTATTTATTCTGACCTACAGGCACTTGTATAGCCGTAGTCCAGTCAAGGCGCCTGTCCCTGTTCGGACACATTGCACGAATGCCTGATGAAACAGATGCAAAACAGATCTTAACAGCTTCCCCCGCAGGAAATTGGACGAGACCACTGGGACGTCTTCGTATCACATGGATGAAAACCATTCAGCAGGATCTCAAATCCAGCGACCTTAATATGGACGACGCAGTCGACTTGGTTTAGAACCGTCCACTTTGGAGATTGATGTCTACGTTCGGCGCTACGCAATCTTAGTGGTGCTTGCCAGAAATGATGATGATGACAGGCACTTGTACGCATGGCACGTGTGTATTGTTCTGTATATTGTGACTAGGCTAACGAAGAGAGACAGCACCAGCTGTACGCGGACCTACAGGCGGTCGTACACTCGACTCAGATGAGTGTGGATAAACTACAACTGGAGCTGGACACGGTCAACAGGGAGAGAGACAGCCTCAAGGTCGAACTGAATCTGGCCGAAGCACGCTGGGAAAGCAGCCTGCGAAAAATGGAAGCTGAAATGCAGCACGTGGCTGAACAACAGGTGCATTAGACAGTGGCTGTCACTTTGTTGCTTAAGTGATATTGTACACTTTTTTACTTAGTATTTTTTTGCATAGCACTGCAGAACTAGCAGTTACATAAAAGGCATTTAAACTAGGTTTTTAGTTCTATTACGTGCAACACACTATGTGCTAGCTTGTTCTAGCTATTATAATTTGGTCTGTCATGGTATACCAAATCTTGCCCAGGTGAGATAGAGACTGATTTTCACTATATGTCTGTGTATAACTAGTCTCATCGCCGAATGTACAAGCAGTCTCATCTCAATGTGTACAACTATTTTAATTGCAGCATGTACAACTATTCTCATTACCGTCATCATCACAGTGGCAGTGTGTACTAGTTAGTCTCATTATCATATTACCATGGTATGCATGCTGTAGTTATCGGCTAAGTTGGAAGAAGCTTCACATCGTCACGCTGAGACCGAACGTCGGCTAGTGGAAGCACATCGTGCTCAGTTGCAGGACATTGCGACTCAGCAGCGCAGTGAGCTTGAACGTCTAGCCGCAGAACACGAAGCTGCACTACGCTGGTTGGAGGACAAACATCGTCAGGACACGATGCAGCAGCAGCAGCAGTTAGTACCCTTTTTTCACTGTAGCTTTCGTAACATATGTGCTAACTCTTCGGAGGCTAAATAAATTTTTGCATACTCTTTTGGGGCATTTGTGGTTAACGTTGTGACGTTCCAGATGTTGACACATCAGCTACTGTCAGCCTTCTGCCTCCCAGTGTCGGATTTTTGTCGACATCAGCCTTGAAAGAGTTAATATTGGCATTTTTTTTGGGCTGGAGCATAGATTGCTGATGAACATGAGGTCGCACTGCAGTTATCGTTACTAAGCATTGAATGAACGTAAACTGGTACTTAGCTAACACTGCGTTAGCTGGAAGCCAAACACCGACAGAATACACTGTAGCAGCAGAAACAGTCAGTGCGCTGTCTCACTGTAGCTTTTGTTAGTAAGTAAGTATGTATATAATTCGGAAGAAGGTTTGCAACGAATAATGGAAGCATTAGAAAGGATATCTGAAGAATATGGAATGTGTATAAACCTGAAGAAGACAAAAGTAATGATGTTTACCAAAGGTCAACCAAGGAAAGTTATCAATCTGGCTTCAAAACACTGAACTTGAACAGGCTCATGAATTCCGCTTCTTGGGAAGTTTACTTACTGAAGATGCTCGTTGTGATAAGGAGACCAAGAAAAGAATTGCAATGGCAGCTTTCATGAGAAGAGGAGAATTACTACGAGGGAACATCTGAAAGGACTTGAAGAAACGAATAGTGAAAGCACTAGTATGGAGTGTAGCTCTTTATGGCTCAGAGACATGGACACTAAGAAAAGAAGACATCAAACGTATACAAGCTTTTGAGATGTAGATCTGGCGTAAGATGGAAAAGATCAGCTGGACAGCACATGTGTCAAATGAAGAAGTTTTGTGTCTGGTACAAGAACAACGTTCTCTGATGCAAATCATCAAGCAACGCCAAGCAAACTGGATAGGACATGTCTTAAGACATGACTGTCTTCTGAAGACTGTACTAGAGGGGAAGATAGAAGGGAAACGGCCAAGAGGAAAACCAAGAAAGAAGATGCTGGACTTACTTATGGAGCAAGAGGAAAAGAAAATTAGTTACGAGGAATTGAAGAGAGGAGCACAGAGCCGGGTCGGATGGCGTCATCGTCATTGGAACCTGCCTTAGGGCAGAGCACGCAAAGAAGAAGGTAGGTGTAACGTGAAAACGGTTGCAAATAGGCACAGACATGTTGCTTATCATCATAACACGCAATAATGACAAGCTAATTAGTGGTGTCAACATCGATGACCTTGAATAACCTTAAACCCCAAAAATAGATAGTCGTATAGTGTTTTTTTTGCAATTTGTGGCTGCGGCGCATGCAGACTTCAAAAGTGAATTACAACGAAATGAATGGACATAGACCAAGACAACCTGCGAACAGGAACTGCTAGGCTGTCACGAGTCTCATGAGCTTTGTGTCCATTGTTCTCGCTCCTAAGTATAGCTGATGTCGTGCGAAGTTTGAAAGTACGCCTAGGCCTACGGGTTTCGACTACAACCGTAATAGGCCTACTACAAAAACTATTAGGGCAAAGAAATACAAAATTTAGTAACTTACCCGCGACAGCATGTAGGGCCTAATGCCATAGCGCGTCATAGCTATCATAAAGGCGTCCGTCTGTCCGTCTGTGCTGCACACTGTGGTATTGTGTCTAAATGACTAAGCTAAAATCACAATATCTACACTGCGGACTGCCGCAAAGACTCTAGTTTTAGGATCCGTAAAACTTTTTCAGAAACTCGAAAACGGTCATCCCGATCTAAGGCGCTACATGAGAAGAAGGTACGAAAAATTGGCGATTTTAAGCCAATAAGTCCCCATATCTCATAAATAATGCAAGATATGGCCATACGCCTTTCGATAAATATCAAAATCAACGACCTTAAATGACCTTGAACCCCAAAATAAGAGTTTATTGATTTGTTTGCAATTTTAGGTTGCCACGCACAAAAGTGAATTGAGCTGATATGGCTGGACACAGGCCAATAGAAAGTGCCTATAAAATATTTAGCACTTAACACTAACGTTGGCATTTCAAGTTTTGACCCCTAGGTTCAAAGAGTTTTTTCCACGGGGGCCGTAAATTTGAGTATTCATTCAAAATGCGTAAAGCTATCGCTTCTCGGAGCCCCAACATCGTTAACCTACTAGGCTACTACTATAGAGAAACGTTCCCAAACGTTGGCCGGAACAAGGGACAGAAACCCTTTGATATTTCCGAAACACAACCGTTGCTATGTTATGCAGTGTTATGCATGTAAGGCTATAGAACCGTTAGGGTACTTACCGTGCCGGTACTGCCTGCAACCTTACGACCGTCATGTTAGGGCTTGCCCCTAAATGTTTGAGACTAACGCACAGCGCAACGCAGAATAGCGACTGTCAGTGGGCATAATTTACGAGACAGTAGGGGCCTACAATGTTATTCGGCGCCTATTAATTTACAGTGACTTATTCGCTGAACGTTGTGGTTCACAGCACCTCTGCATGCGCTGTATGATAGCCGACAGGATAACTAGGACCTGTGCCACGCAAAAAAATTAAAATAGTCCGTCCGCCCGCAGATCCAAAGTACTCTGCGCCGCTGCGGATCTCAATTCGCAGACGAACTCGTCCGCAATCCACACAATCTTCGCTGTGCAAACAGTAGGCCTACAAGCCGCTAGCCATACGTGTGTTAGCGTAGCTCTTTATAGTCTTTTGTACAAGTGTATTTATGACAACACTCTGGTTTGTGAACATCTATTCTACCCCACATTTCAGAGTGTTCGCCTTGAACTAATCGCTGACGTTATTAGCATAGGCGTGGATCGTGGAAGCCAACCGACAACGTCATCAGGGTACGCCAGCGTTAACAGTCAACGGATCTGCCATTCGATGATTTGAACAGTTTGCACCAGTTCTGTCATTAAAATAAATGTACAAGACATCAGTTTATACACTTATTAACGGCAACGCTTAAGGACTTGCACATCGAAAACAGCAAAAATTACAAAAGGCGATATTGCCCGCATCACACTGACTGTGTGTCAATGTGCTGCTGAATAATATCACCTTTTGTAATTTTTGCTGTTTTTGATGTGCAAGTCCTTAAATGTTGCCGTTAACAAGTGTATAAACTGATGTT
>Ga0209671_1004499_pt1 | contig 13835 bp, 8 predicted proteins | sample WorMetHERISLAND2_2_FD_187401 | JGI IMG/M metagenome (GOLD analysis project Ga0209671, IMG submission 187401) | Marine gutless worms symbiont microbial communities from Max Planck institute for Marine Microbiology, Germany - Olavius geniculatus... | ecosystem: Host-associated > Annelida >... | reverse complement strand
GCATTTATAGTCAGTAGACGTACGGCGACTCTAAGCCTGAATCAGCGACTGAATCTACTCGGCATTAGCCTGAGTTTAACGACTGCAGTGATGTTCAGATTCCATGTACTTCGATTTGTTGTCAATTTGTTGCAAAGTAAGTAAGTAAGAAAGTAATCTACATAGCGCGTTAACTGTAATAACATCGACCATGCTCCGTATGCAAGTAGAACGAAAAGAAAAATTAGTGTTTTAAACGGCATCTGAAGGTAGACTGAAAGTTTGTAGAATACAAAAGAAATCCACAACATCTTGACATGTCAAGGTGCGTACTGTACATCTCGTCGTACGATCTGTCTACTAACAAGTTCGCAAGTAGTGGCGTTTGGGCTTAATCAGCGGCGGCGATGTCAGTAGTTTACAAGACTGATGCGAACTAGCAGAGCGTGCGGTCCAACAAGACCGGGTGAAACGAACGTGGCGCTGCCGTGAGAGACTGAGAGAGAAGTTTATTATGTCGACGGGTTCATTACAAACCAGCCAACCGCAACTTATTGCTTCCTCGCACTGTCCTATAGCTCGGCGTAGTCTATGCTCACTGCCATACCTGCAGTCCACCCCCGTATGGAACTAGAATATTGTCTGCGAAATGCCATCGGTCTTCCGCGACCCACAATATGCACCACGTCACGTGGCGAGTTTCAGACCTAATAGATTCTTGTTAGGTTAGATACGTAAATAAAGTAAGTACGTAAAACGTAGATGTAAGCTATATAGCGCATTTTCTTCTCCTTTCTGTCCCATCTATCATTAAGAAACTGGTGATGAGGCTGCTACTAGACGTCTCCGCTTGGCTCTGTCTTGTTTTCATACACTGTATTTATTGCTTTCTCAAAACGTATTTTTCTTTTGTCCATGTTTTCTTTTATGTTCTTTCCATTTCTGCGGTTATCTTCTTTGATACCTTAATTTTACCATTATGGAACAGTGCATCACCCTTTTACTGGCAGCCGTTCACTTTCCATCCATGAAATATGCCCGAACCACACGTCAGTCTTCGCTGTGCTATAATTCTGTCAACCAATGTCGTTTCTTGGTGAAAAATGTTCCGCATACTTTGTACAGTCTTGCTTCTCATCTTGTCACGTCTTGACACTTGCACCAGTTTTCTCAACTACTCATGTGACGTATACTGTTTAACAAACCTCTAATGCGCTGGTCGCACTAGTAAAGGCTGAACAAGATTTTTTTTCAGAAACAGTGTGAAACTGTTAGAGCTGCGTGATACAATAGTTTTTATCACGACTTGCTAATTTCTGTATACATTATTATCGATGACTATTAGTAAACGGGTTAAGCGTTGAGATGTTTTTGATGGTTTTCGTTTTTTTGTCCACCGGCTTATAACGCTTCTTATTGCTGTATCACATGTGACAACTAAAAACTCGCCCGCCAAGAGTTTGAGTCAGCCGTCGCATTTTATAATTATGGACGATTTTGTTGAAATAGCACGACATCTTTTTTTGCTAAAATTTTATTGTTTACACAGTTTATCTATATAATAATTGAGTTAAGCGTTGAGATTTGGCTCCCAAGCGGCACTACGTACGGCGGTGAAATTTTGCATCCAGACCCATGTCGTACGTGGCCGTGCTATAGGCTAGGTCAGATATCACTTTTTCTAAACTTTTGCTGCCAGCTACACCTTTTAAGCCGTAGCAGAGCTGTGTGCAACGATTGGCTGTGACGTCATATAGACGTCGTCGTCATGGTGACGCATCATCAGCGCTTCAGCAGCATTATGGGCGATCCAGTATGCCGAGTTGAGGCCCGAAGGGTCGAAAATTGACGCCGAAGGCCGAAAATTAAGGCCGCAGCCGAGATCAAGGTCGCAGGCCGAGTTGAGGCCCAAAGGGCCAGAAATAAAGGCCGCAGGCCGATATTATGGCAAAGATCAAGCGGACAGGTCGCTACGTTCTGTCCGCTTGTTGTCTATACGCACAAAAAGGGATCTGACATGGTTTTCAAAAGGTCTTGTTTCCAAGCCTTTCTGTATCTAACAATCGGTTTTCTTCAGAACAAAACCCAATACAGACGGGAGGCTGGGCTGCTGAAGCTGAGAATGTTGTTGCTGATGCTGTAGGCGGACTTTGCATCAATCCATGTCACAGCGTCATCCCACGCCGGCGCAGTCGTTGACATTCTACTCCACCGACACGGAAACAACACCATTCAGTAAGTAAATTATAAACATAATTTTGCCATAGACGAACTGTCGTCGTCCGTCCGTGCGTGCGTGCAGACGTCCGAGCGTCTCGCGAAGTTCGTTAAATTAGCACGATATCTTAACAGTCCAACGTAGGAAATTTTACCCCAAACTTTGATCAATAATTTGGTTGAGGCGAAAAATGTTTTGTTCAGATTCGGAAGGTCGACGGCACAGAACCAAGGTCGTTGCAAGTTTAGATGTGCAAAAATACAGGACCCATATATCTTTTGAACGACTTGACAAATTGTGATAAAATACGCACATGTATTACGTAGCAACATCAGAAGAAATGATTATGTTTTAGTGTCATGAATTCACAGTCAAGGTCACGGCAAGGTCAAATGTTTGAGTGACTTATTGCAGCGGTCGGAAACATCCATATCGCCGCTGGAGAGCCGAGGTGCCGTCTAGTTTAGGTCGCTAATTTACACCAGCGACTGAACGGCGAACCTGTAAAAGCTGGCAGTAAGTATACAGCGTTGGATGAAGAAAAACTCGCTAAAAAGTTTAAAAATGAACTGAATACAACGCATAAAGCTAATGGACGTGGAGCGGATGACAGGTTAGTCAGAGGTCCCTGAATGTCTTCATGTTTCTTGTGCAGCAGCAGCAGCAGCAGTAGCAGGCCGTCATCAATAAAACACACGTCGTAAAGAGCTTGCTATGTAAGCCATCACCTGCAGCCGTCGTCAGCTGCTGTCTACAGATTGCAGCGCCGTGCACTGTTAACTTTTACGAGCGCGCATTAAACCGCACCGCAGCAATCTGCTTGTTCCCAACCTAATTTTGAAACTGCGAGGATAACGTAATAGTACGTATATTGTTACAGTGGGCCTTGAAGTAAAGCTGCAAAACGGCAAAACGTTTTTTTGTGTTATTTGCCCATTATGGCGTGTTTGTGTATTACTGATGTGTTTCCATGTAATGCTTGTGCGAGTGTCACAACTCACAATGTTAAATGAAAAAATGAAACTTACTTACTTATTTATTTAAAACCAGTTATTGTAGACTCTTGTATGACGCGATATTGGAGGTATTAAACCAAGTATATGTATAGCACATAAGGTTGTGTTTTTTCACCGCTTTAATATTCTGCGCATTGTGCGGGGGTCAGCCATTTCGCGCACGCTGATTTTCCCGTTACATACAGCGTTGCTGAGCTAACGTATATCAATTAAATGGCTGGAAATGTAATTGCGGCCGTCGTCAAACTGTGATTTGCAGGAGTTTTCAGCCGGACTTGGTGTTAGTTCGCCAGCACGCTCGTGACGCCAGTGACAACTGGAAGCACGTGGTTCTTGCACTGCATTACGGCGGAGTTCCCAGCATAAACTCACTGCACTCCATCTACAACTTCCTCGACAAACCGTGGGTCGTAAGTACTAGTAGCACTGTAGCAACATCAGCAGCAGCATCCGTCGATGTAACAGACTTCAAGACAAAATTGTTTTAAAAACGTTTGTAAACGATTGACATAAAAAAAACTCTTCCCCTTGCTAGTTAACGTATTGACAGGTGACGTCTTCGTTATGTTCAGTTAGTCACTAGTTTTATTTTCTACTCGAACAGTTGATAAAATCTACATGCGTCAAAAATCTGCTGTTGTTTAATTAGCGCTGCACTTTGATTTTTTTTGTACAATAATGATTATTAATCACTTTCATCACATATTGCTAGATACACCGTCTCCAAAAAACTGTGCCACTTTTATTTTTTGAATAACTCCGAGAAACATTGACCGATTTTGATAATTTTAGCAAGCAAAATTACGCAACAATTCTACGTAAATGACTTTAGTTTTGGCCACCTCACTTTAATACTGTCGCTACACTACCTTGTGAAATGCAGAAGTCGCAGTTTGGCCGTTTACAACAATAAATTTATACTGGATAGCGCATGCATCGGCTCAGGAAAACACTGAGACCGCAAATCATTGGAAATCTGTAATACATTTAACACTAATTGTATTGATTTTAAAATCGTACGTCGACGAAGTGAAATGACGCGTTAACAGCGAGTGAGCCGCGCTGAGTCAGCGGTTAATGAACGCGCTGTTGACGAGCGGAGTCAACGTCTACCGCTTGCGTTCATGCTGGAGGACATTTTGAGCACAATAATGTCAAGCTGTAACACAGATGATGTAATGTGACACGTGTGACTTTTTGAGAGATAATAATTGTTGCTCGTGTTTGTCGCTGTTTGTTTAATCATTTCTCAGCCGACGCATGCGCTACTCAGTATGAATTCATTGTTATAAACGGCCGAACAAAGACTTATAAATTCCACAAGGTAGTGCAGCGACAGCATTAAGGTGAGGTGACCGAAACTAAAGTCATTTACGACAAGTTGTTTTTTTTATTTCGCCTGCCAAAAGTTACCGAAATTGGTCAATGTTATTCAAAAAAAGTGCACAGTTTTCTTGAGACACGGTGTATAAGCTTGTACATGAGTCGATTGTCTGTGTGTGTATTTAGTTTTCTCACCTGCTGCGCATCCAGCGTCGCCTGGGTAGTCAGCAGTTCCCGCTCATTGACCAGTCATTCTATCCCAACTACCGACAGATGATCAGTAACCTCTGGGTAAGTGCTTGCAGAATTGCAGCGGAAAGCGCACCGGTAACATACATGTAAAATTGCGTATAGACCGGCAGAACTGAACTGAACTGAACTGAACTGAACTGAAATGAAATGAACTGAAATGAACTGAAATGAACGCCGGAGCGCGCGGCTTTCATTTGATTATTGTCGTACGCAACTTAAACTCGATGTTTTTCCATACAACACTCACCGATACTGCCAGTGTCAGTAAAAGCCTCGGAAATTGTTTTAAGCCTGCGATGTGCGAAAACCGTAAGCTAACGTCATACAGCAATTTGACTGTATAATTAAATTATCAGCCAAAAAATTCTCAGAACGTGCATACCATTGTCAAGCACAACTATATAGTTTTTAATGTGCAGGCTAATTATATTTAGTTGACATGACTTACCAGGGCACATGCATTTAGGCCCCGCACACTTTTATGACTAATCAGTTGTTTTATCAAAAGATCCACTTCCTTCAGAAAATTCATTACTAATAAAGATCCACACATAACTTTTTAAGTAATTTGACAAAACAATAAACAAACTGTAGCAAATCATATTATTATTGCCTAAAGTGATATTTTGCTTGTTTCTGCGTCGTATTATTTATGTTTATTATGGCAAATGAAAATAATTTTATCCGAATCAATGTAGCGTTAAACCAATTGCTAGCTTTTTGGAATTATAATTGTACATTGCACAGGAATTATACTTTGGAAGTTATTCATTTATGCATTTGATATAATGTTTTGTAGTAGGCCTAATATATATGATCACAAGACTTATAGGGCTATTGAGAATATGGTTTTTATTACAGGTGGTAATGCCAAAATTTCCACTGATTGTAAAGATTGGCCACGCTTACGCCGGCATTGGAAAGGTACGTGTTATATGTTTTTATAATAATAATAACTAGAAAGCAGTCGAAGCCCGCACACCTCCGCCAAGGCAATGTTGTTCGCTAGGTGGCAGCACCATCTTCGGTTTTGCAGCGGTTCCCGTATGCCTCCTTTAACGCAATGGTAACGAAAATTTCAAAGTAATCCAGAATCCAGGATTCCTTTCGGATCACCCCCAAAATTGAATCACTGGTCGTTTGTGCCATTCCCGACATACCCTCAAAATTTCAGAAAGATCCGTCCATTACTTTTTGAGTTATCTTGCTGACACATAGACAGACAGACAAACAGACAAACAAACAAAGTCTGGTAAAAACATTACCTCCTTAGCGGAGGTAATAATGCTACTGGCAAAATGCCGTCAGTAATTCGCAGTTTTAAAAGTTGGAATCTTCACAGAAGTAAATATCGAACGACAGCAGCATTGCATGAGATCGTTGTCACGTGTCACTGCCGCTACTACCGCATGCTACTACTGCTATTCCGAAACCGAACCAACAATCGACGGCATCAGCTACTACTTACCTAGAAGTCAACTCATTTCGTTAAAACTTTTTATTATTAAAGTTTTGTTGAAAAGCAGATAGTTTATCTGCTTGTCTTTTTTATCGATCGTCAATATTAGCCTACGGCGTTGCTGTCAATATCATCACTGTGTCAAATTTTGTTCACGCAATTTTAGTTTTCTCCTTGTTAACTGTTGATGGAACATGGCTTGCGTTATATGTCTGGCATCGACAGAAATATACGCCGATTATATCTCAGTTTATTTATTCATTTACAGTCGTTTGAGAAAACAGTTGAAAATCGCACCAGTTAGCAAGAATAAAATGAAGTAAGATAGAATAAGGTTCTGTACTGTTGGACTGGGTAAGCGAGCACGCACTGCGAGTAGCTTATACCACTCCAGACAGTGCGGTATCATATAATTAAACCACGCTCGGATAGCTTTGACAACACCGTCGTATGGTTTATGACGCATGACTGCAGCTGAAAATTGAGAAAAAAGTGCCAGTGCAAGCTAAGTGTGGTTTAAATGTAGGGACCACGCGTATGCAAGTAAAACGGTAGGCGTGCAGTAGCGTTGCGATATAGGATACAGGGGCAATCGCTTCTCACCCTAAATTTTGGTTTGTCTGAAACTTTTTGTCTGAAAATTTTTTTACAAAATGCAACATTTTAAGTTGAAAATTTTTATTTTGGAATAAAATTGAAAACAAAATTAAATTTATGATTTCTTTCCGTCCGAAATTCACAGCTGTTTGTCGGAGAATTGCTTCTGGTCTTTTTCTACTTTTCAACGCAGGACGCCTCGGCGGTGGGCGTGCGTGCGTGCGTATAGGTGAAAGTGGATGAACATTACTCCTACCAGGATGTAGCAAGTGTCATGGCGATCACCGACTGTTACTCGACCGCCGAGCCACACGTCGACGCCGTGTGTGACGTCTACGTTCAGAAGATTGGTCCACACTACCGCGCTTACGTGTACGTACGTAATTACACTCATCAGCCAACTCAGCCGCTTGCCGGCCGGCACCGAGTGACCTTGGTGGTCAGGGCACTTTCAGCGCGTTCTTATTGACTATAGGCCTATTTTCATTAAAAGTCGGATAAAGCAAGAAAAAAATTATAAGCTGTTTGCTTTCTGGTTTGCTGCTGATTTTAACGGGTGTTTTAGAGGTGGGGTAATGTTTTTGTTCGGTTTGCAGCTTAAAACATACTGTCTCAAGACACTGGTTTTTATTATGGTAACTTACATCGCTTGGATTTTCGGTAAACTGTGAAAGTCTGCACTCCAAATTTTATAGGGTAGATAAATAATCTATACTCACTTCCCGAGCTGTCCTGTGTAATGTATGGTTTACGTCGATGCGCTAACCTCTAGCGTTTATATTTTTTCTCATTAATTCAGGTCTTCCGTCTTAGGCCTTCTCTGAGCGAACTCATATAAAGTCTGAGTCATTGCAGAGATCCACGGTCAGCTTAATTCAATCTGAACATTGCGTGCTCTGCGCAGCCCTTCGACTCATAACTCGTGAGAGCCGCAATATGCCTTACATGTAGATGAGTCGCGATTTATCAGTGCTCGTTGCCATGGTGACTACAGCAGCTGTCGCAGCACGGATGAGCGATGTGCGACGCCGTGAACACGCGCGCTGCAGTAGTATTTACAAGCTTATTACTGGGGCAATGAGAAAAATTCCTACGCAAAATCACACAGGACGATTGCTGTCCATTTGACTTTCAGCCGTCACGTTTGACAAACTGTGCGCCTAGTGTGCGAAGCTTTGCAGTATTTTTTTCTGGAAAAAGGTTCAAATATTTCAGTGATTTGCTTATCACTTGCACTTTCAGGCTATTACACAATTACAGCAGAATCTCATCGGTGCAATGAAGTACCCATGTTCTGATTTTACATCTTTTAAAGATAGTTTTGGTTCGTTTTCGGCACTCTGTAAATGTTTGTTTTCGGGTAATTTTGCGACAAAAATTTTGTAACAAGTAAAAGAGCACGCCCATTTTTATTCAGAGTAGTGTCAGAAACGACCAGCAAAACGCAGCGTGAAGTCGTAAAGTTTTTGTTTATTTTTTTACATTTATTCAAACAGTTAAGTTTGCAGACATACTTTAGTTAGCTGCTATGAATCGGGTAACGTTACTAGCGAATGTCCTGCAGAAGTAGGTTTGACTTTTACCGGATTTAACGATCCATTCATTTAAACTGCGCAGCTACTTGCTTGTTGTGATCTAAGGTCACCGATCCGACAAAAATACATTGTTTTTGCAAAAACTGTTTTCATGTTTGAAATATATAAAATTTAGTCGTTATTTATATCACATCATTACACGATTATTTGACAAAACTGAACGTTGTAGTTTGACAAAGTAGTATAATTCTCATCACGCTAGTAAAAGAATAATGGAAAAATCGACCAACGGTTGCTAAAGGTATCATCAGAAGTCAAACGGTGCGCTTTTTTCCACACGCGGTGTAGTTCATAATTTAAAGGCTGCCTGGCTGGCAGACGTACGACACAGTGTCAAAGTCTGGGATGGATGTTAGCCTGCAGGCACATGAGATGCGCTGTGTGGCGGCTTGGCCGATATGTCAGTGTCGGTGTGAGATCGTGGGTAGACGACGAGGAACGTTGCAGCCAATGAGCCAATGTGTCTGTGATAGAACTATTAACCACGGCGTCAAACGCGATAGTAACAGTATTGCAATTAAACCGATGCAATGCAACAAGTTGCAGTCCAAGAGGACACTTGGCGCTACAGACTCAGACTACACTGTGTCTCAAAAAACATCCCCAACATTTTCGATTGTCACTTGAAAACCAGTTAACCGATTTTGATAATTTTTGGTACTAATATTTCAGACACAACTTGCCATCAAATAACCATTCAATTTCCCACCTCACCCATTGTCCGCTTTTGCATTACCTAGGGAAAGCAGATCAAGCAAAATATACCTTGAAATACACAGAAAGCCTGAAAAACATCTCTGACGTAATCGACTGTAACTCGAAGAAAGACTGGCAGATTTCAATAATTTTTTGCAAAAATACTTCTGATACAACGGACTACTAAAGCATTGTTTAAGTTCCCACCACATTGACATCTGCTTCTGCACTACCTGAGGAAAGCAGACCAAGCATAATACGTGTTGAAATGAATGGAAAAAACGTCAATAAATTTTATCTATCCAAATCTGTTGGCCCCAACAGCCGGTCTATTACAAAATTTGACTGTCATGCAGCAGTGTCTCTACCAGATAACGTTCAGTAATGTTTATGAACTCAAGAAGTGACTGGTAAAGCTTGGATTGGTCTAACGCAGAACATTATCGATACTGCTGTCAACGAACAGAGAAAGCATCTCCATGCTTATGTTCGCACAATGGGCCGGCATTTCAAGCGGTTTTACTGTAGACAGTTGAAAAATAAACAACTGGATAAAATGTCAGCCAAAAAGTCAGAAATGTGAAAAAAATGTGTTTTTATGTGTTATGTTGATTAAGTAATCGTGCCGCATTGGATAAAAAAGTAATATTTTGTTGGTTCTGTTTTCCCCAGGTAGTGCAGAAACAGACATTAAGTGAAGCGGGAAAATGAATAGTCATTTGATGGCCAGTTTTCTCAGGAATATTTGTACCAAAAATTATTAAAATCTGTTAATTTTTATTAAAGTTACAATCGAAAATGTGGGGATGTTTTTTGAGACATAGTGTATAACGCGCGCGTGCTTCCCGAACAACTCGTCGTCATTCTTCATCTGTTTCTTTTCTTCTTCTTTTTTTGGCGCACCTGACCGATCGTTTTATTTATATCAGCACACGGCGCCCCTGATGCACTCAGCTGCGTTTGTGTGTCTGTCTCGGTTCTGTGATCATTTGTTTTAATAAAATATTTGAGTGATTAATTTGCAGGCGCAAAGCTATGTCTGGTAACTGGAAGGCAAACGTCGGCGCTGCGACACTTGAGCAAATTCCGCTAACTGACAGGCGAGTTGATTTGAAGCTACTCACATTTACACCCCACCAAACTGACGCTAGTAATGTTATACGCAGGTTAACGACTCACTGTGGTTCGTAAGAATGACAGAAATGCTAAAGATAGTCAACTTTTAGCGCATGCTGGACAAGCGTCCATGCAGCGGGTAATTTACACGTAAACGCACGTTTTTTCCTTGTCCAGAGTCAAGAGAGCGTATAGTTCATTTAAAGCCATCGATTTCTATCACAATAAGTTAACGAGTTGACTGAATGCTTCTTGCTTCTGAGTGACACGGGTATAGAAATGATAAACCGCAATAGTAACCGGTCGGTTTAAGGCTGAAATGTTTGGTCTGCTCTGCTTGGTTTGACAGATACAAATTGTGGGCAGATGAGTGTAGTCAGCTGTTTGGAGGGTTGGACATTCTGGCGGTCAAAGCTCTTCGAGCCAGAGATGGAAGAGAATACATTATTGAGGTATAAAGCAACACAGCTTTTACTTACTGCCGTTAGATCTACGGAGCTATTTGATGAAATTATGAATGTACGAATGTTCGTGCTATCTGCTGCTGTTCCTAGCACATTTTCACGGCTTTTTAAATCTTACTGTTCTTGTTTGGACCGTCCGGGACTTATGGAGAATGTTAGAGGTTAATTTTAACCTTATGCGCGACGCTATACAAATTCACGTTTTACTTACTTACCTATTTAGTTTAAAGAGCTTGCAGAGTTGCACGTGACGTAATGCGCGCACTGTGTGGTGTGCTGTTGCGGAGACAGGTGGACGGCTCATCGATGTCGTTGCTAGGCAACAACCATGACGACGACATGCGACACATCGCCGAGCTGACGATAAGTCGACTGCAGGCGCTCGTGTACAGTAGACCTGCTGCAGCTGCTGCTGCACTGCCGCCAGCGCCACCAAGCGTCAGCCAGCAACAGTCAAAGTGGGTGAATTTTACGCAGTGTCTGAATATTGCCGGGGTGGGGCTGTTTTCCTGGCCCCAACACAATGCCATATTATGTTTGGGAGAGGGTTAGTTATATGACTTACTTGACTTATGACTTGGCGTCATCCCCATGTCAATGCAATGCAATTCGTTTTATGTTGTTCATCCATTTTTTCCTCGGCCTGCATCTTGGTCGATGAGGGCCAGATCCATGCATGTATTTTTAAAAATCTGTCGTTAGAATGACCGCCTTGCACTGCACTGCAGTAGGTCTAGTCGAAGCTAATCGATTGCTGGTTACGTTACTTGTTATGCGTCACCTTGTAGGGCCTGTGTAATGTCGTATAAAGCTGCGTGAAATTGCAAACGATTTACGATTCACGGAAGCAAAGATGACGGCCGCAAGCCACAAACTAAGCTGATGTCAAACCCCCAAACATACATCATTGTATTATGCATTATATCTCGGTTTTACGCCAAATGACAGGTTTATGACAATCTCGTCTGCTAGCTGTTCCTGTTCTTAGCTTTCTTTTCAGTGCTTTTAGCTATGTGTTCAAGATTTTATTCAACATTACTTGATGTTTCCTTTCTTCTGTTGTTTTTTACAATCCTTCCCACATTATGTCACGCAGCAGTGATTCATGCTTCAACATGACATGTGTCCTTGCATTGATAATTTTGCTCTTTTGTGTCTTGTGTAGTTTAATATCACGGTCTTGTTCTTGAACATTATGGTACTAATTGTTCTATAAGTTTTTAGTATCTAGTATTAGTTCATCACCAGATCTGTGCTCTTCAAGGCTAAACATGAATTTGGTTGGGATCAAATCCGGACGCCGCCAGGGGAGCTTATGACGCTCTAGTCTAGTCGGATAGGAAAGGGGTACAGTGACAGCCTTCTCCACTAGGTCTCATTGACACCTCCAGCATCTATAAAAATTCCTTCGAATGTCCGCTGTTGTCTGATGCTTGTGTTGCAGCATGGGTAGCGCGACGGTGGTTAATGGACCAATCAGCATCAACTCGCAGCCGCAGCCGGCACAGCAGCAAACTGTGACGTCATCTCTTATGTCATCATCGATGACGACGAATTATCCGGCCAGTGCGGGTTCGCGCCAGCTTCCGCAGACACCGGCGCCAGTCACCCGTCAGCAGCAGCAGCAGCAGCCAGCCAGGCCGCCGGTGCCGCCACCTAGGCCACCTCCACAGCATCAGATGTCTCTGCCGCCGTACTCGACAGACAGGTAGGCGGTAGGCCTAATGAACGCATCGGCTCTCCACGGCACGCTGCATTAAAATAATTGAATACGACGCCGCTGAACTCGGTCGCACGATGCGCCCACGCGAGCGTCAATCAGACACGGTGGTCGTCTGCATTACACCTAATGTTCAGATAAAACGCATGTTTGTCAGCAGTTGTCCAAATAAACTCGAGAGAAATGCGTCGGTCCAGTGCCGACATATTGTGCGGCCGTCCGTCCGCCTAGCTGTGCATTGCATTTCAAAGTTCTCAAGCTTGATCTGTTTTCACAACTCTAGACATTGCAGTGCACTATCGGTTTCACTGACGGCTTTATAATTTTTATGATAACGAGTCTGCAGTGAAAGCACGAAACTGTCAAATATGCTATATAGCCTTGGGACCCATTTTCTTTTTCAGGTCATCGCATGAGTCAGCATGAGTTTCTTGCTGAACAGGGTTGGAAGATCTTAGGTCGTTCAGGGGACTCAAAAAATGCAGTTTCTTATTTCAGCGCATTTTAGTTCTGACGCAGCGCTTAAATTCGACTCTGTTGCACAAGTTTTGTTTCGGTTGACTGCCCGGATTGATGGTTATTGTCTTTCCATTTCACTTTTTTATAGCTAATTTCGACATCTTTGGATTTTTTCTGACGGTTAATAATGATATTAATAATAATGTGTCAGAGCAACAATGTCGTCGTCGTCGTCGTACTCACCAACGGCGGCACCAGCAGGCTCGCGTGCAGGTCCTGGCACCGCCACTGAACGCCCAGCGTCACGTAGTACAGTGTCACGTGGTCCATAAAGTCACGTGGTGCAACATCACGTGGTGCAGGTCCTGGCAGCGCCAGTGGAGTACGTCCGGCGTCACCGTCACGTACACGCTCTGCTGATGCAGCGGCCAGCAGCAGCAGCAGCAGCCAGGAAATGATAATGACGACGGTCAGTGGTGACGCGTACGACATGGACGACACGATGGTGAACCTGCGCAAGACTTTCGCCGGCATCTTCGGCGGCAACGCTTAGCCGACTCTACTCTACTTCGACGATCGACTTGTCGCAGGCGGATTTGTTGTAAAACACAATGCCAAAAAACTGTATACAACAAGTCCACAACAAATGGAAAAAGTGGAGTTTATGCGCCATACCACGCACACAGGGGTTAGGAGCTCAATCTGCGTGCGGTGGGGTTCTTGGGAGGAGGCAGCTAGCAGGTCAAGGGGAACATTATAAGCTCCACATTGTAGCAGTGTTGGATAGGAACGAAGTAGTTCTACTTCGTTACTCTACTTAAGTAAAGTTTTTACTTTCTATTCTACTTAAGTAGATTTTTTATCTACTTTCTACTTTTCGTTACAAAAAGTAGTTATTTCTCACAATGTATCTCATCGAATACTCCAATACACTGAAAACA
>Ga0209671_1004498_pt1 | contig 13835 bp, 10 predicted proteins | sample WorMetHERISLAND2_2_FD_187401 | JGI IMG/M metagenome (GOLD analysis project Ga0209671, IMG submission 187401) | Marine gutless worms symbiont microbial communities from Max Planck institute for Marine Microbiology, Germany - Olavius geniculatus... | ecosystem: Host-associated > Annelida >... | reverse complement strand
ACTGTAATTAAACTACTGATCTAACTAAAATAAATAAATTAAACTATTAGTTAGCAACTTACGAAGGTCATTCCACAAATAAGTTACAAAATGGCGCCATTCCATTAACTCTTAAACTAGGAAAAATCCAAAATATACGTTTTGTGGGGAATTTAATTCTTAATACCAGATGTGAGTTTTGTTAAGATGACGTCACTGTGACGTCATTTATAAACATTAAATAAGACGACGTTGCCATTGAAATTGTTTCGTAACGAACAAAGTGCTATTTTGTTTGTTTTGTGGTCAAAAATACAATGCAACTCAGATTTATGGCGATAAGTGTTTTACAACGCAAACAATACACTTTTGATGTAAGAAAATGGTAGATGGGCAGAACTTTGCATAAAGTGTGAAGGTGCAATCAGTCGTTCGTCAGTGGCTGGGACAGCAGCCAGCATCGTTCTTGGCATTAAAAAGTCTGTTGACAGATGGGACAAATGTTTGAAAAAAACTTGGATATGTTGAAAAACGAAACACTAGTGTTTAGCGTTTAAAGAGGCGACATTAACTTGAGTTTCTTTATTTTTTCTCGTTCCTATGCTGTTTGTCACTTGTTAGTTCGATTCATTACTGGTGGGGAAGATAATGCACAAATACACTGTGTTCTACTAGCTGATAACGTCACAATAATGACGTCATCATACAAAAAAATTTCCGCTTATGTTCAGAATTAATTTCCCTACAAAACGTATATTTCGAATTTTTCCTATTTTAGGAATTGATGAAATAACGCCATTTTGTAACTTATTTATGGAACGACCCTCGTATTAGTTAACTTCTGCCCATCACTGCTAATCTGGCAATTTTCAAGTGCTCAACGCACTCACGGCGTAAACGCAGTCGACTGCTAATAGGACGGCCTCACAACAAGTTAGTACAAGGGCGACATATTTTTTGTTATACCTAAATGCAAAATACCTGCACGCGACTGGTCCAAACCGCGTCACGTGACGTTCACAAATACGCACCGTTGCTCGGCAGGCAACAGTTCACTTTAATGTTGCCCGCGCGACCAGGAAACATAGAAGTTGTCAAACGAATTTTGTTTAAATTTCGTGTTTTCGTTTTAAGATATAACAAAACTAGCAGCGACTGGCGTCATCGATCATCACTGAAAATTTCCCCCCCCACCAGTTCGTAAAATGTTGGCCTTGGTCTTTGATCTCATGGCAACATGTTACGAACTTCGTGAAACAAGAAAGGCCCACTGCGAACAAAATTTAAGCTTACTGATCCCAGCAATTTGGACATGATGACTTTTATTCATTCGTTCACATACGCTAGATAGCATCAACAGTCTCGTACGATTGGTGTCGTTCGAGTGGCCAAGAGCCTGCATTTTGAAGGGGGTACCTAAGTTTGATGCCACCATATGGAAGATTCCTTGAATGCAAAGAAATCTGCAAAGAAAAGAAAGAAACCTTAAACCAGTCAAAACTACGTTCAATGTTGAAAAATTTCATACACAGGTTGTCCTGGCCTACCTGTAGTGAATTCGGCATAATAATAAAATGTGTGTCGCAGCCCAAAATCGCCAAGTCAATAAAACCCCTATTTTGGCGTTCAAGGTCATCCAAGGTCATTCGTTTTGGTGCAATCGAAAGACAGTGTTCGATTTCCTATTAGTGATTAATAGTAACCTAGGCCCCATCTCACACCGTTTCTGAGATACAGCAAGTTATAGGCTAAAATCACAAATTTTTCTTATCCCCTCTCCTTTTGCACCCTCGCTCCAGGTGACCCCTGTCGACTTCATGGAAAAGCTTTACTGATCCTGAAACTAGAGTCTTCCAAGTAGCTGACCGTGAAAATTTGGTGATCCTATCTTGCACCGTTTGTGACTGATCCACCCGTGTGAGAGACACTGACGGACGGACAGACAGACAGGCGGAGAGAATTGCGATGGCTAAGACGTGCTATAGCACTTCCTGCTGTCTTGCGTAAAAAATTTTCAGTGATGACCTCAACGCCAGTCACTATTTGTACAGTAGTTCTTCATGAAGTTTGGTTAAGCTCATAGAGAATAACATTCCAGTAATGATGTTAAATCACAGCCACAGCAAATAATTCATACAGCAATGTTTAATCACACGTACCACATAGAATGAAAGATTCTATGAAAATGATCTCTAATAATGTCATGACTCACAAGTTTCAACAAACTGCACTATGAGGTACCTAACAACAATCAAAATAAGTGTACAGCATTTCAATTCATCTTGCATTACTGAAAAATATATGGGGTCGACCAATGTACATTGTTCATGCACAGTGACATTTCCCGACTCTTTGGAGTTACCACCGCCATACACAGCATGACGCATCATGCATCATACTTATGATATGATCAGTGGCGTCATGGGTAAAAAAATAGCCGGGCAGGAAGTTGCAATTTTTTTCAACAGTAAATGCAGATTTCCTCTAGAATTTCGACAGACAGCTGCGAATTTAAATTTCTTTCCTAATTTCCCCAAAATGGGGGTTTTTAGCTCCAAATTTTGCATTTTGACACCTCTGGCCATGATGCCACTAAGCACGATAACAAAATACAACAGCAATTAATAACTAATAACAGCATAACACAATGTAGTCTGATGCAGGACCTACTACTCCTGGCAGTGGTATATTATGTCACTAATGCTGACGTTGAACTAAAAGTAAAGCTGGTGAATCAAGCAGCAATTTTCCTTTACCCTGACAAAGATTTTTCTCTGTTGCTCTACACGGTGTTTCATAAAAGAACCTATTTTTCTTTCTTTCATAATTCACTCAAATGATGGTCAATTCACACAAAATTTTTACCAGTTGTAGCTGAAGAAATACTAATTCAAAATATTTCAACAAAATGTGGCAGTTGATTAAATATTCTTTGCTAGTTGTGACGTAACGCTGATGTCATAATGTGTCATGGGTACAAACATGCTAGTCTCAACTGGTGTTGTCACTTGCTACCCTGTTCTGATGGTGAAAAATCTGGATTCTTCATGACAAATTCTTGAAGTTTTACAGTTGTATCGCAAAAACATGCAAAACAATTACATATGTGTCTGTGGGGATAGTTGGACTTTCACATGTTGAGCAAGACAGTGCACTAGCACACCGAGCTTGCAAAATGGTTGCGTTTTTGAATCATAAGACACCTGATTTCATGATCCCATGTTGCTTAGTGCTGACATGATGAACATTCTTCATCAGCGAACCAGATCAAGTTCACCATTGAAGCAGGGTAGCAACTGACAGCACCAGTTGAGACTAGCAAGTTTGTACCAGTGACATTATGACGTCAGCGTTACGTCACGACTAGCAAAGAATATTTAATAAACGGCCATATTTTGTTTAAATATTTTGAATAAGTATTTTTCAGCCACAACTGGTAAAAATTTTGTGTAAATGATCATCATTTGAGTAAATTATGAAAAAAGGGGTCCTTTTTATGAAACACCGTGTATACTGGTCAGAAAATGCCAAATAAATCCCACTTGATAAATCCACTCCAAAAATCACCAAAGTTACTCACGGTGATCCTTAGAAATGTCCAATACATGCCAATCAGTGGGTAAACAACATCTGTGTTCTGCATGTAACTGCAATTCCAACCATAAAAAGGTCGACTGACATTAATGAATCTACAGTAGTGATTGCAATCCTGGGATCTGGAACTAAAGGTCCATGGCCACGGTCCAACTCACTCGCGCAATTTCTGTAGATTTAAATTAGACATTTAACCTTGCATATATAATATGTCGATTTGAGCTTCATAAATATATGAAATTAATGCGTGAATTCAAATGAAATGCGGCATTACGTTACGTTATGCGAAATATTCTAATCTATCAGTGCTGCGGTGACGTCATGACCCTAGCCCATATGGATCATGAATATTAATGGCTAGCCGACGACGTCATCATTCTAGGCTAGGCCATAGCCTATAGACGTCATGAATATTAATTCAGGACGTCTATAGACTAAACTCATGACGTCACCACAGGTCATCATGGCGGCGCGTTTTCTACATCGTTTTCGTAGATCGTCGACTTCAAAGGTAAATTTTTCCGTGTTGACGAAACACTGCACGCCGATATTACTGTCAAAGTTATCATAAAATTCTGCACTTTCAGGAAAATGGATAAAATGTGTATGTTAAATTTGGTGACCACGGACCTTTGAGAAATTTGTAATCCTGTTTTCAGGATTAGGCTTACATATTGGTTGTCATTTACTATCACTATAGTAGTCGTACTAAACTTAGTTTATGCAGGGGGTGCAGTAGTCCCCTACCGGTATATACGAACTGTAGGGAGTGACAGTGTCTATCAAAATGCTAATAACAGTGCACAACAAGCACTCTTGCATGCACGATAAATTTCATTACACAGAGCAGATATGTTACTTAATCATCTAACAGTTGAAAAAAATTACTATTCCGGATTCTGGGACTCTAGTTTGCAAGCACTAATTTACAGCACTTTTAATGCAAACAATCTAACACAAATAACTAAAAGTACCATAGCAAAAATACATCACTTGTTGCTGGATACTCCCATGCCACATACTTACTGCAGCAACTGAATAAAACGAACAGTAGTCTCTCACCCATTTCCACCATTCATTCCTTACATCAAAATCCAAAACTAGCAGGTAACAAAAAATTCTCACACATATCCTCTACTGGCTACTAGCTACTCACTATGCAAATAACAAGAATCCTTATTCTCATAAAATATACCAGTATACAGCAGCAAGTATTAAACAGCTGACCAAATGATTACGGTAATTAAACAAAATCAATCTGAACTTTTATATGCTGAAAAACCATTCATATATCATATCTAATACAAGACACTGACTGAATTTAGCTCTTTGGATGCAAACTGATATATCAGCTTGCATACTAATACAGAACTAATCACTCTTCATAAAAAAATATTGATAAACCATGTACATGTGCTAGCCAATGACACATAAAAAACATTTCTCACATGAAAAAGTACTGATACAAATGTATACAGCTAGAACTGGTACTAGTATATATTATACACTGACTCATGAGTCATTAAATCTACCAGAAGACTGATGGTAGTACTGATGCTACTGTAATGTAACTGTATGGATAAATGTATTAAGAACACTGAACAGCATTAAGTTTCCTTACCATATATTGTAATAAATCATTTTAGCAGTATATTATGAAAATCGCTTCTCGTTAATATACCGACCGACCTGTTATAGCTTCAACTGCAACAAAACATACAACAAACACGTTTAAAATAAACTGAACTGGTGATGTTGATAGAAAGTCTTGTGCTTATTAATCTAAAATGCACATAATTTTGTATTTGACAACACCCTCATATGCTTTGATACCTTGGTTTGGTATAAGATAGCATCATTAAGAATACTTGGCCTGAAAATTCATACCAAATTATTAGTACCGGTAGCTGTATATCTGAGGACAAGTTCCAACCTGTGATGCACCACAAAGAAATCTAAACAAAAACTTGTAGTAACAGCTTTAAACTGGCAAACCATTTTAAACAAATCTATCCTATCACAAGACTTTCTTACCAAAAACGTTAACATAATGACATTATGTGTGCAAAAGACTATAAGTACAGCAGAATGTAATGGGTACTGCTACATGTCAACTGGGATTGATAATGCACTACATACAAAACTGTATGAGTAACTTAATACTGTGATCATGCTACTGTTGTCAAGGATCATTTGTTAGCTATGCACAAACAGCAAATCACTGTACACAGTAGCTAGCATTGTAAAACACTAAAGCCCCTAAGTAACAAAAGTAGTGGGTTCAAAAGATGTACTAATATCTACAGTTAAATACTGTACATGATGGGTAGCATATTTATACTTAAAAGCTGTACAGAATGAAAAGTGACACATAAGTATCAATAAACAAGGCTTACACCTCACTTCAAACAACATCACAAACTGTAACAGTATACTGGTTAATACTAGCAGTTGTAGTTTATACATTGTATGACAATTCAGCTGGTGCCAAAAATAGCACAAATAAAATAACGAACCATTGTTCTGGATAATAACACCTACATAACCAAACATTTAACTCGACGATACCGAAGTTCTTGATACCAATATCCATCAGATAATGCTGCAAAGCAAACAAAATTTGTTTAGTAAAGAGAACTTTCACCAACACACTAAATAGGTTTGTCATTGTTCGACACATAAAATTTCTTAATTATAACAGCTTAGTTGTAGGCAAATGTTATGTAACACTGAGCATTTGCAACACAAAAACTTCTCAGTGATGATAAATTTTAATGCATCAGTACAAATGTATGCACTGTCACATCCATGGCTGCAATATGTATGCAAATAAACTGCAGATTTCAATACCGACCATCTTTTGTTGTCTTAAATGTACGTACACCTCTAGATAGTGACAGCTGTACTTGGCTGTCAGTGTGCATTTTCATTACAGCTTGCACACAACTGTAATGAGGTAACTCGATTTGCAACGTGGAGACATACACCAAAATGACCAGATGATGAAATATTCGGTTTATTCTGCCTGAACGATTTTGCATAATCATGCTCAGTTAAAAAATTCTGATAGTCAGCTGTTGGCACCAACTCTGTGCGTGGTAACTCACTGGAATTCAGACTAGATGCAGAAGCTCGCTGGTCAGTACAGAACGAGGCATTTCTCTCCTGAGACTCATCACCAAACAAAAACAAATTGGCATTCTCTTGCAACTGGTGTGCTGGATCTACAAGAGGAATGCGCTTCAACAGGCGAGAAAGTTCACTCTGGTTCTCAATCACACCTCTGAGATAATTCACTTCCTGATGAAGCTTCGAAATCATATTACGCATTGATATGCTATCATGCACTAACTTCTTATTTTTCGCTGACAAATCACGTACTGTATTTTCCAGCCCGCAAATGTACCTCTTTTTTTTCTCACGATGTTCTCTGGCTGAAATTGCATTCTTTGACATGTTTTGCTGCAAGCCTACTCTAGTTGGCGCACCTCGACTGTCAAATGCTCGCGCAGCGCTTATAGCTATCGTTTCATCCGATGCTTTTTGTCGTTCATCGGTGTCATTATGACTGCCTGCAGTAAGCGAATCGTCGGCGATATAATCCAACAAGTCATCAGCGTTACGAAGTTCATCGACATGATGACACAAAGGCAAGTCAATATCACACAACAGATCAGGATCAGTAATCATGTCATCGATAGCTGTATCGCTCAGACACGCTGTTGTCGAGTAATGATCCATTTATACGTCCTTATCAACAGTCATTTAGAAAGAAAACAGCAATCAACGACGGTAATATGATAAGTTACAACGAAAATGTCGAACAAAAAGTAAACACAGAAAGCATAGAACAGTTAATGAAAAGCCATAGATAAGTATTAAAAAATAAGGCTGGGCCAATTTTAAAATGATACCACGATTCTAAATATTCGTTCCTCATAGCTGACAAATAAGATGAGATCAGTGATGTTATCAAAAACTTTGTGTTCGAGAACAAGGCCAAGAACAAAAACTTAAAACCAAGGCCAAGGCAAAAACTCAAAGCCAAAACCAAGGACATCCAAGTGTCACTACTACAGCGACACATTACCGTCAACTGGGATGACTTTAGTAACATTTTGAACATCATTAGAAGCATCACGCTACTGAAATGGACCAACAACGCTAAAAAATATAAGACTAAAAACTCCAGATTCAGTAGGTTTTAAGTGAGTGAGTAGAGTTTAACGTCCCGCTTGACACAGTAAAGGTCATTTTGGGGACGGCCTTTGCAGGCAAAATTGCACATACACATAATAACGAAAAACAGATTAACCTTTACAGAAAGTTTAACCTTTTTGAAACACAAAACACACACAAAAACAACCTAAACCTAAAATTGTAACAACTGCTGATTATAATTGTGCATGGATATTAATAATGGCAGTTTCTAATCTTCCCTGCGATTCTCCAGTCATCAATTTCATATTCCTGTCTATTGGAGGACAGGTTTTAACTTCTGTGACAAACTTTCCATTAGGCCTATGTTGTATTTATGTACAACTTGAAAGTTGCATATTTTGCTCAGTGGTAATGTTGATAATGATGTTGTGTTGGTTTCGACATTTGCCGAAGATGATGGTGTCCTCAAATTACAAAGAATAGGCCCAAATATTGAACACTGTGGGATGCCACTAAGAACATCTAGACCCATGTGACAACTGAGTGCACTCCAATTACTAGCATCACAGGTTACAGTATGTCAATAGCTAACTTATAAGACCTTTTCAGTTTTGTGTTCAAACTGTCGGCCATAAATTAGTAATGATTAATAAATATAATTTATTAAAGTCCTCGGTATTATGGTCGAGGACTTTATCTTAAATCTTTCTTTTAGCACATACTGGCGCTTTACAAGTCAGATTATTATTATTATTATTAAAGACAAGGCCAAGGAATTGGCACCCAAGTCCTCGTCCTCCAGGCGCCTCGAGGATAAGGACAAGTCCTCAAAGACACATCACTAGATGAGATAATGCATATTACGTAAAAAGCGAGAAATATGGTTGAAAAAAACACAGGTATTCTTAGCTTTAGTTGCAAATAAGCAACAAACATTGATTGATATAGTGCACAGCCGCATTGGTCCTAAAAATTCCTGTGCTTCCAGTTGTAGTCTGGCAAAAAAATACAGATGGGGAAAAGTAGTAATTTTTTTTCAAAAATTGTCTTAATGACATGCCGGGTCATAAAACTAGCAACTACATCAACTCAAAATAGCAAAACACCTATGGTACGAATGACAACTAATGCAAAGAAAAAATATTCAATGTTCCTACAGGTCTTTCGTACCAAAATCCCCTAACTTTTCCAGTCATGGAATGACAATTTTCCTGACCTTATCGAAACAATAACCCTATCACACAAATATCAGAAATGGTACACTATCATAAAGTAATGAAACCATATTAATGGAGCAATATGCAAACGTCAAAATCTCTGATATGAGGGCCAGGGTTCGCCACCCTGAAACCAAAACATTTCTAACTTTTCGTCGTTTAATGGAAGCTGCTAATTTGAGTCCTTTTGAATATTTGAAGACCCAAATAATCACAGATATCTGCAGTTTGCATGATCCAAAATCATTTCCCTGACTTTTCAAAAAAATAATATTTTTCCCTAACATTTTCCTGTCTACACAAATTCCCCGACTTTTTCCAGTTTTCCCTGACCTGTAGGAACCCTGAATACTGAACCATAACAGACTGGATGCAGTTTTTTTTATTTAAAAGTGAACATAACTTTTGAGGGTCCTATAAAAAGTTTAGAGACAAATGTTTTTAAGAGCAAATGGCAACTATATCTAGGATCACAGAATTTTTTTTCCTTTGTCATGTTTTATTCTTGGTTGCATATGGGAATGACATCATAAAATAATAGATCCACTAAAAATTATTCCTGCATCCGAAACTCCAGATCAGAACTGAAATTCCTTATTATTGCAACCACAGTTTCTTTATCAAAATATAGCTGACTGTCCGTTAGACTAAACCCAGAATGTCCAAAAAAATTCATCAACAAACTGTACAAGAACTGTACATCTGCATCACAAGCAAAATCCAACTTAACTGTCCTTGGGCCCTTCTTATCCCTCCAAGAAAATTAATCAAAATCCATTTAGAACTTTGTGAGTTACCATATCACACAGACATTTAGACCCACCAAAGTTCCTTCTTCGGTTAAGGTACACTAAGCATGAATAACAAAATTTTTTTTAAATATCGTGATGAGAATAGAGGTGAACAGTAAAGCTATATTTGAACACATTCTATAAGATACCATATCAGCAATCTATTGTAGCAAAGATGCTTGGAAAAGTACCTTTTAAACCAAAAGTGCAAAAATGAATAATGTATCTAAATACCATGAATGAACAAAAAAGCAGCTTCATGCAGTAGAGAATAAACATGATAAATGAGTGAGTAGGGTTTAACGTCCCACCCGATACAGTATAGGTCATTTTGGGGACAGCTTTTCAGGCAGAATGCACACAAACACAATAATAAAACAGTAAGTTTAAACTTTACAATAAACAGAAAGTTTAACCTTTACAGAAACACAAAACACAATAATACAAAAATGAGGTTAACCTGAAATTGTAAGAACTCCATTATACACGTGCATATGTAATTAACTATGTTAATTACGTAATATGTAATTAACATAATGGTAGTCTTAGTATAATGGGCGGAAAATCTGTCTGTCTGTCTGTCAGCCCCCTCCAGCGCCTTCCCTGTTGCATGGTTGCGAACCTCAACCGTGGCGTTTGAGTCCTTGGGCCTTGAGTACATGTCCCCCACCTGCCCCATGGGCAGCCTGTGGAGGTGGGGGTTGAGTTGTCGGGCCTTTTCCCCACTGATTCTGTCAAGTTCGTCAGTATAGTGCTCAGCTTCATGGCGACATCTAGTGAATGACGGCGATTTAAAAGTCCCAGCCTAAGGCGTTAAGGCCGGCCATGAATTTCATAATCTCTGCGACGTGTGCCGGTGTCACCGGCTCGCGCTTGGCAATTGGATCAGTGGCGCCCTCGGCACGTTATTACGACTGCATACCACGTACTATGTACAACCCCTCCCAAACTCTTGCGGACGTTCATTTCACTAGCAAAGTACCCACCTAAAGGTGGGTACTTTGCTAGTTCTAATAATCTTCCCTGTTATCCTCCAGACAGTAATCAATGTGACAATGAGGACAGGGGGCAAACATGATAAATGACTATAACATATTAACAGCGACACAATACACTGGCAAAGCAGTTCTCTGTTTGTAGAAATTTAGATCTTAATTTTTAGCTAATGCAACATTTTAATACTATAATTCAGACATGAAACAACCAGTATTCCTTGATCATCATTTTCAACCGACACACACTATCAGTCCAGTAGCTTCGCCATCTATCTCTATCAAAATCAATGACGTTGCCAATCAGAAAAAATAAGCACATTAGAAGAAACTGAAATGGTTATATTGACAAAGGTCTTATGAGTACAACTACAAATGAACAAAGTACTGGGGAAAGTGCCACAATATAAGAGTAAGATGAGACTCAAAACATACCTTAAAATGCAAAAAAATCACAACATTACAGTTCATAGCAATGGATGTTCAGACTGTGCACAACACACGCAGGCAATCAACCATGGAAACAGTCAGACTAACTCCGCACAGTAACAGTCACAGATGAACTTCTGTCCTGATGTATCATAACACTACAATATACACCAGCTTCAACTGCAGTTTCAAGCCTGCAATGGATTTCGGAGCACCAGAATCACAGAGTCGCCACGCAAAAACATCTTCGAGATGTAACGATCTTTGTTCACTGGTTTTGACTTCTTCTTCCCTTTTCCGGTCTTTGGCACTTCAGTCCACATCTCCTTCACGTTCTCAAGAACCATGTTGCAATGTCTACACACCAACCCAACAAATTCACAAAATCACAAACACCAATAACTGCAGATCAAATCAATTATGGCTAAAGCAACTAATGCAAGTTCATGCCCACACAACAAATATAACAGACTGTATTTCCATAATGACCTCTGCCAAAATGAGGGGTTATGTTTTCAAATATATCGTTAAACTACAATATTACTAAACAGTTATGAATCACTTATAATGAGATTTTCCAGAATAAGCATGGCCAAAGTAACAGATGATGGGACTTGTGGTAATTACCATCATAATCATAATCTAGATCTAGATCCTAAATGTTTGTAGTTTGTACAACATTCCTTATTTAAGCAGTTCGCAGAAACAGCCAATTTGATAAAAAAATGGGAGTCATTGGTGAAGATTCAATACATCAGAGTGCTTTCTATATTATGAATGCATTACCTGTCAAATGCCTTCACACGACCCAGCAACTTTTTGTTGTTACGACAGTTGATGAGAACTTGCGTATTGTTCTTAACTGACTGTGTCAACACAGACAATGGACCAGTATTGAACTCTTCTTGTTCCTTCTGTGCAAGTTCTTCTGGGGTCATTTCACTTTTTGGCTTCTGCAGTGCTCTATGAATCAACCAACACAGCAGTAACTCATTAAAGCAGGTCATAAAACAATCCATCCGCAAACTGAGGCATCTACATAATGGCCATATTAAATAAAAAAGTAAATGCAAATTTATATAATACACAACATATTTACATATTTGCTAGAGGTAGATGGAGTAGATACATTATTGATACATTATTGGGAAGATGGTAGAATTTATATGCCCAGTAGACATAAAAGGTCTACAAACCATGCCACGACACTGTCACGTATTACATATTATGTTTGTACTTGAAAACATCTGTGCAAATTATGAAAGAATTTTGGTGACATCTTTCACCTGGATCAAAAAACTACAGAAGTCTGAATAACAGTATAACTACATAAACATATTGCTCATTGTTACACTATAATTATGTGTTAAACTGCCCTCACTGGTGCTAAACTCGTCTGATGTCACTGCAGCGATGCAGCCACTGATACTTCGTCGGAAGTCGACGGCCTGGCGAGACTAAAATGTAGGAGAAAGTTAAAGTACATAGCCTAAGTTAAACTACATAATACAGCTGAAATCATAAAATTTAAGTTGCACAGTAAGATTTTAGGTCCATGTTGTAAGTTCATGACCAGGCCACTATGGTAAAATTCTGCCATTATGCAGCTGAGAGTAAACTGAAAAATTTTTAACCTCTCAGTATTTTGAAAAGATATGAATAAAAATTTTGATGCTTAATCATCTTTTCTGTTCATCTAGTATAAAGAAAGAACGTCCCCTTGCACAATCAGTCACAGTAAATCGCGTCACTCTCCACCTGCGCAGATTTCATTTCAGCAGCTAGAACTCTGAATTAAATCAATAATTCTAGCGGTAGATTGGCGATCTTGCTGTTAGCACTGGAAAATTGCTAGAGGTAGATCGGGTAGATACATTATTGATACATTATTGGGAAGATGGTAGAATTTATATGCCCAGTAGACATAAAAGGTCTACAAACCATGCCACAACACTGTCACGTATTTAAATCAGGCTTATTCAGTATTATATCAGAGTCCATCTCAAGCCAAAGCTGTTTCTTGTAACACGGACTTAGAACTATAGTGCTTGTGAATAAATTTTATTCAGTGCTTGGTAACTGATAACATTTCAGTTCCAACCACAGTCTTATCGATGCAGTGAAGAAGAAATGTGGCTGCATTCTTACATTAACAAAGAGATAAATGTAATTAGGTAAATGGCGATCTACCGCTAGTAATTTTCTGCTCTCTAGTACGAGACCGCCGATCTACCGCTAGCACTGTCCGAATTAAATAGGTCCTCCTCATATTTTTTTTTACTTTAGAATTAGTGAATCTATTCACCGTCAATGCAGTCGAAGCCGAACTGATTTTAGTAGCTGCACTTCAGATCGCCAAACTGCTTTTAATAAATTCTGATTCTCTCGACTCAGTTCAACAAACTGACGATAGTAATTTTAGTCACAAATCTTTTAGTTCGCCGAACTGACCGTAGCACTGCGAAGATTATATCCGCTGTGAAAATTCACGGAAAATAAGTAAGCATTTTCGCTATCCTCCGTGAAAATCCATATCTACGAAAATTGCAACTGTATACTTTTTTCAGTTAATACCGTAAATTATTACTGTGTTATTTTATCGCTTATTCAGCATGATTTCATCGTTTACAACAGGCCGCCATAGCTAAGTTTGTACTGAAATTGACGTCGAG
>Ga0209671_1004496_pt1 | contig 13838 bp, 12 predicted proteins | sample WorMetHERISLAND2_2_FD_187401 | JGI IMG/M metagenome (GOLD analysis project Ga0209671, IMG submission 187401) | Marine gutless worms symbiont microbial communities from Max Planck institute for Marine Microbiology, Germany - Olavius geniculatus... | ecosystem: Host-associated > Annelida >... | reverse complement strand
GGAGTATAAGTATACGCGTTTTTTCGAAATCTGTTTTATTGCTAGCTAGTGTAATAGGCACAATAATTAATTTTTTTAAAAACGTAAATTTTTGAAAAATTTTTACCAAATGAATGAATTTTTTTCTGTCAAGTTGACATTTTTGCATTGATATGCGTACAAAGTTACAAACTACAAAAAAGACATCGCTTATCTAGCAGCACTGCTTCTAGTACTGTAATAAGTGTAATAATTAAAAGTTGTAAAAAAGATTTCGGGGATTTTTTAATAAACGGGGAAAAATTTTATCACTTCCAAAACGGGGAATTTCCAGCGGCTCTGGAGCCTAATTTACAAAATGTCGTACGACAAATATACGACAATGTTACGACATACAGAAGGTTTACGACAAATGTACGATAAAACGCGATTTTCAAAAAGTCGTACGACAAAGTTACCACAAAAGTTACGACAAAGTTACGACAAAACGTACGACAACTCATTAGCTGTCGTACGACAGCATCAAGCATGCATGCAGTAATTATTTCGATTTTTCATTAGTGTATAATTCTCACATAGTGCCGTAATACGTATAAATTTCGTTTGTGGTTACTTCAGGCAGCGAAATCGACGCGAAATCGGGCACGGGTATAATGCGGACCTGCGGACTTGTGGACCGGCCAACGTGTCAATATTATAGGAAAAAATGACTTATAGACTTTATAGCAAATAATAATTTATTCTATAAAGTCTGTAAGTCTTTTTACTGTTGCTGACTTTTGTATCATAGGCTTAACTACGTTAGACGTAGCATTCGCCTTTATATAGTTATGAACAAAATAAGTGAAATGTAAAATAAATGCGGTTAAAATAAACAAAATGATGTTGACTATGTGTTGTATTTTTAATCGTTTGTGTGTAATGGGCCCACTGCAACAACCAAAAACAATCAAAAACATTTTACAGCATAGGCTACGCCACCCATAAGCAAGAAAGAATACAATAGAAAGCCTGCTGTAGCCAGGAGAAACACGCTACAGCTTATAGGCCTACAGTTTTTGCTTCAGTATTGTTTTCAAAGTCATCCAAGGTCGATGATTTCCATCTCATCTGAAAAAGCTCATGCCACGTGATTTATAGTAGCCTAACGTTGGTTTTATCTGTCGTCGTTTCAAAGATAAGGCCACTTAGCTTGAAACAGTCCATTGAAAATTGCGGCCAAATCACTGAAGATGGAGATTGACAGTCTATAGGAGGTCGCCAGCGCCCTATCCGATGGTGCCATCGTCGACCTCTTACGACTTACCGTTTAGCCACAATACATTCGTGACGGAAGGACGGACAGACGGACGCATCGTGCCAAAAACGCTACAGCTGTTTATACGCTAGCCTATTCTGAGGACGATTTCCAAATTAGGCCTATTGTTTACTGACTTTTTATTAGTTCAGTAAATGATTGAATTTAAATATAATAACGGGCATGCTGATTGAGGCTATTTGACTTCGTTATTCAACTATAGGGCCTATAATAATAGGCCTAATATAGAAATTTATAAGGCGTGTAAAGTCAGCGAGCTAAATCTTAATCCAAACTATATTTGTAGAGCTATAACAATGTATGGTAAGAAATAATTGTGAACTATTAGTATTAGGCCTCAGTAATATCAGTAGACACTATACACGCGGACCATGTCTGCAAAGTAGGCGTATCATAAATTTATACAAACTCTCTGTCACTTACAATAGCCTGCACTGCAGCAGTAAACAATTAGAAAGAGACCTAAAAAATGAACGTTATAGTAATGAACGTTATAGTAAGCTTATACACATTACAGAAGATCCTTTATTAAGCGCGTTCGATTGTGTGGGGTCTGCATTGTAGTTGTCCGCAGTTTACGCACCGGTCCCCACTGGCGATCCACAAGTTTTGGTCACGTTTGCCAGTCCGCAAGTCCACACTTTACCGGCGCCCCGCGAAATCATGTTTACTTGTTATTGTTTACATTGGTAACCATTGGCAACGTCGGAAGCAGAGTAGCAGACATGTGTGCAGCGCTCAGTGACTGCGTCGCGATTGGTTGAGGCCGTGGTTGAGGTTAACGTAACGGCGGTTGATTGGCTGGCTAATTTTAGCAACTACGGAGTTACGACAAAATTGCGAGAAAGTTACGAAGTCGTAAAATCAGCTTCGAAAATTCGGATACAACATTTTTACGACAATCTTACGACATCGTAACTTGTTGATTTACGACAAAGATACGACAAAGTTGCGAGGATTTTACGACAATTTTACGATTGTCTTACGATGTTTTGTAAATTAGGCCCCAGATATCACGACATCGAAAATTTTCGAGTAAATATCAATAACACTGTCATTTCCAGTCGTTTCTAACCCACTCAAGTAGTGCAATATGTCAGTCTTTAATATGTCGGCGTGCATTGTGTTCTGCTACGATATTTTATTGTTTCTATGGCTTCGTCAACTACTAAGAGCCTACAATAAATCGCATGTAGTACGAGGGGCGGGTAAAAAGTTTTGAACCCGAACATATTAGACTACAATTTTTTCACAATCTATATATCAGTGAAAACTGCGTCCTTTACCGACTCCTATGAGTCTGCTGCAGATATGACGTCATTGTAATTTAGTACGTCACAGGGCATTACGTGGAAACGATCTGAAGCCTCAAAACGTCTCGAGTTATTCATCATCGTGCATAGCGAATACCACAATGATCAGATTTTAAATTTCAAAACAGTTAATGAGTTAATGGTCACTGGGTGTCTGTCTGGTCATTACTTTTTGCAGAGTTGTCCTGGTGTACGAAAATATACTCATGAACAGCCGGCTGGGTAACAGTAGACGTAGGACTGGACTGCAGTGCCAAATTCTGGGAATAGTGCACGGGGCTTGTTCCCAGCCCTTTGCCCATCAGTGGCCCCAGGTAACAGGTAGGATATCTTGGTTAGTCCTTTATCAACAAAACTGATATAATTAACTGTTAAATGTTTAATAAAATTATTCTTATACCGTCAAATATTGACACAACATCGTAATTGACCGAAATGCCCCTAATTTGCGGCTACCACAGATTAGGCTATCATATATTCACAAATGCAAATGAAAAATTCATAAACGTATTTGTTGAGGCTTTTATAAAATTGGATGCCACGGAGCCCCAATTTGGAAAATCCAGCTACAGACTGAAAAGTTTCATATGTAACAACCAGCCTGATTCAAATGCTTCTTGCGCACCAAATCATTTCGGCTTAATGCTCTGTGACGTCATAAATTACAATGACATCACTTCCACAACTTGCTCACACGAATACGCAAGGAAGGTACCGTTTACTGATAAATACACAATAAGTTTTAGTATTAATTTAATATAATGAGGCTCAAAACTTTTTGACCGCCCGTCGTAATTGCATAAAGTCGTTATTGACTCAGCACTCAAGTGCTCTCATTTGCGACTAGGCCCCCTAACACAAAATTTTGTATCCCGAAATCTGATGCCACGAGGCTCCGCTTTTGTAAATCTAACTACAGACTGAAAATTGTTACGCAACAGCGAGCCTGATTTTCCGCTCTTTGTGCTAGCGCTTCAGATCGTTTCGGTTTAAAGCTCTATGACGTCATAAATTAGTTACGTTACATTTCCAACACACCCACACGAGTACACAAGAAAAGCGTGTTTTACTGATGTATAGTCAATAACAAAAATTTTGGCCTAATATAACGAGGCTCAAAACTTTTTGCCCGCCTCTCGTACGTAATTGTTGCAATTTTGCACTAAGCTAACAAAGCTGAGAATTCAGTACCATGTAGTTTAAAATTTAGCAAAATCCATGAATTCAAAATTTAAAGTCATTTTTAAAATTCACTAAAGTTCAGTAAAATTTACTAGGCCTACCCAATTTATTTAAATTTCAATTTTTGCTACATAGGCTACATGCAGTTCAAGCATTGATGGGAACAGTTGACTGTTGGCTTGCTGCAGATTCCGACAACAAAAAATTCACAAATTTAATTTTTTGTTAAATTCATAAAATATGGATTCATAAATTCTTGATTATAAATCAATAAAGCTAATTTTCATAAGAAAATCATGAAAAAATGTGGCACTTGCTACTATTTCCGGAACCACTAATGGTCATACTATTTCTAATTTCATGCTAAGTGTGCACTGTGCAAGTGAAAAACTTCTGGCATTAGGCATTATTTGACGACGATGTGAACGGAAGTAGGTGTCATGTTTTTCAACTCACTGTGTAGGCATGCCAGCGGCGTCGTGAGTTGAAAAAAGTACTCGGGGCAGAAAGTTGCAATTTTCAGACAAACAGCACAAATTTTCAACATAACAGAAAAATATGGGCCATGGCTGCTCAAAATTTCTTTCCCAAAATGATTGTTTTTAGCTTCAAATTTTCCACTTCCGGATGAAATTTTCGGACAAGAAATTTTAACGACAGCCAAAAATTTAGAGGGGCAATTGCCCCCTTCCATTTGCCATGACACTACTGGTGTGGCTTACCGTTTAGCGTAATTCATCTATGCAGAATTCATAAAATACGAGGGGCGAGCAAAAAGTTTTGAACCCGAATGATTGTTGTATACGGTGAATGTGTACCGTCATGCAACAATAAAGCGCTGGACTGCTGAGTTCCAGTGAGGCACAAAAGTCTTGAAGATGAGCCCCGGTCGGGACGTCCGTCTGACGTTGTCTGTGACTGTAGTGCAGTGGAAAATATCGTTATGCAAAATCATCGAGTCAATGTGCATCTGATAGCTGACACTGTGGGCATAAGCACTGTTTTAGTAAGGACAATCTTACGCGAACGTTTGTTGATGACAGAAGTCTGTGCAAGATGCAAGATACCTCAAATGCTTGATGAGAAAATGAAGCAATGTCGATATGAAGTGTCAAGTGAAAATTTGAAGCTCATGCAGTTGGACTGGAATTTGTTTGTGGAGTGTATAGTAAATGCCGATGAGACCTGGATTCACCATTATGATCCTGAGTCTAAACAGGAAAGCATGTAGTGGAAGCATGACAGTTCTCCAATCTACATCGCCCCTTAAGTTCAAGATGCAGGCGTCGGCTGGCAAGATAATGTGTACTGTTTTCTGGGATGCCGAAGGTATAATGCTGATTGACTATATATGCCTCACAAGGTGACGATTACAGGGGGTTTATTATGCCGAGTTACTTTGCAAACTGCATGATGCAATTAGAGAAGCGCCGAGGAAAGTTGCACAAGGTACCCTTACTGTTACATGACAATGCACCTGCGTACAAGTCACATGTTGGACGAGCTGCTTTACATGAATGTGGGTTTGAAGAAATGCATCATCTACCATATTCTCCTGATTTGGCACCAAGTGATTACCATCTGTTTCCAAATTTGAAGAATTATCTCCATGGTTCGACGGACAGTGAGCTCAAGCATGCGACTGACGAGTGGCTGAAAGGAGTCGGAATTGTTTTATTTTTTTATTTTACCGGCTTAAAGAAACTTCATGATCGTTATGGGCTGTGCAATGACAAAGGCGGTGATTATGTCAAAAAATGAAAGTATGCGCACCTGTGTACCTTTTCTTTAAATATGTTTGGCTAAAAAATTTTGCCTGCCCCTCGTATTAACAAAGGCCTTGTTGAAGATGTGCATATTATGCGTTTAATATTCATCTCAATACCAGTAAGTAATGACACAGTAACTGTCAAACAAGAACACAATGGACAAACTTGAGATCACACATCACTAGCACTGATGCCTCACTATCAGTCGCATATTTGCACATTATGCAATTAAACTTCGCACAGAAACTGGGCAGAAAAATGCCAAGATTCTGGCAAAATATTACTAAAATACACACAGAATGATATGGCAGTATAAAACTAGAACTTTACGAGAAAACTGGAAATCTTCTGGTTGGCCTTAATAAACTGCCATTAAGTTCAGTCACAAACTAGACACAGATGTATAGACTAAAAGCCGTGTGCAAAGGAACAGAAATCAAACTGAACTAAGCAGAAATGAAATGCACTGCAGTTACTGAAATGCCAGTTCACTGTCTTAATAGGGCCTACATTCCTACATATGCAACTGAGTTACTGAACTGACAGCACTTGAGTTGAGTTCCGTTCTGTCACTTAGTGAACTGTTCTATGTAGGTGCAACTGAAGTGGACTGAAACTTCAGTTCATTTCTGTTGCTTAGTACAACTAGAAATTCAGTCAGCACTGAGCGTTGTATAGGCCCCCTACACCTTACAGAAAGACGACCGTCACCTGTCCGTCCCCGTACTGGTTCTCAACTCAAAAACTACACATCGTGACAAAATGGAAATTGGTGCAAACGTTTCCCAGGACAGGAGAAACTGGTATAGCAATTTCCAGAGAGCTATGGTCAGGGTCAGGCCTGCGCAGCATATAGGCTAGGCGGACAGTTGCACAACGACAGTACTGGACCAACATACTTATATTCACTTTCCAGTTGCATACACTTTACTTATCCACATAAATATACAACGAAATGAAACAACAGAATAACTGTAACCATATTATGACATCACTGATGGAATTACACACATTAAAACACATAACGGTAATCATTTTAACAAATGATTACCATAAATGCGTGAACTGCGGGGTATAACAAGTATAATTCAATCAATCGCATGCCATCATAGCATGGATGGTAAAGGCAATTTTGCTCACACCCCACAAATTTAAAACTGTCAGAAAATTTTTGTTGTGGTTAAAAAATAAAAAAAATACTTGCAAAGCTGCAAAACTTGAGGGTTCAAAATCCCTCATTCTAGAGGAAATTGTAATTGCAAAATGTAAGCTAAACAGATATAGAAAAACTAACCAGAACCTCCCTGCTAAAATCTGAGGAGTTACTTTGCCCTTCTTGCCTACCAGAAGACTACAAACAGCACAACATTCAATAAATAAACAACAAATATCAGAGAAATAAACAACAGTTAGACTATTTATAACATCAATACCATCTTTAAGTGGCAAGAGAACATTTTAGCACATAACACAAAATAAAAATATGGACTGTATCACTGTAGCCTACAGCAGCTTCTGTAAGAAATCTGCATTGTATACATGGGGTCTGCAAGCGCAGGCAAATGCAATAGGTCATAATCCCCAGAAAAGGCAAAAACAGGTAATGTGCTTTGATTTATGCAAGCAGGCTGCCTTATGGGACAGGTGTTCTAACTATTCATTGACTTCCAATCATTCAAACGGTCATTTTGCCTGCTCAACAAAACAAAACCAAAGTACCAATTAGAAGTTTGCAGCAACAGAATTTACAGCAATCAACAGATGCTATGCACATCATAGCACTTATAGCAGGCAGGCAGGCTTAGAACAAGTTCTGAGAAAACAGTATCATGAAGACAGAAAGGTGAAGTAGAATTTAAAAATAAAATTAATGGAAGGTTCCTTCCTAGTAATATCTTTCTGCAATACAATACGATTTGGTCCACGTTGTAAATACAACTAACACCAAGCACAGCACAAAATATGGTCAACCGTTGCTAATCTGCGGATTTCTACCACGTAAATAACACTCTAGCACAGTAAAACACGTAACAAGTACTGGAACATTTACAGCTCACACGGAAATAAATTAACTATCAATATGTTACTACAAAACAACACAAAACTACTATTAATATCTAATAATATTATGACACAAAAACACCATGAGCACAGCTGTACAATATGAATTATATCAAATATTTGCACCAAGAAACCAGTCCGTAAATTCAAAAATTGAGGCTCCAAGAAAACAACAGATGTCATCGATATGCTTTGTTACAAATGTGAGCTCACAAACAGCCAAAGACAAAATAAATACAATGACAACTGCACAACGATGCATTATGAATTACATCTGCAACGATGATAAACACTATTACTGACTTATAACAGTTTCTAAAACTTTCTAACTTCCTTCCAAAACATTGCCAATTTGTATACTTCACATATGACTTCACAAGTAATATATACATCAAATTTTGCAGACACATGAAACGCCAAACAGTATTAGACACAGCAATATTCTGCATGATTAGGCACGGTGTACAATGATAACAAATAGATGGTTTGGCAGTGAGATGGTGACAAAGTTGGTTTAGGATCATGAGGTCGAGGGGTCTGACTCCCGGTTGGGCTGCTATCAAGTGGTTAGTAGGCACACTTCGATGGGTAACTCTGAGACAGGTAAACTATCTCAGTATATAACCAAGCACCAAGTAAAACCCAGCCCTCCATCCCTCCAAAGTGGGCAGCAAAGTGCTGTCGGGTGGCAGATAACACTGTGATCCCATATGGCAGATACTGTACAGCTCTGAGATAGGTGTTTTCGAAGAGCTGTACACACCTTTAACCATTTAAATAATGAAGCTAGCATAATGAGCAATATTAATCGACAGCCAGTTTATTAATATATTAATTAGCATAGTCTGTAATTCTGCTAAAAATGCCTTATTCAAGTCAAAGTCTGTGAACACATTTATGTAGTTAGAGACAGCAACAGTCTGCATGATCATCACAATGTAGCAGCAAGAAACACCGAAGCTTGAATTAATGAGCAATAAAGCTTAATTAATAAGCAGTCAGTCTACAAACTGAATAGTCTGCAACAGTACTAAAGCATGCCTTGTTCAATGACGGAAATTTATGGTCACAGCAAAAATTGAATGCTATTACAGACAGCAATGTTCTACACGAGACACTATGTTTAATGACAACAAATACTGAATACTAATAATGTAATAAGCAAACAGCCAGTCTACAACCTGTAGTCAATAATTCAGCCACAAATTCCTTAACGACATCATATATTTATCACATTTATCATTTATCACCAAGCATTGTTACAGATGGCAACGCTCTGCCCATATGATGATGATGATGATGATGAAGAACGAATTAACTTTAGCGAGGCTTTAAGTCCTAAGAGTACAAGGACATGTAACAATAAGTCTAAACAGTGAAGTCACAATAGTATCAGTGCAATGAGACGTTGTTAGTCATGACTGTAAAACCAGGCAAAAAGTTTGGTTTTCAGTCTGCTGTGGAAAACTTGCAACGACATATGTATGAGAACTACTGAAGCTAGATACAATGAGCAATAATTAATACTACAAACCTCCCCACAATGCAGTTAACAACAATGGTGAACAGAAATTGTGGCAGCAAAGCCTGCAAAGTGGAAACAGGTCACATGCCAAAGAATGCTAAATAATGAAAATATCACTGAAGGAATGCCAAACATATTGTCTGCTAAACTGTCAAGCGACTTGATGACTAAACATGACGATAACAAATGCTACAGAATGATGTCTGTAAGAAATACAACACTCACAATATGAACACCATGTTACTAATCTGTGGACATTTACACGACACAAATAACACAGGCACAACGAAACATGTGACAAGTAATAGAATCAACATTGGACTCTTTGACATAAAGCTAACATAAGACAAACAGAGTTGGTAATAAAGACTCTTATAGCTGATTAACAAATGTATCTACCACAGCATGAAATCTACACTGGAATCACTGGAATGTAGCTAAAAACAAAAAAAAACAGCATAATGTTTGATCCATGTTCAGTATCTGGATAATGACCCAAATTCCATTCAGAGTCCTGCCATGTTAAAAGTCATATGTAGTTAAACAACATGCATTCTTCTTAACTAAATGCAAAATAGCAGTAACAATACAAAGAAAATCTTATTCAGTTGTATGTGATAGTTTCAACATAGAAAGTTTGCAAAAGTGTCTGGCAGTTCTATATGAGTACTGCAACTATGACAGGACACAATGAAGATAATCATTCGTCCAAAAACTGCTGCTATGCTATGCACTGCACTTCAAAACTTTTCTCACTAAACAAGTGGCCACTGCCAATATCTTGCAGGCAGTAACTCTCTCTGTGTTATGATCATACTGCTCTAGAGCTGGATTTAAACTCGCACAGACCCTGTTTGGTGAAAATGTGGGGCCTCACTGCTACTGCTATGTCTGGGCTAATCGGACTACAGAGCAACCTCAGGCCAGAGAATGCCATGCTGTAGCAAGTGAACTTTCAAAAAGTTGCAACAGGGGATAAACAGAAAAATAACAAAGCAGAAAAACGCTGCGCTGCTGTGACCCGTGGGGCCTCTTTTTAAGGCAGCCTTTTCTGGCTGCATATGTTGAATACGCCTAAATCCGCCCCTGATACTGCTATCCCCAGCACTGGTAAGGTCCGGACACCACAGGCTGCGGTTTGATCCACTTAGTAACAGTCGTTGTCGTCGTTAGCGTATTGACTCTCATGAACGGTGTCGGGCATGCACAACTACTTCTATCGGCCAAGTTTTCGGAAATGGGCATGGTGGATTTCGATACCGCATGATGACACTGATCTCGAGACAACACAGGTGGAGAGTTTGCATGAGGTTCAGATTCAATGTTGGGTGATGGGGCACCATTTTTAGGCCGACTAGTGTCGGTAGATGTTGTCATACCATTTTTGGATTGGTTGTTCAGGGTTGATGATCTGGCGCCATGTTTTGGCTGGTTCATATGCCTATGTTGGTAGAACACCAGGGACAGTCGGGTGGGTGCATGTCGGTCTGGCTTCTTCAGAGCAGTCGTTGCATGCACCTCACGTTTTGCAACCTCGAACATCACCGAGCCGTGGGTCAATGCAACCGCAACACCACCAATGTTAGAATCGAGAAAGCTTTTGGCATTATCCGTGAACACTTCGTGACCACAAATCATCGAAGCCTTCATAGTGCAGCCTTTCCCCACACCATCATGACTGTCCCTCTTAGAGCTCTTCCCTGCACTGCAATGATTGGTCTCCATAGAGATCAATGAATCATCATCACTGGAATCGAGATAGCTTTCTGCATTATCCACGAACACTTCACAACCATGGATCAGATGATCCTTATTAGTAGTGCTTTTCCCTGCACCACTGTGGTAGGTCTCTCTGGACAACAAGACTTTCCGTGTAAATCCTGTGTCATCAAAGTCGGCATCGGCAAGAGACTGACACCTTCGTCGGAAAGGGCCACCACTGGCTTTCCAGGATGCAGAACTTGTCTCAGCGGTGGTGCCGCTGCGCTCCGGGTCGGGATGAAAAACCAACAAGACATCATCACTGGAATACCTCCGTTCCACCAACCGTTTTTGTCTACCGAAGGTGGTGCTGCCACGTTTTAAGCTCACAGCACTACTGTGGTTCGTATCATTATCTGATTCACTGACTGTCAGTGGCATAGAGCTACCCCTTGCCTCCAGTGTGTCACTATGTTCCGGCTCATTCCTGAAGACAGGCAAAATATCATCACTAGAGTGTTTTCGTTTCACTGGTTTCGGTCTAACGACAGTAGTGCCATGTGCTGAACTGACAGCACAACTGTGCTTCTTATCTGATCCACCAACTGCCCAAGTTACAGACTCATCTATGCAGCTTGTCTTCGTCATGCCATTGTGGTGGTGAATGGCTGACAAAACATCATCACCTGAATGCGTTTGCTTCATCGGTTTCTGTATAACTACAGCGCTGTCAGCTGTAAAACTGGCAGTATAATTCTTTGGCTTGCTTTTACTACAGCTGTTGTTCAACTTATACCTGGGCTGTGGCTCGACTGGCTCATCCCGTACACGCATCGTCATTGGGTACGTTCTCAGCACCTCTATGCCTCTACTGCTGCCATGTTCAGATGAGAACGAGGTATCGAGGGCATAGAATGGAAGAACGTGAAGCTGCTCATCATCAATCAGCTGATCAGTGCCAGGATGTCTCGTCAGTGATACCACCTGCAGAGCAAAACACAATGACAAGAAATACCAGCGACGTCATAGGTTAAAAAGATTGAGAGAAACAGGAAGTTACAATTTTCCAACATGCTGCTAGAAGTTTCCAACAGAGGAGATTACGGGTGCTCAAAATTCTAAATCTAATATTATTGAAAAACAATCTTCCAACTAGCAGAAAATTTTCCATCATGCTAAGATTCAGAGACAAAGGCAATGGGGAGGGGGCAGTTGCACCTCCCTGCCATCATGTGGTCATCGATCAGGCCACTGAAAAAATTAAATTGGATATTAACGACTAATAATGAGCTCTATAATTACAAAACAGGCATTGCTGTCTGCAACAACTACAGCTACTGTCACAACTAAAGTTATGGCTAACGGATCACACAAATACTGGACAGCTTCTCTGACTGAACGCCAGGTCAAGTGCAGTAGACATTTACAGTCTTTAAAAGTTTGGCTCAATACTTGCACAAGCACACATATCGTACAAAAAATGTAGAGTCCTCCGAAACCATAAGACATCCAGGGCAGCACTGACCTCCATTTCCTAAGCCATTTCCTAAGTCAGACAGTTAAGTTTACACTGTCAAACCATGAATATGGGGCCACTGCATCGTGCGGTGTGTCTACTTATGTCACAGCTTTTGCTAGCACTCGTTGCACTTACACAAGGCTGGTTTACATACTGATTACTGAGAATACTTACCCATCTGCAGATGGCCACCCATCCATGTTCTAACCAGGCCTGGCATCAATCAACTTCATTGACGCAACCAACAATGTTATGTTCCAACTAAAATGAAACCCAGAACATGTTACAATCATACCGCAGTACAGCCGCCATGCATGTTGTTAATGTCCTTGTGCGAATGAGTGCTGTAGTCAAGCACAGTTGTCACACCAGAAAATGGCCGGGGTGGTGGAGATGACCCAAGTCGGCACTCACCAGCTACTGAGTCATATTCCACCTGCATTACATCAGATCACAATAACCTAGTACAACTTGAATACTTGGTGAACCAGGGAAAAGAATTCGCTGGCATGAACAAAAAATGTTAGTGGTGTGTGTAGCTCTTCACGGGAAGCATTGCCTGCCATATGAGATCTGTCACGCCTCTCATCCAGGACAAGTGAATGCATCCCACCTTAAGGCTGCATTCACATAAACACAAGTACAAGTCCGGCACTATACGGGCATGAGGGTATATGAGTTCCGGCAAACACAACTTTGCATGTATTTCAGTGGCAGCCGTTCACATACATACGAGCTCGTGTTACCTGTAAATTTCATTCGTACGAGTAGTTTCTGTGCAGGCCATGTTTTTATCCAACTCGTGTGAAGTAAACTACCCGTAAAAAACAATAATATAATGTACAAAAGCTGTGGCGCATACCTGATGTCAGAACTGACGTCACTGTAAAAGTATTTATCATTAGAGGTGTGCAGTTAGAAAAAATTATTAGTGATGTGATGAAATATTGTTGTTTATTCATGAAGCATTTCCTTGATTCGATTTCATTCAATATGGCTGACATGCGTTGAATGATGTGCTGGTACAAGTGGCCGTGAACATTCCACTCATACGAGTGAAGCTTCTACAGGCCATAAATGAAAAATTGGACACATACACATACTCATATGCGTGTCTCTGTGAACGCAGCCTAACCCAAGCCAGAGAGGGGTTTCCTATTCCACAGTCAACCAGCTATAAAGTAATAACAACACTTCATAACAACCCAACGAAGAGTCAAACCAACGACTGCTTCATTGTAAGTCTGATGCCCTACTGTTACGCCACCAACTGAATAAAATGGATTACTTGGTAGTACATACTACACTGTGTCTAAAAAAAAACCGGACTCCTGCTACCTTTTGCAATAACTCTAACAGTCCTGGTTCAATAGCAATAGATTTTGACAAAAATAATCGTTAGAGAATCAGCACTTAATAGCATGTGTTACTTTGCGAGAAATTTTAAGAACAGAGTACCAGCTGAGGTTTT
>Ga0209671_1004494_pt1 | contig 13840 bp, 7 predicted proteins | sample WorMetHERISLAND2_2_FD_187401 | JGI IMG/M metagenome (GOLD analysis project Ga0209671, IMG submission 187401) | Marine gutless worms symbiont microbial communities from Max Planck institute for Marine Microbiology, Germany - Olavius geniculatus... | ecosystem: Host-associated > Annelida >... | reverse complement strand
GGTGTGGGGCAACCCTGCAGGAGTTAAGCCACGCTGCCCTAGATAGGCAGCGGTGGGCAGCGATAGTAACAATGGCGTCAGACACCAACGGGCATTGAGCCCACGGTTGTCGATGATGATGAAGTCCCAAGCCATTAAATTCAAGAAGACCTGAGCAGGCGGGCGCCAAAGACGGCTACCCACCTCAAAAGTAGTTATTTTACCGCTATTGGCTTCCTTAGTGTAAAAACAGTTAGAGATAGGCACAAATATACTGCTTATCATAACAAACATTAGTTACAAACTTTTTTAATGGTGTCAGCATCAAATATCAGTGACCTTGAATGACCTTGAATACCCAAAATAGAAGGTTTTAGTGTTTTTCCTTGCAATTTTCGTCTGCAACGCACATTTTAAAAGTGAATTGTGCCGAAATGGCTGAAAATGGACATAGACAACCTGCGTATGAACTTTTTAGCATTGTGCATATATTTTTCACCATCTTAGGCTCAAGAAGTCTTCCGTACAAAGGCCTCAAATTTTGGTGCTCCTTCAAGACACATTATTATTCTATTGCACGCTGTACACAATTGCCCAGGTAGCAGGATCGCTGCTATGGCGGGTCACGTGAGCTTTGCTCTAATTACTTGTAACAACATTACTGTGCCTGGATTCAACCGAAAGTAGCTTCTTTGTCTTCTGCTGGCATCAGTGTACCAAGGCGTTATCGATATCCGTGGATCGCGCCAAAGTACCAACGTGTCGTCGCAGCGAGGTTGGTGGGTGTTGTAACGGAAATGTGTTAGAATGGGAATGACTTCGTGGGAATGGGAGGAAATGTGAACGGTGCAAGTCGTTCCGGCACACCGTCCTCCAGTGTGCTTATCATGTGGCGTTCACTGACGCCCGGTAGTGCAGAGGTCTCGCATCTGACGCAGGCTGTCGACCAGAGAGTCGGCGAATGTCTTTGAGTCTGTTCCAGGCCACGATCTGAACGAGGCGACGCAGACCACCATGTAGTCAGGGTGAGGATTGTAGCACACGCCGTAGCCGTCTGGAACCACCGGACCGTAGCACATAAACGCGTCCATTGTCGTCGGCACCTTTAACCACACGAAACACATATGTCGTTAGTCGCCAGGAAAAACTAAACAAGTACGGTCCCAAAGTAATTTGGCCAGTAAGCGAAATCGCTACCTTTTTGTACTTGCCAGGTGACAGCAGCAATCTGCAATTGTATGTTTTAGCTGAAGGTTCGACCCCACAAATACAGATGTAACCAAAGTTAAGCTAGTCCAACCAAGCAAACTCACAAAAAGACTGAAACAAATCATTACTTCAAAATACAGCACTTTTATATCCATTAATTTTACTACCGTCATATATATTCGGTCTGCGTATGGAAGCAGAAGTAGATAAAACAAAACAAAAACGCTAAAAACTTCTTGTGGTAAAAAAATGAAAAAAATCTCGTTATTGCAGTTGTAAAACGAACAGTCACGGAGTCACATACTCTGCATCTTCAGACTTATAGGAACAACCGACAATTTCACAAAGTGTCTAAATGGGAGATTTTGGGGTTAAGAACAACACAATAAGGTAAAAACAAAAATAACAAACTCAAATTTGGCTTCAAATTTCTCGTAAACCTTGCTAAGCAAACCAATGCTAAATTATTCATTTAAATAAAAATTAAAAACTTGATTCATCTGGTTTTCTTCCAATTTTTCACTTTATTCACTTCATTATAGTTTTTTTCTCAGCTGATCAGTTGAAATCTTATATACAACGTGACCTAATTATTATTCATCCTCCCATACGCTAAAACTGGAGATTGATACGACTACCTTAAGACGTGTACAAAGCCAAACGGCAGAACCGAACTGATATGAATTAAATCGCCAATTCGTTTGCTTTGTAGTCTACAGGCCGTGTAATACCCTGTTTACACGATCAACCTGGCTCGATTAGCTGGCCCGACAAGCTGACTATATGTTTACTAGACGAGCCAACTCGAGGTTTGCTCGATGTTTGCTGGACTTTTGCTCGACGTTTGCTCGATGTCTGCTCGATGTTTGCTCGACCGTGTAAACGGGGTATAAAGCAAATGGTTGGCATTTCATTTCAGTTTATGTCGTTCGCACTGTACGCAATCAGTACCTGGCTGGTGGAGAGAGTGAAGTGGTTTGAGATCTGGTAGGCGTTGTCAACAAACAGTTGTGGCGTCTTCACGCCGCCGTGTTCGGCGATCGCACGCAGCCCCAGCAAATGATTGTCAATGCCTCGGCCGAGTATTGCCTGCATATAGCATCGTCGTCACCATCATCATCATCATTTCTTACGTAACTACTAGGTTATACCAGAAATTTACATTCAGCTGCAGCCGACCTATTTCATCAGCCTCAGCTACTTTGCATTCCCGTCTCATTCCTTTCTCGTTGCTGCTCGCACTCTTTGCGATAAATTTTCCGCGAGCAATAAAGCTGTTAGTATTTTAGGCACTTTAAATCAGGGTTTAAAACTGTTCACTTCAGCCTGCTTATCTTACCGCACTAAGCTATAGAACAGGTCGGCGCCATCACAGCGCTTCTATTCACAAAGACAACCATGGCAATTGCTAGTGTTAAATTAAATCGCTTTTAGATTATATTAGTATTAGATTATCATCATCATTATCATAATCATCATCGGGACAAATTAAGTTTAACGGCTTTATCGATAGCCATACCAAAAGCAAGCAACAATGTTCATACTGAACTTATAGGGTGTTTACACGATACAGCAAACGTCCAGCATTACATTTGCTGGAAATTTGCTGGACGTTTGCTGGATCATGTAAACACCCCATTAATCCCCCTCTTGTGTTTGAAAAGCCACTACAACTTGCTTTTCTGTATCATTAAAATGTTGTTCAAAGTTCGGTAATGCGGTTATCCGATTTGCACATATGATTAGTTAGTTTATTTTTATATACACTCGCTAATGAGATTACGTTTTGCTTCGGCTGTGCCAACAAAATTACTGTGAAACTTTTTCGTCACGTTTGTTCGTTATCTAGCACCATTTATCATTGATTTATTCAACCTGGTGCAAATTTATTTTTTATTATAACATCGTGCACGGAGTACACATAAACAAAATACATGAAAATGCGCACAAAAGTAGCAGGCTCTACACAAAAATTGAAAAAAAATCAAATCAATTTGTAGAAAAAAAACTGACAAGGCTTCGTAAATCGCAATTTTATTTAGTAGATAGAACGCACGGTTTTGGACACAACGCTTTGCATGCTATGTCAATAAATGCGGATGCTTGAAGTCATGTTCCGTACAGACCGAACCGGAAGTGCCTGTACGGTCTATTGAAAATAAAAGATCCGGAGCCAGTGAACTTACGGCATTCATTCAACAGCCTTGATAGAGATGACACTGAAAGAACGTTGGCGGCGAATTGCAACCACGCTGCGACAGAAACAAAAGGGAAAGAAAAACTAGATAAAAAGTAAGTGTAAGACGCGTAAGTCATTGACGCGGTTCGTTTTTTTTGCTGTCAATGAACTGAATACAGGAGCACTTCCTTCTGTCGTCGTGCTCAGGTTTCGTCCAGGGTAGATGCACGCGTCGGCCGCCGCATTCACGCTGTCGTCATTACGTACACCGTCGGTCAAAAAACGTGCCATCAAACGTTTTGCCGATGTCTTCAGAAGCTTCTAGCCAGGCTTGCCGTGGATATAAAATTTGCCATCCATATCCATATCCATATCCATATCCACAGATGTCAATCGTGCGTACATATAGCGTATAGCCACCAAATTTCCGCGAAATACAGTAGTGCCAGAGCGTCCATTCCCCAGGCATTTCTTTTGTGAAACTGTTCAAAAATAAATAAAAGTAAAAAAAAAGACATTTGCACTGAAATGTGATTTTAGAAAAGTATTTCCCGGCTGTCATGAAAATCTACCGAAATTATTTTATTGCCCTTGCTATAGCCGACCGTTGAGCCTTGGGTACCATGTCGTCTCTCATTCGTCTTTTTAACGGTAACAAATGAATTGTGGCCAAACGGTACTTCGTAAGGAGTTGGCGATACCGTTGGATAGGGCAATAACGACTACTTATAAGCTGTTGAAAGTAACCATGTCTCTATTTGCAGCTTTTTGACCGCAATTTTGAATGCAATGTTTCTGCCTGCAGCCGTCACTTACGTGCACCAAATTACCGTATCTTATCCTAGCACTGATTTTAGCGTCCAGTATAGCAACGTCACCAGATGGTACTGCAGTCACTCTGTCACGCTATCTTTCCGCAACCGGAAGTCGGGCACTGGCCTTTAGATATAGGCGGTACGGTCGGCCCATCGCAGCAACAGCTGGGATTTTTGTTCTCCAAGAAGCATGTCACATTCATGTACGCCTACAGGTATAGATGGAGTGAACGCTTTGAAGAACACTTGGTTTGTACTTTCTACTAGCATTAGATTTGTTAGGAATTTAAAACGCTTGTAATTTTGTTACCGTTTGATGGAAAAAAATAAAAATAATCTCACAAATTGATAGACCGTCTGTTGCCCAAACAACAGTATTAGAGCACCACAGATTAAGACTTGTTGCTGCTATAGTGCACATAAATTAATTTAGGCTAACTAAATTATTAACTAATTATTCATTTGACTCAATAACGAAATGAAGAATAAAAACGACAGACAGAGAAATATTACATGGAGATAAAACACTTATTTAAATATTCAGTTTAATTAGCAAATGTGACAGCACGATATACACGGATATATCCATGGATATCTATATCCACGGCAAGCCTGCTTCTAGCGGTTTGGTGATACTTAATCACTTGGACAGTTAATCACGCGACATATAATCACGCGACAGTTAAACACTTGGACATTTAATCACGCAACAAATAATCACCGGCCTATGTAATCACCGGCCTGTGACCGGTTGTACACTGTGCCTCTCATTTGTTTGTTACGCATGACTTATTGTAGCCGTTTTACCTCAGTTCATTGATTTTATGATCGTCATAACCGAGTTCTTTGGCGTCGTACGTGTTAGGCTTATATTAAGCGTGTTTATGATTACTGTTCTGTAATTACCATGGCCGAACAAAAAGTAAAATTTGGCATAACATCAAAAGGGAAGCAGTCTTATTTTTGACAATCTAGAGCTACATGTATAGTAGCATTTAGTAGGTCAGTTTTTAACGAGCTTCAAGTTTTATGTTTGCTGTAACAAACTTTTATTGTGAGTTAATATGTATACTTGCATGTTTTTAATTATTAACAATATATGACTTCACAGGCCGGTGATTATTTGTCGCGTGATTGAATGTCCAAGTGTTTAACTGTCACGTGATTATATGTCGCGTGATTAACTGTCGGGTGATTAAGTGTCCGTACACCCTTCTAGCCTATCCCTACACCTGGTAGAAGCAGCTTGCGCCCAGTGAAAAACAGAGGTGAAGTTTTGCTAAGGGTGTAAATCTGTTTCAAATCTAACATAACTTCCCCTAAAAAAGAAAAGGCCCAAAAGGGGGGACTTCACCCCGAAAGCGGGGGCAGGAAAACTTGAGTTTGAATTCGATTCCAAATTTGGAAGGATAGAAGCCACTGGATGTCCTTGCTAAATGTCGATTAATTTCTAACTTATTTCACTGGCACACTTTGCGAAAAATTGTCGATAAAATGCCACCGAATATCCCCCGTCACACCAAAAACCCGTCGCTACGCTACGTTGTGAAATATTAACTTTGACAGACGATGTATAACGAACGGCTTTATGTAACGTTCCCATGACGACGAAAGATAACGTAGGCCTATAGACAGTCCTCTTATATCAACGCTAATTAACTTCTGTCAGCGTAGCACGTTGTGTTGCGAACGTTGATCTGCGTGGGATAGGCTATAAAACACGTTGAGACGACAAATTTGCGGCGCGGCTAAATGTCACACCTGTGTACCTTACCTGTACAAGAATATCCGTCTGACGCTTAATGGCCTGGCGCAGCAACTGCAACTTCTCTTGAACCTGTTAGTCAAAACACAAAAAGGTAAATAAGTTAGTAAGTATTTTTTATTGCATAAAGCAAAAGATAAACATAGGCCTACAAAAGCTACACAAACTGAAAGTGAAGACGATTAACAAAATAACGCTTCAAAAAGCATATAAATGCAGATGGAAAGCTGGAACTAATGTCCACGGGGCCGTAACGATTGACTGGAGTTTTTCTGTTTAAGTAATACAATATTTAAACGGCGCTAATATACGAATAAGTTCAGACGCCGTTAAAATATTAGCTGCAAAATCACGAATCGCAGTTTTTAAAAGTTATTTCGGTTAGTACGAGCAGTTGAGCTGTAGCAGCAGAAGAGACTGAGAAAATGGTCTCTCTCTAAATCAGGAGCTGAGGGCTTGTCTCTCCGTAAATGTTAACCTTTTTGTCGGACAAAGTTTTATAAACATTCACCACAGTGAATCCCAATTTCAGAAAAATTTAAAAGCAAGATTAAAATTTTGAGCATCCATTGTTTTATCTGTCAGAAATTTGGAGCTGTATTGTATTGTATTGTATTGTAATTCGCCAAACACACATAAAAGTACACAGATGATGTAACACTATGGCTGGACAACCTGGCAAATAAAGCACTTACGGCTGCCCATACTAAAAACGTAATAAAAGCAGATAAGCCCTACCTAAAAACACACGCTAATAAAAACACACATTACATGACACTAACGCATGCTAAATACTACTCAATAATAAAATAATCGCTAAAATCAATTTTATCAAAACTACGCTTAAAACAATTAATAGAACTAATAGAGCTGTACTACTCCCAACTTTTCTTAACCCAGGACGCTGCGAGTTATGAGGACATTTTATCACGAATACTTTGATAAAACATAAAAGAGACGACATTGGTCTGCACATACGGTGGAATTGGATGTGGACATCATGGCTTTGCACCAGGCGAGCGCCTCCAGCGAGCATGCGCGAATGTTGTCGACACGACCAAGACGAAAGCGACGAATCGACGCGCTTTCATAGGTCGAAACCAGGCGACCGTGAACCCTGATACCAACAGCGCATTACTGGTAATTGCTAGTAGTGGTAGTGATAATAGTAATAGCAAAAGTATACCAATGAGATAGACGCACAGAGATAATTATTCTGACAATTATTCTGACAATCTCACGTCAGAAACCTAATTTTGTTTGCCGTTCACTGCTATTTGTGGCGAGATTACCGTCAGATAAACCGACGTTACAGAAAATCGGCTGTAATACGCCTGGGCGTAATTAGACTACCGTCGTCGTCGTCGTAAAACATAACGTCGGTGTTTAATGACTGACGTCAGAAAAAAATTACAATGATTTGAAGAAACATTGTTCATGCACAGTTTCTGCTTAAAATTACAATAATTCGCGATCGCAGTTTACGTTCAAAAATACAAAAATAGACTATAACTGACTACTGAGGACAGATTATATATTTTAAAAAAACTAATACATTACACTGTAGTTCGTGTTCATATTTTTGAGTTTTGCCGTTCTAAATCAGCGCTAAACATTAAATAAATTGTTTGAGGTTTTTTACAAATAATATTTCAAATAAATATTGTTTTCGTCTGGAAACGCTACTGACTTGTAATAGGTAAGCTGAAGCGCTAGTTGAATAAAAGCGTCTGGACTCATGTTTTGTGCTTTGGGAAATTCTTTGCCGTAGTCAGTAAAACGCAGCACGTACAGATCAAAATCTTCCACCGATCTAGCAGACGAATGTGTAGAACAGTTTAAAATACGATGCAATTATTGTAAAACACGCAATTTTATTGTAAGAAATAAAAAATACACACGACTAGAGATAAGCCGAGTTAAAAATGTCATAGCAGAAACATTGCAACAAATGAAGGATGGCCTAAATCTTTTACGGAAATGTTGCACTTACAGGGTGGGCCAAAAAAGTAAGTTATCATACTTTTTCCATATCTTCGCTAAATATTGACCAATTTTCACACTTTTATTACCAGTAGACTCAGTAAAAAATTTGCTACTTAGCGGCATGCACACCACATTTATTATGTCGCTACACTACCTTGTAAAATATAAATATTTTTGGTCCACCCTGTATAGTGAATATGCTACTGCGACAAACCGACCAACAGCAGCAATGTATTTACTGTCTACCTGAAGTATAATTACAGTAGTTTGTAATCTTGTTTTACAATATTGGAGTTACATGACGTGTCGCCTAACTGCAGTCATAGCCTACGACAGGCTACGAGCTAAATAGCTTAGGTCTAAAGAGCCTCAGTATCACGGGCCCACCTGGACTATCTTCACATGACATGCCATGCCTAATAAATGACAAACAATAGGCATTGAAAGCTCCACGAAGATGTGATTCTTTGTAGCACCATATCTAGCCTTTAGTCCTCGTTTAGGGCACTGTCATTTGCAGACAGACAAACAAGTTACGACTCAAAGCAGCTGTACGGTGTCGCCACCTGTCGAGTGCGTCGGCAGCTTGAGCGATCTCATTAGTGACGTCGTTCGACACGTTCCAGCGCAGTTTGCGTGGCTGCGGCAAGTCGCATAACGACTGCATCCGAGGAAGCTTTCTCCGTCGCAACTCCTCCCTTTATCACACACACACACACACACACACACACACACACACACATGCACCCCACCACACATATTCAACGGCGGCAACAAAAAAGTTTATTTTCAACAGAGGGAGGGCGCAGAGGGCACTGGAGTCCAATTTGTGAGCATGGACTCTTTTCTGGTTTTCACTTGAGTGTAACTGAACGTATTGTAACTTCAGCTACTTTGCAAGTGTAGTGCAAAAGAGTGTCCCTCGCCAGAGGCGGATTCCGAGGTACTAAATGATCGAGAAAAGCGAATATAATGTCAAACGCCTAAGACAGCTCGCGCCGAAAAAGAAACAGCGTAGCGCAACGTAAGCCTAAGCATTTTTTCGATCGAGTATTTGCCAAATACTTACAAGTGATCGAATACTCGATACTGCTCAAAAACTACTGTATTTTGCATGTAACAGAAGCTAGTACACAGCTTTAGTCGACTGTAACATGTGGCAATATATAAACCATATTATTTATTACTGTAATTATTACTGTTAATAACGTTATTGTTATTATTATTACATGTATGCCAGTAGGTGTTCGATGAGCTGCACGACAGCAATGCCCTCTGACGGCGAGTGCTCGTAACACAGTCCGCAAGCGCCGTCTTCCGCTATCACAAACTGCCCAAACACACAACAACCAAACACGTTTACAGTCGTCTGTTAGACAAAGAAACCGCGAATAATTCTTACTGTAGGCCTACTGCAGTTAGTCTTTCGAGCAATCGTTCTTGTCCAAGAGCGCCTTCCCTGCTCTCGGCCTACGGCTTCAACTTTATGGCTTAGGGAATTCACTCGCAAGACAAATACCTCACTACAATGCTGCCCAGCACAGCTACTGTCATTTCTTATTAGAGTGCGTGAAACACAGATGCTGTTATTGAACTGAACGTGCTTGTGCGTGATTAAATAATTTAATAGTATAGCTCTTCGTGGAATGGTGGGAAAAAACCATCTCAGAGGTACAAAACGTCACCTGCCATATGAAATCTGCTAGGCGACACAGGTGACTCGCCATAACCCCAGCCAGTCAAGCCGGTACTTGATTTAACTACGGTACCCCAGAGAGATAGAAAGCTGAGTTCCTCTTGGTGTAAGCTTAAAGCTACACTGAGATAGTTTGCCTGCCCGCAGACAGTCATTCATCTCAGTAGATTACTGCCACTTTATAGCGACCGGACGGGGAGTCAAACCAGCGACCTCACGATCGTAAGTCCTACGTCTTAACCGTTGCACTACCAAGCGTGGTTCACCTGCATAGTTTTCTCGAACCAGCGGTTGGCGCTGTTGACTCTACTGCCATGTCCGTGTATCATCTGCTCGGCCAGACTGACATCACTTCGTTGCTGTGGTCTCTCTGTGGCGCCATCTTGCGAATGAGAATACAACGCCTCCGGCGTTCTGCCGTCCAGACACAGCACGAAGATACAGCGCTCGATCGCGTCCAGATTCTCCTGGTTTGTCTTATCTGCGCAACACCAGCAGTACAACTGATTACAATAATGTCGGATTCATAATTATCAATATCACTGCCAACATCATCATTCAAGCAGACTATCTGCCATCATTTCTTGCAAACATGTGAAGAAAAAAAATATTTTTCCAAGTACGACTCCGCAAGCTGCCAATTTGTAACGTAAATTAGAACAATTATGCGATACGACAGTTGCTTGGCTATTGTACGTAGCTCATACAAAAAGTTAACGAAAAAATTGAAACAACAATAATACAAAAAAAACTGCCAAACTCCGAGAAGAAAGTCGGGTAGAAACAGCAGTCTTCACTCTGCACTGAAAAAAGTGTCTATAAAGTTTTAAAATTTAAATGTACAGCCGCATTATAAATTACATGCTACAGCTATGAAGCAACTAGTTGCGTTATGTAGACCTTCATTCTAAATGACGAACATGTTTTAATAACAGTAGAAGCGGACGGAACATACAACGTTAAGCAATTCATTTTTCTGTCATTTACAACGTCAACTGTCAAAGTGTGTAAATTTTTGATGCGTTCTGGATATTTGTTGCCGTCTACCTTTTTTGTACAATCGTTATTCAAAAAAATATTAGCTAATACAAAAAACATTTTTTTGCAAGTAAACAAACGGTTAAGTGTGTTTGTGAACCTTTGGCGAGCAATGATCTGGCGGCGGCCCAGACGTCGCGCCTGGCACCCGTCAGAATGCCGACGCGTTCGTCGCTGCCATGCGTCTGACCATGGGCTGTGGTCTGACCATCCTCTGCCATCTGTACGATCCTCTTCAGCTGCGCGTAGATATTGTCATCACTCAGACGTATTGAGTTGACGACCACATCCAACACGAAGAACTGCGACAACAGACGTGCAATGACGACAATTATTAATAGCGTCGCACCATCGCACAACTCGCACGATAGGACCTACGTCTAGAACCATGGGCCTAGGAGCCGGGGGCTAGGGGGCGGCCGCCCTCCCCAGATTCGGGCAAAACGCGGTGAAAAATTCGAGCAAAAAATATTAAAAATGCGGAACAGAAAAGCAAAAAATGTCCAACGTGTATACCCGGTACTGCAGCCGCGTGCGCAGGTTTCCATGAAGACGGGTTCGAGACTTGGACTGTTGAAATCTACGTTTATTACTGAAAATTTCACATGCAGGTTGTTTTGGTTTCAACTCTAGTGATCGGTGCAATTCACTCTTGAAGTGGGAGTCACAGCCCGAAATCGCAAAAAAACGAAAGTTAATAAAACCTTTATTTTTTTGTTCAAGGTCATCCAAGATCATTGCTTTCAGTACCAAACGAAAGCGCGTGTACAACTTTTTTGGCCTCATCTCACACCGTTTTTGAGATACGGCGACTTAGGGCCTACTGGTTAAAAATCGCAAATTTTTCTACCCTTTTCCCTGTTATTTAGCTTCCTTGGTTGTGATAATTTAGTTCGAATTTTCAGAAAAGGTTCACGGATCTCTATAGACACGCATGGACGTGCGGCATTACAGTGCTGTCGCGCGTAAAAGCATTGCCAGTAATGTATCCACCGGTAGCGGGGGCACTCAAGGCGTACACTTCTTCGCAGAAAATTTTTAATTTTTTGGCGTCAACTTGCAGTGTTTAGGTGCATTTTGACACCATTGCGAGAAAAAATTAGCTTAACGTTCCACACTAAATGATCGTCATTTCTGGTCTCCTGAGAAACCATTTCCCTCAGTGCTCCCTAAAGCCACGTCATGACTGAAAAATATTTGCAGGGATGGATCATCCATGAGGCTGATGAGACTGAAGTCTCAGGGTCCGGGTTCCGATAGGAGCCCGGACAGCGAACCCCGAAATTTCTAGACAGTTCCGGCATGCGAGTTCTATACTAAAATTTTTGGCAATTTTGCGTACCACAGTTTAATTTTTTTTTCTGCTCGCTTCGCTTGAAGGTTATTTGTACCTCCGCTTTTTAATTTGTTCCGCCACTCTTGATTGCCTTTATAGTTTAAGCAAAAAATATAGCAGTACAAAAAACTAAAATAAAGTCAATATTGTAAATTTATATGTACTAGGGGCCCTCAGTCGCTCTCAAGCCTCAGGGTCCGAAGGGATCATGATCCGGCTCCGAATATTCGGGCATGTTGCTTTCTCTGCTCTCCTAAGCGAAAAAGTCCCCTACGCTTATGTCTAAAAGAAATCGCTGGACTAACTCGCTGGGCCAAACCCTTTTAGAGAACAGAGCTTCAGTTTCGTGCTTTCGTTTCACGTTAATTTTGGGATGTTTAAAAGTCTCACTCAGTAAGTACGTTTTGCTGAAAGTTTGGCTTCGAGAGTCAATAGGCTTACTCCCACTCTATCCACAGTTTATTCTTTTCATTTCATGACCTATTTAGTCTTTTTATCTCTCACTACAGTGAATGGAATAAATGCCCATAATCTCACCCCAGTCAAGCGTAACGATTATTGAAACGCGTCTTGAGTCTGTTCATAACACGCGCTGTCGATCGTTGTCATGAAATAAACACGTTTCATCACGGACAGAATTTACCATAATGCCAAATTACAATTGCAAAATACACTCTATTGTTGTAAAAAGACATTGTCTACTCTATATCGCCCGGTAACAAAAAAGCTTACTGAGAAAGAATTAAGTTTACATAGGCCTACTTGGTTTTTGTATGCGACAATGACGTGTTCGGGTTCGTCTCCGCTGGTGTATGAAGTAACAAGCGAATCACGCTCAGTGCCCGGGTAGCGGTAGGACGTGAATAGTCGGTAGTATTGTTCCATGCACAGCGGCTGACCCTTCTCACGAGATCTCGCACGGTCCATCGGCAGCAGACGCCTTCAGTTCACATTGCTAATAACTTCACTCTGCAGTGCACCACTAAACACCTACTGCATCGACTACTCGTACGTATCATACATGCACTGCTAGAAGATATTTTGTGTGGTTTTATGTTGTATTAGTTGCTCAAACTTGTCCAAGATAAAACTTAGTGCATTTAAGTGCAAATATTACAAAAGTGAAAAACATCTTAATTGGCCTGTAGTCAATCAGTCAATCAGTCATTTAGTTCGCCAAATATAGTATACAAATACACTGATGCAATAACGTGGCGGAAACAACCAGGCAAAATGTCCTAAAATAAAAACGAATACGTTGCATTAGATAACATTAATCAAAAATGTGAGAAAAAAGACACATTAGCACTGATAAATTTTTAAAACACTAAAACATTTTTTAAACACGATAAACGGCAAATGACAATGTGTCAGTAGAAAACAACCTACCATGTGCAAAATTTATCGCTTTGAATAAGCTCAGAAATACGTACGAATCGATCATGACTTTGTAGTCGAGTATTCCGGACAAAAAGCGAGCGGCGTATCTGAAAACGCGCAGCACTATTTTGCTATTGGTACTGCACACATCGCTTAGCTCCGTCAGCAATCGAAGAAACTACATTTAAAAATCATGACGTGTACAAGGTAATAACATAAAACAAGAAATCTGAGCAAAGCTCACGAGACGCGCGAAAGCCTATAGCATTTCCAGTTCAGTAGTTATAGTTTCGAAAATCGCACATCACTTGGACTCGGCCCATCGGGACCATAATACACATCGGCCATAGGCGCGTGTGGCGTTGGCGACGGTGGCGCCTCCTTGTGAATGATATAAACTTGCGCAGCCCGATATCGCGAAAAAAATCCGTAAAACCCCCTATTTTGGCGTTCAAGG
>Ga0209671_1004493_pt1 | contig 13840 bp, 4 predicted proteins | sample WorMetHERISLAND2_2_FD_187401 | JGI IMG/M metagenome (GOLD analysis project Ga0209671, IMG submission 187401) | Marine gutless worms symbiont microbial communities from Max Planck institute for Marine Microbiology, Germany - Olavius geniculatus... | ecosystem: Host-associated > Annelida >... | reverse complement strand
ATTGCAATGAAATGGATAGAGATAGACCAAGATTACCTGCGAACAGGAACTGCCATAGGCTTTCGCACATCTCATGAGCATTAGCTCAGATTTCTTGTTCTGTCCGCATTTGAAAGAGCACAAAGCTTTGCCGAGATGTCTTACTTATTTTACCTAGTTAAACTATAACAGTTGGCAATTCAGACAGACTCATCCTAGAGATAGTTGGCATTATGGATTCGAAGTTACATGTGTATAACATTATAGTATTTGCACCTTAGATTTGTTGGGTGTTCTGTCACATCATGCGCTATACACACATGTATATAAATTCATTTACTTATTTGTTTGCGCACTTCTGACTTACTGTGCAACTTAAATTATTAGTGAATTAAATGTTTACCAACTGACTTTGTTTCTGACAGGAAAGATAGCGAAGATGTCGATGGAAGACCTGATGAACTTCTTCCAGGGGTCGCTGGAGAAGGACTTTGGCTACAGCGACGACCACGTGATCGAGTCGCTGCGGAATTGCACCGAGGAGCTACATCGAGCACATCTCGACCTTCCACCACCACCGACAGACGACGCCGAACTTCCCAGCAAGCCATTCGGAGTGTTTGTCACGCCGACGATTGAGCAGATTATTGGTCGTCAGTCGGTGGTGATAGATGGACAGATTGTTGACGATGGGATGGTTATACCAGCCGATGGTGGACCGGTCGTAGTGCCCATGTCACTAGCGGTGACCAATCACCGGCCGTCGTCGATCAGTTCGTCGAGCGTTCTTGACCACTACGACACAGCGACTGACGGAATGAGCTCGCGACGGATCTCGATCCGCGACGGCCGTAGTTCCGTCACGTCAATGGTGGATGAATTTCTAGACGTCGATGATGATGTGGGAGACATTACTGCTGACGACGATGCTAACAGCGAACTGCGGGTCGACTCGATCGAAGTCAACGACAATTTTGTCGACGCCCAGCAGTGGCCATGGTCCGGCGGCAGCACGCCGTACATATCTGCTGATGGCCCGCTATCTCGTATGACCCCAGCTCCAGCTTTGAGGACCCCGCAGTCCCCGCTGTCAGACAGCGCCGCGCACATCACGGTTGGTAGAAACACGGTGGGAATGGTGTCACTGAATCAGCCCGTGTCCACGGTGACAGTCGTCACGGGTGACGATGATGACACAGCGACGCCGCCGGCCGTTCAGCGCTATGTAGCAACACCTCCAGCCGTTCAGCGCAACATAGCGACTGTGTCGGCTCACGGTGCTCAACCATCTGACGCCGGGGTTCGTGACTTCTTTGCACTGAGCACCGAGCCCTGGTCACACTACGTCCGCTCGTCTCCGTATCCATCATTCGCTCCACCGTTCGACCGGCATCCATCAAACACGACCTACCACCTGTATGCCTTGAAGTCAGCCAAAGACCTGAGTCGGCAGCGGTACTTCAGTTCCGGTCGGGTCGACGATGGGTCGTCGCACCGTTCCCGACCAAATGGGCTGTATACATCAGTTGGTTGGCACCAGCAGGCTGGCGCCCTGTCTGCACCGGCTGTAGGCACTGTGTGGCCAGAAAACAATGGTTGGTCTAGATCGCCAGTCTCTACGCCAGTCTCCACTAGCCTCACCCCTGAGCAGCCGGTTCTCAGCGTTCGGTCAAGGGTTCTGTCTCCATCCGGCAATCAGGTTGGGTCAAAGGTCATATTTCCTGATGGCAGCGTGTCGTCAAGGTCCCCACCGTACCTGTCGTCGATATCACAACAGCCGTGGTTGGACAGTAAAGCAAACTGGACGTACAGGCTGTAGCAAAAAAAGACGTTCATTTTTTATTAATATTGTATCCCCGGAATGTTTTGCACAATGTAACGGCTGCTGGCGAGTGATATTTAATTATTTATGCTATAGCTGTAACGGCTTCACATGCTTCCGCTTTTCTTTCGGTATTCAACTCATCTTGTGATCATATGCAGATTCCGGACACAGGAATGTGCGACTGAAATGCACTGCGTTTGATAAAAAACTGTTTCATTTTGATTTTTTAAATATCTTTGAGAAACATTGGCCAGTTTTAGTAAATTTTTTATTATGCAACATCATATAGAAATTGACATAAATGAGTATAGTTTTGCCCATTTCTCCATAATACTGTTGCTACACTACCTTGTGTAATACCTAAGTTGTAGTTTACAAGAATGAATTCAAACTGCGTGAGACACGATGTACATTTATCAGTTGAGTTTGTTTTACTGAGCAATTGTGTTTATGTTTGCTATTTTGTTGTACAGACAGAATGCTAAACAACTGGGTAACAAAGCAATTTGGTGTCATGTGAACTGACTGAGTTTGGTTTTAAGTCATTAGTCTCATGAGATAATGTCTATGTTTGGCAGCTTTTTGTGTGCAAGTCTTTCGTTTTTAGATGTGTTATTATTACCGTATAATTTTTTAAAAGAATTTTAGTTAAAATGCGGTGCTCATGTTGTTCATCTGTATGTTATCCGGACTTGTTTTATTATAATAAAGTTTATTGTTATTATTATCGAAAGCATTAGAGGTTAATTTTACATAGTGCACTATATTAATTCTCATTTTACTTTGCTTTTACTGGTTACAGTGCTAATATTGCGTCAGATACTACCGTGGTGTGGTCTGTTTGGTGGACTAGTCCTGCATCTTACTAAAACTGTTAACCGGAGTAAAAGACATTTTGCAGAGACATTCGAGTGGTCCCAGATAAGAATCTTTCTTTCCGATGAAGTAACATGTTTGTGCCGATGACGTCTAGTGCCAAATTGCTCGTGTGGTCATTTTGGTTATTATTATTATTATGCAGATTTTGTCAGTTTGTTTGGCAGTATCTCTAGGAAACTGGGGCTAAATTTTTGAAACTTTCTTAAGACTTTTTCAAAGATTTTCCTATGTCAGCTGATTTAGGAAAATGCAAAGAACTTCTTTCTTTCTTATCTTCCTAAACTAGTTCAACCAATTAGATGCGCTTATACCGACCATGTAATGTAATCACCTTTGTTTCAAAACTTCTTAGTAAAACTTTTTGTCTTGGCACATCAATGGGAAGCACAATTTACACAACACTTCGTTTTTTAAGTTGACCAAACGTCAGTTTCCTTTACTTACTCATTGTTGATTTTACTGCAGCGTAAAATAACCTGTGACGTCACATATGACATCTGAGCTAAGTGTTAACATTGCGTAGTTTTTTTAGAAGAAATTTTGTTTTATTACACAGCTTTCTCCTTGTAGGACAAGGTTAGTGCTTTCCTACATATTTTCCTTAATTCTTCCTAAGAAGTTTCTAAAGAAGTTTTGAAAATGGTACGTTCTTTCTCAAAATCTTCTTCGGAAGATCTTCTCAAATTCTTTCAAAGACATTTTCCAAAGAAGTTTCGAAAATTTGGCCTCTGGTTTGAGTTATTTGCTTGGTTGTGAGTTTGTATGCATTTAAGAAACATATTTTCACTGAGTGCCGTTGTCGAATACTAAGCTGTTATTGTCTGACAGTATTTCTGCACAGAAATAGTAGCAGTTGGTAGATGTGTGTTTGCTCGGTCATGTCAGTTTAGGTTTAGTTAGTTTTTCCGTGCACTTATGCAAGTATTGTCTTAACTTGGGCCAGTTTGTTTCGTAGTTAGTTTTCATGTCTGCTTTGTCGATTATTTTGCGCTCGGTTGTCAATAGCAATCTAGTTGATTGATGCGAAAGACTTTTCGTGTTTCTTTTGTAAGATGACCTCTTATACCTCCATCAGTGCATTAAGCTCTATTCACACTGGTTTATTGTGGGTGAGGTCCTGATAGGTATTGTTACAGGTGCAATCTAAAGGGTGGCCAATAAAATAGTAAGCTATAGCACTTTGTCCATACCTTCGTTAAATATTGACCAGTTTTCACAATTTTTTTACTGGTAGACTTCGTCACGCCTATTATGTCCAAATATCCAAAAATCAACAATATTTACGGATAGACTGAAGGTCCAGTGGTAAATTTTCAAAGTATTTAACTGAAATGTTAAATATGAGTTATACTTAGTGTAATGAACAATGGAGGACATATTGAACACCTTTTCAAATAAATTGAGCCGTTTTTGGCATAAATTTTCAATGTACATTAATGCTGGTTGGCAGCTGCAGTTTTAGTCTGTTGACTGCATGAGCATTGTATGTCGACTGTGTGGCCCTACAAGCTGTGCACTATTTTGCTGAAAGAAGAAAACTTACTATGTAGCTATGTGTAAAACATTTTGGCACTTACTAAATATTTAACACTTTAGGTAAATACTTTAATAATGTACCATTTGACTTTTGCCCATCTGCAGATATTGTTGGTTTTCAGATATTTATACAAGGTAGTATGGCGACATAATAGGTGTGATGTTGTGATGTGCACGCCACTGAGTACCAAATTTTTTACAGAGTCTACTGGTGAAAAAGTTGTGAAAATCAGTTGATATTTAGCGAAGATATGGACATAGTGCAATAGCTTACTATTTTTGGACCACCCTGTAATTTCTATTATCCAGTTTACAGCTGCAAAGCACAATTTCTTTTGTCGTTGTTGTTTTCTTGTTTTGTTGCATAGAAATTATGTACATAGGTTGCTTTTTGTTGTTCAGTTAGGCATCAAACCAAGTATTTTTCAACTGAAGTTGCTGTGCACTACTTTTGTTATAAAAATGGTACCTTTCTTGTTGACCTTTTTTGTTGATAACTTTGCAACTGTGCCAACATTAGTGATTTTTTTACATTCAGAAATGCACAGCAAAGAATTCGACCACCACATTGCCTCACACAGTTAGCCGTAGCCAAAGTTGTTGTACAAATACAATTATCAGTTTGATGATAACACCTATTATTGCAATTTTAATCTCTGTATGACTAACTTTGTTATAGTATTAACCCAACTGTGTAACTGTTTATGTTTTTTTCTGTTCAGTATTGCTAACGATTGAATGTTTCAGAATGTGAAATGTGTCCGCTTGGTCTGAATGCTTGCAGGTCTATTTGTCAACATGTTTACATTTGTGAAAATAATAATATCACACATAGATTGTATGATCGTCACTGCTGTTGCGAGGTGTACAAAGGGCCGCTAAAACTTTAAAATTATGTGGTTCGCAGCAACTTACTTAGGAGTCTTTGACTAGCTAGTCTCGACTGGCAGAATTGTACTGATGAATGGTATTAAGCCGGGGTAAAAAATGATTAACTCCAGAAGTTATGTTGTCAGACCTTTCTTTCATGTAAAAATTGAGATATAACTTAGTTCTAAATAATCCCCAGTGAGGCCCACATTTAGCTTAGGTTGATACATCAGGTGTTTTGTGTTTGAATCATGCTGTAATTTCTGAAGGCATTTGAATAGGTCGGTGATAGTCATTTGCAAGTCTTCTTAATATTATCATTAACTGCCCTGTGTGAGGGTTTATGCATATCCTCTGGGTTGTGGCTTTGGCATTGATTAACACTGTATATAATTATATCAGTGATATTTGTTTTGTTTTTGTTTTTATTGGTTGTATGAAGATGAGTTGCCTAAGCCTTTTTACTGGCTTACACAGGTGTGACATAGTACACCTGTATTAGCTTCATCTGATAATACCTGCAGCTGGCACATATTAGCATAATATCGTTTGCTTTCTTTATATTGGGAATCTGTTTTACGTTTGACCATGACAGTTCCGAGTAGAAAATGGGAAAGTGCTTGCTTTCCATTGGAGCCATTCATTAAATAACATTTTTGCTGTCTTCACAAACCGATGCATAGGATGCACTGAGCATTGTAGCTGTTTGGATAACATTTAATTTATTCATTAACAGTTATCACTGACTTTTATCCCCGCAAATCTGGAATCGAAATGGGGTGCAACTCCCACCCCCAGTTTTGGGCTCTGATTTCCCCTAATTTCTGTCTCAAGTTTTCCACTATTTTGGGCTTTTTCCTTTTTATGGAGAAAATTCTGTTAAGTGTGAAGATTAAAAAATAGGGGGGGGAAGTTTCGTTAAGGGTGTAGTTTGCCTAGTGAAAATGGGGGGGGGTTTGATCTACAAAACCCTCTATTTTTCACTGGGTGCAAGCTGCGCCCACCAGGTATAGGGATAGAAGCCACTGACAGTTATCGTGTGTTTTCTGCAGTTAATCACTAATTGTGTCTTGTAATTTTCTGTAATGCGTTTCATATTCACTGGCTGCGCGGTGCCAGCATGATTGTTAATAGTGCCAGTGTATCTGCTTTTACCAGTACCAGTGCTTTTACCATTTTGAGCTCGGTTACTAATTACTAATGAGATGGGATAGCCATCTGCATTTGGGTAAACTGTGTCGATATGTAACCAGCAGTTAAGATTAGCATTAACTCACTCTGGCCGTCAGTATGCCACGCAGTACACTGTTTTTAACTGCATTAGTTGAGCTGCATTTTGGAAGCTTAACATGTTTGTGTTTGTTCATAGATAAGTATATTATAAATATGTTAATTTCATGCCCAAGCCAGAGCACGAAAAATTATCAAATTTACTAGTATATTGCCTAAATACAGCAAAACAAAACTCTTTCGAATTTTTCGTCTGCCATGCCATCAGCAGAAGTTTAAAGTATTAGCTAAGACTATTAAAATATTAAAAGTATTGGGTCGGCATGCATAAATTAGCATATTTTAATATACTTATCTATAAACAAACACACGTGTTAAGCGCCCAAAACGCATGATGATATTACGTCACTAGTTAAGCACTTGTAGCATCGTCAGCAATATTCACTGCTTAATTTGGTGCGGTTTATTTATATCGTGTCAGTATCAGTTGTGACCATTTTTAATGTCACCGTCAGTTTCCATCATGACACCGTGCTATTGTGCTCAGTGTAGACAACATATTCATCATATCGTTCATTATTGCACAACGTTTGCAATATACTCATATGTATGCTAATGACTTAGTGATTTGTTTCGTCTTAATTGTGGGCCAATACTTCTGTTTATGCGCATGCGCAGTCTTTTGCTGAAATACACGCATTCTGTCCAGTTTCTGTTTTCTTGTTTTAATATCATTTTTATTAGTTTATTAGCGCACGCTGGCTGATCTGCATGCTGAAATACAAGAAGCCCAGCTGTCGCTATGTTAGCCGACCGTACTTCTCTGTGCCAGAAAGCCAGCGAAAGCGATTTCGTACATTTCTTTCAAAAATCAATACATTGCAGTAGGCCTAAGTAAAACAGTAGGCTATATTACAGTACAATGCGGTATTCTGATGTGGTGACATTCTAAGACCACGCTTTAATTAAGTGTAGTGAACACGATTGAGAGTGCACATCTAAACTGGCAATCTAACGACATATGCAGGATAACATCTACACTGCAAACTAATGCGTTATTGGCATGTACATGTACAGGGGTGTAGAAAAGCACTAGCATCCATAAGAATCATCAAGACTATAATATTATTATTCTCGTTTTGTCAGTCGGAACAGCCAGTTAACATCATCGTTTGCTATTGATTGTATTTTCACAGCCTGGCCGGCGGTACATAACTGTGCTGATGCTCTGAAATTATATGATTATTATTAGCCTATTGTGCGCAATCTTACGATAATTAATGTGGCAACAATGTCGTTGCCGTCTTAGAACTGCTGGACACTTGCATTAAAATTAAGGCTGAAAACAATTAAACAGATTAGAGATCTGACTGATTAACAGAAAAGCCCAGTTGTCGCTAGGAAAAGCCGACCATGCTGCCTACGTCCGAAGCCCAGCGTTTGACTTCCAATAAAGGTCAACCAAGATCAATGATTTTCATGTCATTTGAAAGCCAATATGCATGCGACTTCCTGTTAGTGCTCAATACTAATTACACTATGTATAGGCCCCATCTCTCACCGTTTCCGAAACGTGGCCGGTTTTCCATTGAATTTCTAGGCCTACCTCCATTCAACCCCGAATTTGAAAATGTTCCCCTTGCTGAAATTTTGCGTGCTCGAGTTTAAGGCACATGGCTAATAATTCGTGTGAAAAGTTTACTTCTACGACCTAACGCTTAGCCACATTACATCCGCTACAGACGACGACAGACGGACAGACGACAACCATGACAATACTTAAGTACTGTCAGCTAAAAATGGCTTCAGTCGGTTAAGATCAGCAAGTGGCGCACAAACAGGACTGTGAAACGTATCGCCAGCCTCTGCAAGAATCGGCTCATTTTCATACCGTTCATGACAAGGCTACAGCATTGTCAATAATGCCAGTAAACCCCCTATATGCCTATTGCCTAGACAATTTATTTTGTAAATACAAACATGTCCGGCCATCGGACGTGCCTTCGTGTAGCGACTCTCATGCGATAAACTCCAAATCCAAAATATTTTGGAACAGAAGCTCGTCCTACTGCAATAAAATCTCGAGCATGCGACGCGACTACGGCACACAGGAGCTATCGATTGCGACCGTGTGGTTGCAGTCGGCGTGTGACGTAACGCTTAGCGAGTTGAACTTAACGATCCAGAAGTCATGAATTCCAACGTGACAGCTCAAAGACTGTTTACCACTAAGAGCTATAGACAATCTTTAATCTTTTAGTTGGATCACGGATGCAGGGCGACCGCCTATCCAAGCAATACAACGCAGGCCACTCACTGAGTGCGTAAAAAAACTGCGTAACGTACTTCAAGTTTTGTCAAATGGTCGATCACAAAACAATCACTTCGTCTAAAGCCTTGCTTTTCATACAACGAACGCACGAAAGTACTTAACTGACGAAACGGCCAAAACGCAAGGATATAGGCCTATTAAGCGATGTGCGTTATTGCGTTGCGTTCGTTGTGTTATACCCCGTTTACACGATGAAGCAAACATCAAGCAGACGTCATGCAAACGTATTCAATATACACGTGCACGACGTGTGCTCTAATTGCTTCATGTTTGCTTGATGTTTGTTTCATCTTTGCTTGATATTTGCTCGATGTTTGCTCAATGTTTGCTTGACGTTTGCTTGACGTTTGTTCGATTATTGCTCGACGTTTGCCTGGTGTTTGTTTCATCGTGTAAACGTGGTATTAATTTCCTGCGCTGCGTCGGATTAAAACTACGCAGGCACGAAGAATATCACATTCATCACATTCTACTGTAGAACAACAAAAACGACGACAACTACTAGGACGATGTCAAGAATTAAGAGGACAGTGAACGAACGCGTGAACTGTAAAGGAGCGTACAAGGCGACAGAACTGAACTAAACTTAAATGAATTCCTTGCGATGCCGCTTTCATTTCGTTCATTTTCATTTCTGTTTTTACTGCGCTTTTAAAGACGCGTACAGAGCGACGTAACTGAACTGAATTGAACATTGGGTGAGTTCGTTTCAGTTCTGTTTAGTTACGTCGCTCTGTACGCGCCTTAAGGCTTATAGTAAGATACATGTAATAGGCTGACTGATGTCGGTATTATAGCTTTGTGTCTGTTGTGCCGCGTCAACATGTCAAACGACGGAACCACGTGCGGCCGCAACAAACCGTGGTGCACGATGATACACTAGCTCGACAGACTGTGACCATTCTGGTCCTCGATCGCTTTCCTACCGCCAGTCAGTCACCCACGTCCACTTCCTGGTTCAAAGTTCACGCACGGTAGGCTAAAGATTAGGCACTGGCCCGCCGCTAGTGCGTTTAGAACGTTCGACGTGACGTCTGGAACCAAAATGGATCACGCACTTCGTGCAGAGCTAGCGATGGAACGCAGGGCCGATTGCTCTGGTACTGATGACGTCACGACATCTGGTGGTGACGTCAAGGCGGCTGGCAATGATGACGTCACGATTGCTCAGGCCACGACGCGCCATCAGCAGCGAGTGCTGAGCTGTTGCGGTGCCGGCAGCGTTCTGACCACCACCACCACGTCCGAACCGACTTCCAGTAGACATTGCCACGTCTATACGCACTGAGACCGGGTCAGTCGAGCCAGCGGACGCCGCGTCAGAACGACGACGAGGCACCTACAACGAAGAACAGTAACCCATCGCAAAGCTACGGAGCGTCACCTGACGTATGGGATCACACAGTGTTACCCGCCACCCGACACAGGTAAACGCGCCCCGCCTTAACGCCAGCCAGATAGGCCGGTACTTAGTTTACTTACCCCATAAGGGATGGAAGGCTGAGTTGGCCTTGGTGTTGGTTGTAACTGATGTCGGAATGATTTATCTGTCCGCAGACAGTCACCCATCCTAGTAGTAACCAGCTGATAGCGACCCGACTGGGAGTCGAACCAACGACCTCGTGATCGTAAGTACGACACCATACCGTTATGCAATAATGCAACAAGGCCCCTGTATGCCTAAAGTATATTTTTGATGAAAAGGCTAGACGCGTACAGAGCGAACTAGCTTTTTTGTACACCTCGCGAAATCAATGGAAAATGGGTAAACTAAACCGCCGCATTCGCAAAAGTAACTATTAGAAATAGCAACTGTTAAAAAAGTTTATCGTTACCACGTCTAATAATAGACCACGGCAATTCTAGCGAGCGTTTAATGTATTTATAACTTCTCTAAGTTCTCTTTGACCTGCAAGCCGTCGACCACAATGCGCAGACTGTCTCCGTCGACGATTGAGACGTGTGACGTCAGATGCTTGCTGTCGGTGACCACCAGCGGAAGTCGGTCACCGTTCATACGCGTCGTCGTTGAGCTTAGGTACTTTCGGTTCCGGCTGGCCTGGTCAGCTGAGCCGTTGTCCATTTCCTCGCCGTTGTTGGCACTCGGTTGTTTCGTGTTGTCCGGGGACGCGTGCGGCAGGACCGTGACGCACGCCGTGGCCGAGCACTTGTACAGGTGCGACGGAACGTTGAATCCGCCCGCTCCGCGCCCGGCCGCAATTCCATTGCTCCGAGCCACAGCAGCCTCGCCCGCCGGTTGTCTACGTCGATCGCTGTTTCCCATCGCTGACACGGAGATCGGCGGCAGACGGGCGGGAACTGACGAATTGCCTTATCATTATCACATTTTCATCATTACAGATGTAAAAACGAACGTTTCAGAAAACAAGTTTAAAAACGTTAAAAACGTAACAAACGTGGCAAAAATTTTAAAAAAACCGTTTTAAAATTTTGATAAAAACGTTAGCCTTAATTTGTTTGCCAAAAAAACTTAGTGTTGTAAATGCAGTATAGCTAAAACTAAGAAAAACTTCTTTACTCAATTTCAATTTAACCATGTTAAAATAAGATCGAATATCGCAAGATTAAGTAAGTAAACTACCACCATGTACTATACATGTACTATATTAATTCGTTTCAGTGGCTTTAAAAGTGCAATTTTCAAATTTCAATAAACGTTTTGTTTCAAATTAAAAACGTTGTAAAATTTTTTAAAAAACTTTTAAAAACGCAAAAACGTGTTAAGAATAAAAACGTAAAAAACAGTAACGTAACAACACAAGAAAATACAATGGGAACGATCGGGTCAAAAGCTAAAACAGCTTATACGAAAACTGGCCCCTAATCAGGTACAAATTTGCACAAATGACTGACAGAAAAAAACGATAATATAGTTAGCTTAAGTGCAATTATGACAATTTTTTTCACACCTACGACGCCGACGCGACTCAACTGTTCAGTTGAGTTGAGTGGCGTCGGCGTCGAAGGTGTAAATTGGCCATTAGGTGTACAGTTTTATAGAATCTTGCCAGCTTAAAAGGATTGAATAGGCCTACCTTGATGGCGATTCTGTTTACCGCCGCGACTTGCAGGCGCAGCGGGCTCTTTCTTAGTCGACAGAGAACCCAACGTTCCACCGGGTTACCTTTGACTTGTCATCAAAAAACGCAACGTTCCACCAGGTTTCCAGGCCTTCTTCTCCGCCGCTGCACCCTTTGACGCGTTCTTCGCGCGGTTGCTTCCTGATTTCATCGACGTTTTGTCGGCTTTCAACGGTGCTGCCTTGGTGGTCGCGGTCTCTTTAGCGGCGGCGGAGTGTCCGGGCGACTGGTTTATCATCTATAAAATACAATGCTTTATTTCGATACCTAATTCAGTTGCATATCTTTTACTGCAGTGTTTGGAGTGTTGTAACTTTCCATAATCTCACTCTGCTCAAACGTGACGACCGAAATTTGGCTCGGATCTATGTACAGCACACATTTTCAGACAGAACACCACGTCAATCACGGCCATGAAATAGGTACGTTTCATCACGGTCTACAGTGCATTATGTTTGGTTACACTGAAGACCGCACTGAAACAAAGGTCACGAATTCTAGCAATGACCCCAAACCTAGCGCTAACCCTAGTTAAAAGGAAATGTAGAAAGTGAGCGAACGTCCATAGAAATCATAAATCTTTTAAAATATTTCTAAAGGTCTATGGTAAAAATGTAAAAAAAACTTTTTAACTATCGAAACTTCGGATTATCGAGCTGCAACCTATGCAAAACGTGGTTTTCGTTGTCGCGGCTAATTTACACCTAAGACACCGACGTCAGTTTAGTCGCGTCCGAGGTGCAAATTGCCTATTATTAACATTATCAAAAAAAACATAAAATTGTCATCGTTGTTACCTCGACGTCGTCGGCGCCGGTGCCTGCTGTCTGACTCTGGTAACCGTCGGCGCTCTGCGGACTGCCACGAGGTGATGTCAGGTCTGCGGCCGCTGCAAGCCCGACTCCGTACGACTCGTCGACTGCTGGCTGAAACACCTCGTGGTCTGCGGGGGCTCTACTCGTAGTAACTCCCAGGTCGTTGTCAACGACCTCGTCTCCAATCCCCGCCTCACGATGTGTCTCAGCTTCCGGCTCAGCTGCCCGACAACGATACACGCGAAAAGTAATGGCGGTGCATAGCTCTTACAATTCAATACAATTTTGAGCGAAAAAAATGCCAATGACACCCCAGTCAATTTTAAGCAGTCAGTAGTGAAAAAGTGGAGAAGAAAAGACGATTCTAAAGTTTAGTCTTAAATGTTCGCAGACACTTTGAAGACGTCACTTCAGACGGCAGACTGTTCCAAGATCTTGCTGCGGCGACAAAGAACGCTCGGCCGCCGATCGTGAGGTTCTTAACAGAAAAACCCATATATTACACAGCTACGGAGCGTCACCTGCCATATGGGATCACATCTGAGTCTTAAATGCAGCCACTCGAAACAGGTAAACGCGCCCCGCCTTAACCCCAGCCCGACAGGCCGGTACTTGATTTATTTACTTTAGACAAGTAGAAAGCTGGTGTTATAAGTTTGCTTGTAACGAGTAGGCCTATGCATGTCTGTTTATCAGTATTTAAATAACAAGTTATTTGAGCAAAGCTCACGTGACGCGCGATAGCAGCGGTCCTGTTATTTGGACATTCATGTATAGCATGCAATAATATAATAATGCGTTTTGAAGGAGTACACAAATTTGAGGCGTCCGTAAAAAAGACTCCTTGAATTTAAGAGGTCGAGAATTAGACTGTTAAAAACAAACAATCTATGTCAAAAATTTTACAGGCCTATGCCTACGCAGGTAGTCCGGGTTTATCTCCAGCCACTTCGGCGCAATTCACTCTTGAAATGTGCGCCGCAGCTGAAAATTACAAAAAAAACAATAAAATTTCCTATCGTTTAAGGTTCAAGGTCATTTAAGGTCATCGATGTTGACACCGTTTAAAAGCTCGTCACTAGTGCTCGTTATGATAAGCGGCATGTCTGTACCTACTTGCAACTATTTTACGCTAGACGAGCTAATAGCGGTAAAAACACTTTTTAAGGAGGTACCCCTTTTTCATGCCCGCCTGCGCAGGTCTCCTTGAACCCAGAGGGTCAAGACTTGAATTGCTAAAATCTGTGTTTAATGCAACAACATTCATATGCAG
>Ga0209671_1004491_pt1 | contig 13843 bp, 9 predicted proteins | sample WorMetHERISLAND2_2_FD_187401 | JGI IMG/M metagenome (GOLD analysis project Ga0209671, IMG submission 187401) | Marine gutless worms symbiont microbial communities from Max Planck institute for Marine Microbiology, Germany - Olavius geniculatus... | ecosystem: Host-associated > Annelida >... | reverse complement strand
GTTCTTGTATTATGAATTCGTGTCTAAAACAACAAAAATGATCTTCTTTATTTGTGGAGAGACGTGATGAGCAACGGTCCAACTTACGGAAAGCGCACTGATTGGAAGTCAATGGAAAGCTGAAGCATTCACGTATTGTATTTATTCCACAATATGGTTTTTTGAGTATTAATAAATACTGAAAATACCCTGGTATTAGCGCTTACGAAAACACTAGATGCAATAAGGGATAAAGTCTGAAGTCAATTTGGCGTGGCATGTCTATTTTGCCGCAATTTCATTGCACATTTTGACTGCGGCAAAAAAACTGGAGCCACTACATAATACATGAGTGTTTGTACCAAAACGTATCTCAGTGCAACAGCTTCATCACAGACTGACAGACAGACAAACAGACCACGCTACGATGTCATCTGTCGCAATAGCCGGTAATCGCTTGTGCTTTTAGCAGTGCCGCCCAAAACGGTTATTGCCATGGTCGTATTAATGGGTATCGCACGCTTAAATTACTACTCTCTATGACCATGTCCACAGTGGCCATATTCATGTGGCAGAGTCCCTGCTCTTACTAGCTTTGTGACGGTCGCAAAAGCTTCAATACAGCAACACGACGTTTTATGACACCCGTTCAAGGCATGAATCGTGTGAAACCAAAAACAAATTAAATGAACCTGTAGAATAAAATAATTACAAAATGTTTTATTATATACGTGTAATCACTTCCTATTTCCAAGCGGCGGGTAACCGTGCTTAAAGTTTTAAAGCATTTTGGCGTCGAGCGCCCACTGTTGGCATAGCGTCGGGAAGTCGAAGGCTGTGAAACGTTAGTGAAAATACTTTATACTACCTGCCTCCTATCTTCAAACCCTGTGCTATCGTGCTCAAAATGGTTTTAAAACATTTTCGAATATGTTCTAGCAAAAACAACGCTGACATATTTTGCACGTGATTACCAGCAAAACTAGAAGGCGCTCGTGAAAGTGCATATCTCCGCTAAGTGAAGTACTGTAAATTAAACATTACGACAACAACGACGAATACTACTACTACTACTACTAACGACTACGCAAAGATCTAGAAGATATCTTTTGTACAAGCAGAGTTATAGCGAATTTTGTTGCAAATTTCGTCGCCATGGCAACAGGATATTATGTTCGAACGAACACAGAGTCTGTCCAATGTCTCTGTAAAAATAGAGTAAACCTAATAATAACTCTAATCAATGAGCAGTTAGGCATGTCGAGTAGTGTTTATAATGTCCTATATTTCAGACTGTTTTCCTGTGGGTGGCCCATTGTGATCATGCGTTTATCTTGCACAGTTACGGAGATATGGCGCATTATGAGTTATGTACACAGAGGGACAGAATGAGCAACTTCTTAATGTCCACCAATGTTCACTACGTTTACCTTGGCAGAGATAATAAATATCTTAAAACGTAAATATCTTAAATCTTAATGTAGGCCTAACTGGGGCTTGAGTCACACGTAGAAAGCCGTATAGTCAGATCAGTCCAGTCTGCTTCATTTTGCCTGTCCATCAAAGATACAAGTTTTTGGGTGTGTTTTGGAATAAGTCGAAAACAGAAAGGCGTAGACATTGTCGATATTCGTCTTCTATGTTCCAGTCGTTTCTGTCGGTGATGGCTGGCGGTCGATGTCCACCGAGAAATGACTGCAGTGACAGGTAAAGGGATATTTTGGTCAGTTTATTTGATCCCCATATCCGGACATCTTGGTTAGTATTGCGACAGTCGGTGAGGCTTAGGCGGTTCGAGATAAGGAAAAACGAGATAAAATACAACATCCTGCAACAACTAAAAACATCGTACGACATCGTAGTTTGTTTTATCGTAGTGCAATTTGACGAGTAGCCGGACACCTTGGTTAGGTCGCCGGCCTGAGATGGGCCGATATCACAATTTGCATTTCGATACGACGTCGATACGATATTGACCGAATATCGAGCCAAAACGTCAGACAATCAAGTGAAAAAGCGTCTGCACGGGAGCGTTGCATGCAGGCTGTGTACACATGCAGAAGTTGTTCAATCGAGCAGTGATCGATGCAGCACAGCGGCAGAAGAAACTGTCACATGCCGGGCACATGATGCGACGGGATTCAATACACCGTGCGACCATGAAGCGAGACCATGCGCTGCAGTTGAAGACTGTCCGTAACGAGGACGTCGGCTGGATATCACGTGTTTTTATGTCTCTGCATTTCTTGCCAATAACCGTGTTCAAAATTTGCAGAAGACTGGGCTTCATGCAGCCTCCGTGTAATATCTTATTGTTTACCCGAAGATATACATAGACTATAGGTTTACAGCCTGTCGCTGCAGGGAGCGACTGGACTTCCTGGTCGACATCGCCTGCGCTTATCATCGACCTCGGCACTCGCTCGGCGACCGAGCATTCCCCGTCGCAGAGGGGAAGAACTTGAAACAATCTGCCATCAGAAGTGACGTCATCAAAGTGTCTTCGATCATTCAAAACCAGACTTAAGACCCAACTGTTTTTCGCTCTTATCCAGACGACTATTAAAGTGACTGAAGTGCTTAGTGGCCGAGAGCTCCTGCATATAATCGACGTCGTCTCCGTGGATTCATAATGAGTTACGATTATGAAATAAGACATCAACGAACCACTAATAGCGTACTCGTTTTTGTCAAAATAATAAAAATGCAGACAATTTCTGAATAACTGTAATTTGTTTTTTAAAATGTTGTTTGGGGGTCAGTTTGTCCGAAATACATTGCCTGGCCATCTGAGAAATCAAATTTGAAACGTTTAATAAATGTTACTTTAAATATTTTTTTTCGCTTTTTATCAACCACAGAGCATTAGAAACATTTTGTGCATCTGCGCTGCATGAAATTGTTGTGCGTTGTGTTGAGACGAAGCCGTAATCCTAGCCCGCAAATATTCTGTCCACATGTCTGTCATCATTTCGCTCTCGTTGGCGATTCTTATAATACCAAATTACTTCTCTCTTGTTTTAATTCAAGCCACTAAGTTACGAAAAGATCAGAATAACGCATAATTTACTGCAACGAACACAATCACCGAGAAACATTTAGTTCAATGAAGACTTAGAACAGTTAGCCTAATGCTCTGCCTGGCACAGTCTGCCGTACGCTGATAGCCGACTGACCGGTGGATGAAAAGGACGGAAGCTGCTTGTAGCGGAGCTGTCCTGTACAATGCTTGCGGCGTTGGAAGATTAGAAGACACGGCGCCAGTTCGCATGATTAAAACCCTCGTACAAAAGCGTCTCAGACGCCGGTCGTCATCTCTAATGGTCGGTCTGGATTTGGCCTAGTTCTATTTCTATACGCTTTATAACTCGGCAGTGTTATTTACAAAGTTTTCACAGAATGTGCCAACAAAGAAATGTTGTACGAACAAGTAAATACGTAGGCTATAATGAAGACATTTGATAGTTATTTATTTACTCACGGTGTTCCAAATTTATCTCTTACTATGACATTTTCTTATCTTTTCTTTTTTAGTTTTTATTTTATTATGTTTCTTCGTATTTTTTAATCATTGTCATTATTAGACCTAAAAATTTTCGTGCTTCCGGTTATAATATGACTAAAAATGAAAAGTATTTTATTTACTTTTTAAATTTTTATTTTATTACATGACAAATACTACACAACAATTCCTAAAACAAAGTGACACACTGAATAGTGTCCACGAAAAGTAAATTAAAAATCGTGCAGCATAACAGACTACATGCAAACAGGTTTTTTCGATTTAACTGTGAAAGAAAACTAAAAAGCTCACCATTTTTGGGAAGGGGGGAGGGGTAATGTTATTTAAAAAAACGACACAGGATCTGCAAATATTTTAACGCGGCCTAAAATTAAAACAGAATACAATATTTTATTAGGTCTTTGTGTGAAATGACAGCAATGAGAAGGGTCTACGAAGGAGCTCCAGCGCTTCCTTCAGTATACAGAGCGGTTCATCGAACGGCTTCATAACCTGACAGGAGCTCGGCAAAGCTGCCTGAAGCATCTGTAGTACTGTACACCTTCGTGACAGATCGTGTCATGTAATGTCGGTTTTCTTTGATCCGCGGAATATCTCGGAGTATGAGTTATCGAAGAGTAACGCAACCCCGCCTACAACGTCCGCATTCAGCAAGTATCAAGCATGAGCGGCATGAAGCACACGTTCGGTCCCCGGTTTAACTCCCAGCCAGTCCGCTAACAAACTGGGCAAGTTGTTCAAACCTACGTGCTTGTGTAGGTGCAAGTAATTTAGTGGTTAGTGTCGACTCGTAACTTTTAGATTACTGCTTAATTCTCACTCACGGTCATTTGCAAGCAACCTTGAGCAAGTTGCTAACCTACGTACTGCGTGCTCTGGTGAACTTAGCCTCCTAACCTTCATGAGATGGAAAATGAGTAGCAGCTTACGGGCTATGAGGTGAAGGCCTAGTGTGGCTGATTGAGGCGGTGGTATATCTGCTTGCTGCAAACCGCTGGTGTAATTGTTTGCTGACGCGGGTAATGGATGGCCGCGGAGTGTGCTGCGGTATCATTGGCTCGTGCCAATCAGCTGCCATTTCCGAGATTGTAAAAGCGCTTCTGGCCAAGAGTCTGTCTCATGTAAGAAGCACTATAACAAGTACTAGATTTTGATTACTTTTTACGTTTTAGGTGTGAAACTCACGTTCCGAGACACTATCCCGTGATAAGCCTACAGCGGACACAATGAAGAAGTAATGAGAAAGGCGTGACAACAATTGATCGTCGGATGTCGTGACTCGCGTTCGTCCAGTTAGCCAGTATCGTCATCATCAACCGCTGTCAGCTATATACGTACAGATCTGCATTGATATATACGCCGTGAGTCACAAAACACGCTACCCTATACTAGTGTTCACATCTTCGCCAACATTTCAGTGATTTTCGAAATTAGTTTACCGGCGCAGTCTGTGGAAGATTTGCAACTAAGCGATTATAACACTTCACAAAAGTAACACTCAAAGAAATAAAAAAAATAACAAAAGTATAAGTAAAAATTGTAACAAATGTTTCAAAAAGTGCCGGTAAATATTAGTTAGTATTCGGTGAATATGTGAATGAAAGTTTAGTTGCATCGTGGCATGCACGGTTTTTGACCCACGGTGTATTTGCTGTTATTACAAAGTTATTATTACAAAGCACGTCTCGTGCTTTTGCCGCGGCTACTCCCATCGTCTGGAACCAGCTGTCTGCTATAACACTAAATTGCTACCGTAGGCCTAGTCTGTTGCTGTTATGGTGTCGTGACGACGTTGGCGACCTAGAGATGCCAAAGCACTCTTCCTCTGAAACCCTGACGACCTATAATGAGCTCACGTTATCTTTCCACGATGCATACTAACTACCCAGAGAGTTCAGTCTCTGACATTCCCTCGCTCTCTTTCCCTCTAACTTTCCAGTCGCCACATATTCACAAGACCGTAGTTAAGGTTTATTTTGAATCGAGGCTTGAAGCAATTTTTTTTTGTTTTTGTTTTAATGGGCTTGTAGCCCTGCCCAAGGGCTTTCCAAAAATGCCGAAAAATGTGGGCCAAAGTCCACCAATTTCGGGCAAAAGTGGACCAAAGTTCAAATTTTGACCCCAAATATCTCCTTCCCGGGGAGTTTTGGGGGGGATAAAACGGAACTGCTCATTTACGTGAGTCCATCTAAAGTTAGTATAAGCATATCATTCGCAATGTACACGATAACGACAACTATGTCCCAAGTCATCCGGTCAATATATCGACTTAACGTCACGGGTGCATATCGACGTCAGAATAATGCACACGGCCGGACAGACGGACGGAGGGACGGACTAGCAGCAGCCGTGAGACGATCGGAAACGCAGAGCTGTCAATACCAGTCATGCTGTAATTACAATTACGTCACGAACACGACACAACACCGACTCACGGCCTCATCATGCACGCATCTAAACGCAGTGACTACGATAGGCCTAGGTCTACTCCTCGAGACCTCGACTATTACTAGACAGAAGAGACCGCTTATTATCTGTCCCATTGCTATAGCATAGCATGGGACAGATTATAAAATCACTTATGTCACACTGTCATTTTGTCAGTCTGTCTGTAAACATTCCTACGGCCGCAATTTTGATTCAATTTTAATGAAATCTTGCACGGTGATTCAAGGCCCAAAAAGTAAGATCGAGTTTGTTTGAAATAAAAATCTGATAACTCCTTCCCACATTTTACCCCCAAATTTAAAAAAAATTGCGTTACGGCCTATGGGAACTTCAAAGCGGCATAACTCGATCCCCGTAAAAGACAATTGCGCGTTGTGTTTACCTACCGTCTATTTTCGGGGTCGGGCAATCTTACGTGTTATTTAAATTTACCCGCTATAACCACTGTTGCCATAGCAACCATTCAAAAGTTGCAAAATTTTGCATTACAGCCAATGGAAATCTCACAGAGGTATAACTCAATTACCGTGAAAGATAATTGCGCTCTGTTTGCACCTACCTCCTATATTTTGGCCCGGGCTATCCGGTGGTGTCATTTAAATTTTTCCCCTACCGACCCCTGTTGCCATGGCAACGAAATTTTGGGACAAAATTGTCTACAACTCGGCCCCCGTGAAAGATAATTGCGCGCTGTTTGCACCTACCCCCTTTTTGGGGTCCGGGCTATCCAACGGTGTCGTTAAAATTTCTTCCCTGCCGACCCCTGTTGCCATGGCAACGAATTTTGGGACAAAATTGACTACAAATCGGCCCCCGTGAAAGATAATATATTGCGCTCTGTTTGCACCTACCCCCTTATACGCAGCTACTATAGTGTGGCAATGGGACAGATACCTCGTTCCACAGAACGTATTTCTAGTTTGTATAAGAAACTAACACAACATTTATCTCATAATTTTAACAACTGAACTCAAACGTATAGTCGGAGCCGTGGCTGATAGCAGCTTTATCCGCACTCTTGTGTCTTGTATTATACATGCTACTTTTTGTTAGTTTGTATACGTGTTCAGTTAATCTGTCTTAATTTTTTTTATACAATTTAGCACTTAGGCTGCAAAACCAAATAAACCACTGATTCATTAATTTATCATCATTTCCTTTATTTCTACTTCTTCTCCTTTTTCCCTTTTCTTATTTTTTTAATTTTTTTTTATTTAGTTTTTCCTCTTTTTCTTATTTTTTATAATCCCTCGTAGACGTGTATCATAAATAGAACTTTGAAGCTCTGATACAATATCTGATGAATTATTATACACTTACTGATCAACGTTTCTGGCTCGACGGTGCATGACTATTAAAAGCCGACGTGACGTGAGGAACCGCGGTGTAATGGAAAGAATCAGACGGCATACACGATGAGACAGAGATTACAGTACAGTCGGTCTCGTGAGTATACGTCCAAAGCGTCCTCTTGCGGCGAACGACAACATCAAACATTGCCATCTTCTTGCTTCATCCCTTATTACTCACATTTTCTTATCGTTTTATGCGGCGGTCTTAAATGCCGCAATTGTTGATGAACATTTGGTTTTAGACTATTATTGCACTCTACAGGTTGACGTATTTACTGGACAGTTTGGTTACTTAATTGTTTTTTGCTTCTGCGTAGATAACTGTTTCCGTTTTGAGAAATGTGTTTGGTCGACGAAAGTTGGAAATTATACCTAGCTCTGCTATCGCTAAATATTATTTGATAAACTGAACGTGACAACGTCATTAGTTGTATCAGTTTCATCAATACATCAACAGCAATACGCGTCTCGCCCATCCGTCTCCTAGTCTGTCCGGCCCGTACGGACTTTTAACTCAAAAAGCAACCAATCTTGGCGTGAACGTTTGCCATGGCAGGAGAAACCGGTATGTCAATCTTTCGTTCAGAAAATCCAAGGTAAAAGTTTAGCGAACGCGAAAACATTTTATGAAACTACTGCATCTGGAGAAGGCTAAAAAGTAATGTTTACTTATCAATCGCCGGACGACTCAGGCGATTCGGGCGCGCCAGCCGCAAATCAGGCCTAGCCGTTCTTAGACCTAATTTACTATCGGCCTATCGATGCCTGAAACGCTTCCGGGACGGAAGACCGCATATCATGTCAGCACTCGGCATCGGCATATTTTCTTGTTTTTTTCAGAAACCTTGTCGTCAATATATTGACAATAACTCATGAGAGTGCGCTGAATGCAGGTTCGTCTGATTCGGTTACAGAATTTTAAGACAAACCTAGCATAAGTTTGGTATTGATAATATGTCATTCCGCGATGAAACTTACTGCCGACTACTGAAATTTCGCTTTAGTGTATCAATCGCTTAGTCAGATTTTTTTTATCAATATAATTAGCCAAATTCTAGTAAAGTGGAAAAAAACACAGAATTGCAGCTGAATGCAGCTACAAAAATGCAAAAAAATAACGATGGTTATATTATCCGAAAGTTCCCATAAATCGAAGTGTGCGAGACAAAAAGCGGCTGAAGTGTCTGATGAAGAAGAAAAATTAACGTGGGTTGTTTATTTTCCCATTTTTTAGTTATTGCCTGTTAGACTAAACTGGCGGTATGCTGTTATTTTTCTTAGTGCAGATCAGCGGCAGGCCACAACTTACATTACGGCATGCGTTTCTACAAAGTGAGAGAGTGACATTTAATCAGTGAACTAATCAACGTGACGTCTTTTACGCAGCTGTATCGAGTACTGCAACTGTATCTGTGCGTGCACATCATCCACCGTAAGCTACTGATGTCATCAAGCTTGATGCTATTAGATGTATACTTCTGGTCTTCAGAAGTCAGTGAACGGAAACCCTAACAAACTGTTCGCTACAAGACACAATTCAATAGCAAGCTAATCTACGTCGCCACGTCGTCGCAATCCATCTACGGACGGCAGCGAGCGTGAAGAAACCGCCCGAAAAGATAATCCCCGAGGATTATCAGTTCTATATGCGTAAGCCAAGAATACGCCAATCGTCAGTCCAAACAAACTCCATTTTTGACACAAATTTAACTAAATCGGACTTTTGCAAAATTCCTCGATGACGCGTGCAACAGTAAATTTACAATAAAACGATCACTAAAGATCACATTCGCAGCGAATTTTAAATACCCACCAAATAGTTGGAGCTAGAGGGGGACGTCGGGGGAAGAGGAGCGGTGTGGTGTCTGTGAGAAGTTTTTGAAAAGAATCATTTCTACGTCTATACCAAATAGTTTATACCATTCCAATTCACATAGACTACTGGGACTATTGTTGTTGTTTTTTGTCTGTTTTATTCTGTCTAGATATTATTTCTTTCTCTATTTGGACATTTTTGCATGTTTTGCATATTTTGTTATTCATATATCACTGTATTATTTAGCTATTCAGCTTTCGAGCTGCAAGAATGTTCTGATAAACTCAGTTCAGTTCAGTTCAGTATAATAAACCGATTGATGATCTTGTCATCAGAGATGAGGCAGTTAAATGGTTTGATAAGCTTAAATATTTGGGTTTACATTTCTGCTGTCATAAACAGCTAAGTATTGATATATCTTTCACTGTAGGCCTACGTAAAGCTTATGCCGCCTTAGATGTGATAAACGTCAAAAAAATTATAACAAACGTTAATAAACGCGTTTATTAGGAGAAAGATTGTAAACGTTTGTAAACTAAAATTAAACGTACACGGAGCGTAAGTTTGAATATTAGGCCTATTATTTGGATAATTCCAAATTTCAATAAAAGTTTTTTCATTGTCAGTTCTGTGACAACCGTTTTACAAAAGTGCCCAGAATTCACTCACTTTAATTTTATAGCTATGTAAAAACTAAGTTGAGTTGTCCCGTCCACGAATTATCTACGTCGCTGCCATAATTTTGCTTCGTTTCGCTCATGTAATTTTTATTGAGATAACCGCTGACAAAATAATAAACGCGTTAACAAAGATTTTTTTTGTAAACGTTGTAAACGTCTATCACATCTATGTATGCCGCTGCTAATGCAATTTTGAGTCATAGCAGGTTTGTGTCACACACTGTCAGACTGAGTCCTATGGAGTCTTATGTTTTACCTATTTTGACGTATGCTATTGAGGCAGTTAGCTTAACAAGTAGTATGGTTCATGAACTTTCTGTTTGTTGGAATAATGTTTATCGGCGCATTTTGGTATGAACAAGTGGAAATCGGTTAAACTGATTCAGTATTTCTGCGGTAAGCTTGACTTTGTCAGATCTTTTCATTTGCGAAAGTTATTATTCATAAAACGTATTTGTTTACTAGTCAGTCACTCAGTTATGATGGAATGTGAACTACGTTTTGTCAAAAGAATTCAGTGACTCAAAGTCGTTGTGTGCTGTTGACTTTATGAAGATGTCTTCTAGTGGTATTCGAGACATTGTTTATGATGCATTTGCTGGTTTGTGCTTTGGTGGAACGCGAGTAGGTCCTAGTTTGTCATCTCTATTGTTATTTAAGTGTTTGTATTGGACATTTATTTTGTAGTTTTTTCTTCTTTTTTTCTGTCCCTGTCTATCTTTTCTGTTGTTTTTGTCTGCTCTTGTGGCGAATAAACGTATGCTATATATATGCTATATATGCTAGCGTGTGAAATATTAGGACAAAAACTTCGTTGCACGCTTTCTGGTATACCGTATGTCGTACGAACTGTCGACTTTGCAGACGCGCACTAAAATGCGAACCAAAAGTAAACCGCTGCACATTATTCGAATGATCAAATTAACGGCAGACTATATTGACCACGTTTGTTTTATTTTGCATCTGGAGCGAAATAATCGCCAACACTGCACGAGCCATGTTAGCGTAAACAATTGAGATCGAGGGTTATGGCGATGAATTCGTATTGTGAACGGAAGTACGACATAAAATCTGCTCGTGGGATCCCCGCTCCATTCATGAAACGCTTATCTGGTTTCCTGCAGTAGCGTAAAATGAATGAGCCGAGTTTGCGATGACACGTAATGACCTAATACATAAATGTCACAGTGTCGCCACAGCGCACGGCACAGGTATGTTTTACGGTTTTTTTTACCTGTATTAGCTGCTGCTGCTGACTGTCAGTATCTTATATTTTATAGCAACACTGCAGGCAACGTCCAGCGCTCTGGGTGCCGGATTACACTGCAGCCGTCGTACCTATTCAATTCATTCAATTAATTAGCGTACAGACTCCAAGCTCGTATTATGTACCCGGAAGATTAAAAAACAGCCCCAACAAGAACAGACGTGCTGCAGCGAGAAAATTGTGCGATGCCGCAATCATTCTGATACAATAATCCGAGAATGCGTCTATAGGGATACATTTCTGCCACGGACAATGTGAATCTATGCGTCATTCAGATTAGGGCCTATGTTAATTGACTCCGAAAGACGCATGCTTTATGCAACAGCCAGAGTTTGCAACGGCCATTTAGGTCATTCAGTGTGAAGACCACGCAGAGGCCAGCGGTTGTGAATATCTTAAAGCAACTGCCCAGCATGGACATTTCTGAACCCGGCATTGAAAAACACATTGACAGTTAGACGCTGTGATGGTGAGTGATATCATCGTCTAACTGTCAATGTGCTGTTGAATAATATCACCTTTTTATGATTTTTGCTGTTTTCGATGTGTCACTCATTGCATGTTGCCGTTAACAAGTGTATAATCTGATGTTTTGTACATTTATATTTGCTATTTTATTACAATAACAAAGTTCTCGTTGTCCGGCTGATTCACGAAAGAGTAAGACACGTGCGTAGAAAGAGACTGTGCAACAATTGCAGATGACCGCCGACATTTTCACGGAAACGCATAGGCTACGGTATTCTTACGGTATATTTTTCCCGCAGCCTGCTGATGGGAGCAGAATATTGCCGGTGTCGCATTAAATAGTCTCCCCCATGAAATATCCGCCGAGGGGAGACATAATCACTGTGTGAAATTCTCTCCCCCCTTATTAAAATCTCGCCGACCCCATTAAAAAGTCTCTCCCCCCATTAAAAATCCGCCGGAGTCAGTGTGATAATTCGTGTAAAAAGTCTCCCCCGGCGATTTTTTACCGGTAAAAATCCGCCGGGGGGCGAATTTCTACCGGTAAAATGTCGCCGGGGGGCGACTTTTCAGGGGGGCGATACTGTCATAGTAGACGGGAAGTGCTGCAGCAGCGTTGAGATGCAGCAGCCATTGAACAAGTCGAGTCTTACGTCACGCAGTATTCAGGCACCGATTGTCGTCTTGGCGGCATGCGGCTGCTCGAGGCAATCGAGCATCGCAGTAATCTAGCTACCAGCAGTGATAACTGAACGATTAATAACTAGATTTGCGTCGAATCTGTCGCTAATATTCGCAGCATAGACCTACAATGTGTCGGGTGTCGATCAATTGCATCTGAGAGAGACTTAAGTCCAAACTTCGCTTAGCTTACTTCGACTAGTCGTGGATCTGTTACGCAGTTTGTCCTTTGTAGTACAACTTGCATTTAATAGGCTATACAAACTGTATAAAAACTGTATATAGAGTACAACGAAAAAGTAAAGTAAGTCCGCACAATACTAGGCCATGACGTACATTTTTGACTTAGTCCACTTTCTAAAATGTTTTTCATGTAAACAACACGACTTGTAGGCTTAGTACAGCAAGCAGCGAGTCGTACAGCAAGTAAGTCTACAGCAAACCGAAGTAACGAAAATAGCGCCTTAGGCCCAATTTTTGGTTGCTAACTGATAAGTGAACTAAAAATTCCAGAAACTGGGCCTTGGACAAATGGCGGGCATTTGCGAATAAAAATAATGTTGCAAGCTTGTAGAGTAAACGAAACGAGCTAAACCGTTCGTGCCATTTAGACCTGTAGTGTATACGTCGGTTACGTTACGGTTTAAGTAGCCTTAACATTGCGTGATCACATTCCGTAGTTCTGAGATAGGTTTCCATGAAAAACTGTGCATACTTTTAAACTATTTGACCTTCAATGCTGATTTTTCTAATAAACGTCGCCATTTAGCAATCACGCGAATGTCGAACGTATAGCGGTAAAACAATGGAGCGGTAGTAGTCGATGATGTAATGTTCGTGGAAGCCTCAGCGTGGCAGCAGGCACTGCCAGCGATTGAACGGTAAATCAGCGACAGGTGATCGATCAGTAGGAAGCCGCGATGTGCTGCATGCTGGCGGTGGGCGCTTGACGTAACGCTTCTCCACGAACCATGCATCATGCTCTGGACCGCTCGGTCAATTATAGACCGACACAATTAACCCTCCATGATGATGACGCGCTTCTATTTCTAGGCCGCGGTTACACGTGAAACAAAAAAAAACATTTTCAGAAATGTTTTGCAGACCTTTTCTGTTCCATTGTACAAGTCCAAAACATTTTCAAAACTGACTCCGAGGCGTCGATTTGCCGTACGTGGATCTTGGACGTGAAATGTTTTTATTTAGAAGATGTTTCGGCAGTATTGAACGTTCTTTGCAAATGTTTCTGACGTGGTTACACGTTAAATACAATTTCTGAAAAAACAACAACTGCATAGCGCTTTTAAAGATGCTGTTTGTGTTACATGTAACCAGGATAAGAAGTGAGTATGAACGGGTTACAGCGTGAATGCCTAATATGGCTGATTGGGGCGGTGGTACATGTATAGCCCAAATTCAGTTACGCCGACTTTCACCGAAACTTCCCCGCGGGGAAAGTCGTGGACACAAATCACGAAAGTCGCGGACACATGTCGAGACATGTCGAGATGTTTGCGACAAAGTCCGTGACAAGTCCGCGACAAACCCGTTTGTGTCGCTGTAATGGAATTTAGCCCGTTACAATGCACGGGGAAAGTTGGCGACAAAGTCGGCGACAAAGTAGCGGAC
>Ga0209671_1004490_pt1 | contig 13844 bp, 9 predicted proteins | sample WorMetHERISLAND2_2_FD_187401 | JGI IMG/M metagenome (GOLD analysis project Ga0209671, IMG submission 187401) | Marine gutless worms symbiont microbial communities from Max Planck institute for Marine Microbiology, Germany - Olavius geniculatus... | ecosystem: Host-associated > Annelida >... | reverse complement strand
TTCCTATGTTTAGCATGTATTTTCTGTGTTCCTTTTGTTTACCTTAGTAATGTTTGTAGTTTTTCTTTACTGTTTTCCTATGTTACTGTTCTTGCACGTTTGTTGCAAGTGTTTATCACATATTAAAATGAAAAAATAAATAAATAAATAAATATGTATATAGTGCAATAAGTGGCACTAGACAATATCCACTGCTGTAGCTGTAGCATGAAACTTGGTGCCATTTGCTTACATCATTTGCTAGTATCGGTCATGCATGTGGGTGCCTTAAGTGCTTTGTCATTTTCACGATGGCAACAGAAGGGCATCCGGCATGTAAATATCCTGTTTTAAGCAGTTTTCATAACACGCCATTTTGTGGGACTGAGCCCAAACTATGAGTAAATGTTCCCGAACCATAGGTGCATTGGGCGGTGCTGAGCTCTGTTTCCTTAGCCCTCAGCCACACTAGTTTACACTGCGAGACCACAGATACAGGGCAGCCAGTGATATTACGAACTAAAGCAAATCGCTAGCATTGGCTAGCTGGCAAAAACAAGTAGTTATTAAAACAACGTACGGGTTTAATGCAATATTTATTTACTGCTGCTTGTGAGGGTTAATCACAACATGTCTGAGAAACATTCTGCAAAGGAACTGAACAGTTAATAGTGAAACCTATTACATTAATATTAACATTAATAACGGAGCGTGCTGAGCTATTTGGCTTGACTGAGTATTAACTCCTTGTGCGTGTGTGTTTAGTTTTCAGCCGTGTCGACAGTGGTGAACGTCCCTCGGGTGCAGAATTTCCTCTTTCGTAATTACAGTCTGCCGTCGACGCGGCAGTCACACTACGCTGGCAGCACCCAGCACCTGGTGCGTGAAGCGATCCGTGCTTCTTCTGCTGCTCCGGGTTACTACGAGGAATGTCAGCTGGGTGACTGGGTGCACCAGGACGGTGGCCTGCTCACCAATAACCCAACGGCAATTGCCATTCACGAGTGTCGACTGCTGTGGCCCGACACGCCGCTCCAGTGCGTCATCTCAGTCGGCACGGGGCAGTTTGAACCGACATCGCGAGATGACTCCGCGTCACGCAGTAGCTTCAAACGGAAGGTTGCTAAACTCGTCGAGAGTGCCACGGACACTGAAGGTAAATACCGTTAGGTAAATACCATTAGATGTTTGTATACATATTGAAGTAATTGCATCTTTTGATCAGCTCTATTTGAGCTCTGTACGCTAGCAGTATAATTAGCGGCTTGGCATTTATCGACAATTGCTGCACAGCATGACTGATTAGTGGGTAAATTAAATGTAAAGACCTCATACACAATTTATGCTCTTTTTCAGTCTTGGAAGAGGCATGGGCTGGTAATACCTGGTGCATTATGCTGTGTGACCATCCATTTCCCCAGTCCTTGCTACTGAAGAATTGGATCTGCAGTAAGAGTTATACCCTGTTTACATGATCAAGCAACCATCAAGCAACCATCAAACAAATGTATTCAAAATACACATGCATGATGTGTGCTCTAATTGCTTGATGTTTGCTCGATGTTTGTTTGACGTTTGCTTGATGATTGCTTCGTGTAGGCTATGCTTTATGCATGCTTCATATTTGCTTGATGTTTGCTCGATGTTTGCTTAATGTTTGCTTGATCGTGTAAAGGGGGTATTACGCTGCCACAAACTCCAGTAAGCCACACCAGGAGTTGCATTACAGGTTTTTGACATGTGTGCTATACAAAGTTAGGTTTTACTTACTCAGTTGCTAGGACTTCACCCCATAGCTGTTACTTATTTCTTATCTTGCTAAGGTTAAGAGGCTGTGTTAGCATATGGCTGCATCCTAAAGTGCCTTGATGATGTTGGAGCATCAGAAAGGACATTTGGCCTGTAATAAGTTCTACCACATTAGTTCCGAAAAGTTTACGGAATTACAGAAAAAAATGAACCATCTATACAGAGATCATGTGCGTTTTTTGTGTAGCCGTGCACACAATCCTGCAGGACCTGCTTCCGGCGTCGACTTATTTCCGCTTCAATCCGTACACTTCAGAGCATTTTCTGCTGGATGAGGTGCGTGCTGAGAAGTGGGAGCAGATGCGACAGGATACCGAGATGTACTGCCGTAAGAACGCTCAGCAGCTGGAACGTGCTGCCAATCTACTATCACAGCCAAAGCCACTCATTCGCCGCATCACTGATCGGATCAGGCTTAAACTGGACTCCATCGGATAGTCTGCCTCTGGTTTATCCAACTGGATAACTGAATCTGCACATTTTGTGTTTTTTTCTGTGACTTACGTACATTCGGTGGCCACGAACCTGGAAACCTGGAATACTCACTTTGCTCAGGGAATTCTCTGAATCTAGAAAACTCGTGGAAAACTCATGAAATTGTGTGCAGCCTTGAGAATTGTAACAAACAAAATATTATCACCAGATGTGATTTTGGGGTGCAAAAATGGTCTAAAATACATTTGTGGCTGGGGCTTTGCCCTTCTGGGGGAGTTTAGAGTACTCCCCAGATTAACATTTTACATATTACTTTTTGCTGCGATAACTGCGGAAAAGTAAGTTTATGCCTGAAAATCTTGGAGAATTTTTTTCACCTACTTTATGGCCACCCTGTTATAGTAAATAAGTAAAGCATATGCTGCTTGATCCCCATGTTGCAAAATGATTCATTTTGTCACCTAATTACCTTTTTAATGCCTGCATTCAAGATTTTGTAAACATCATTATAGTTTAGCACAGTTATATATTTTTTATGTTGGCCACCACAATGGTGCATGATGCAGATTTTTGCAAGTGAAGAAGGGTTACATTTTTTTGTTACAACTTGTGATGCTGTGATCGAGTGTTAACTGATTAAAGGTTGACCTTTTGTTGACCTGTTCTTTTGCTAGGCTTACTTGGCTACATTACATTGGCCCGTGAGTCAAGATTTCCATCTGTTCACCCAGTAACAACAAAATATTGAGTTATGTTGCAAGAGATGGTTAAACGTAGCTGTTGTTGACATGTTGCACTTTGAATATCATATAATCTAACAGTGTGATAATATCATTGCTGTGTTAAGGATGCAGCCGGAATGGCAGTGATATTTAAAATAAGAATGAGTTTATATACAATGTTTTGGATTCTGTTTTTATTGGATATGTTATATAATTTTGTACATTTTGACAGTTGCAGAAATAGTGCAAGAAATGTTAGTGGAAATTACACTTGAAGTGTTGGTGTTTTGAGTCATAAGCAGCTGTCAAGTGAAACCTCTGCATTGTGAGCTGCTGGTTTAATGTAACAAATATTTATCTCCGCCAAGGTGAGCGTAGTGAACATTGGAGGAGATTAAGAGATTGGTCGTTCTGTCCAGTGTTCTGTGTTTGTTTGTTGTGTTTGTCTGTGTACATGATGACTAAGACTAATAATAGCAATGATGTAATTGCACCAACAGCGCAAGCAGCAACGCCGTTTGTTACATTTTACCCCCTCCCCTGCAGCGAAGCGGCTCTTCCTTCTCTCTCTCCTTTCTTTGTGTGTTTTTTGAAACTTACTTCACTTGGCGGAGATATGCACTCTCACGAGTGCCTTTTATTTACAGTTGCCTATATAATTGCGCTGACTTTTTTTAATTATTGTGAAGGCAACAACTTGATCTTTAGTCTCCTTTCTCTTCTCTCCCTTCCATCCTCTCTCCCATTTTATCTCTTCCTTACTTTTTGCCCCAAAATCCAGCTGGGGTGTCTGCGAGAGGTGTCTGCACTCAGCAGGTTTAGAGAGAACCGAACCAGCAAACAATTTTCAGTACGTATTGAAGTTGAAACTGTGAAGTTTTTACGAAAAGCATAAATTTGCTCATTCTGCTATTGCAAAAAAATCGCCAAGAATCTAACTATTGTGTGCACATTAGCCCCACAGGGTTTACAGGGTTTTAGCCAAGGAGCACTTGCCCCATGTACTGGTAGTCATTGCCTACATGTGACTACATGACTCGTAAGGATGAGTGTACTGTGTTTTTTGTATAATGTAATGTAATCTGTACTTGTTTTTCATTTTGAGCTCCGACTTAACAGCTGACTCGCTTGAAGACCTACTAATATCAGTACTGCAGGAATAGTCAGCAAGTTACCTCTGAACTTTCCTAATAAACAGTTACTTAGTAGTTATTTTCGATGTTACATTTGTATATATGTTGTGTAAATTTGTAGAGTGTATTATAGCCCAAATTCCATTACACCGACTTTCACTGAAACTTCCCCGTGGGGAAAGTCGTGGACACAAATCATGAAAGTCGGCAACGTGATTTGTGTCGCAGACTTTCATGATTTGTGTCCACGACAAATCCGCGACTTTGTTGGAAACCTGTCTCGGACTTTGTCGCAAAGTCGGCGTAATAGAATTTGGTCTTAATCGGCTTGGTCATCTAATTGTTGCTTAATAGTGCTTGATCTGTATAGTACCCATGTGCATTGCCTGTGCTGCTGTGATTTGTATCAACATCCCTGTTGTGTCTGTGATGTTGCTCGTTGTAGTCCAAATTAACCCAGTTGCCAAGAGATGCGTGATAATGTGTTCCAGCATAGTCTTCTCATCGACAATTACAGATTGCCACTTATAAAATATTAGCAAAAATTACTCTGCTGTAATGATGTTAGCACACAATGTAACAGAGTAACTTTTTTCGATATAAAACTGGATGAACATGGAGTCATCTGCATTCGCTTGCTGCTGGCGTTGAACGTGTGATAACTCGTATAGGCACAACGTCACAAACTCGATATATTGCTGTCACGTAGCCGCCAAAGAGTTACGCAGAATTATTTATTTGGGGCCTCAGATCCAAGTTGGGGGGTGCATGTTCTGGGGGCACGGCCCCTTGGCGAGTGTGGAGTACAGATTTATACCGGTAACAGGAGTCTGGGGCAGAGCCCCTAGGGGGTCCAAGGACAGAGCCCCTGGTCAGGGCTTCACGGAGCTGAAACACTTGGCTTTTGGACGTTCAATTGATGCCGCAAATTTGACCGCTTCTCAAAAATCTGGAAACGTAAAAAATCAGATATTTGTGTTGTTTTTTTTGCAAACGATGAAGTTTAATAGGCCTCAGTACGTCACAGATTTTTGTGAAGTAATGACAAGTAATAAGAGCGATGCTGGAATAACATAGATTTTGCCAAGTATATTTGGTTTCAACCACATTACCCGCTGGCCATTTTTTTCGTTGGGGGGGTGTCAAGACCTGTGGGCGTGTAAACCTCCACTCCCCCATAGGTCTAATAATTCCCCTTTAGCCGCGACGTAGACGCTTGTGTATTCTGCTGAGCAAGAACTTGTACTTCAGTTCTTTGGCATTGATGATTTCTGGTTACGTGATCATATCAGTGCTCTGCACAACAAAATACAAAAATAGAAATATAGGCCCTACGTCGGTCTATTGTGACAACATATTAAGCGGCCATCTGCTTCGAACTCGCAATTAACCCTGACCTTGACTATAACCCCTAGCTTTCAAAATTTTGAACTTAAAATTGTCACACCTGCCCTGCGAACGTTTGCAACAATTTTGGTTTGTCTATGCCTTTTTGACTTCGAGTTAGGAGTCCATATAGGACCAGTGGTTTCTTCCTCCCCCTAAATCTGGAATCTAAATCGGGCGCAACTTTCCCTCAGTTGTGGGCTGAGGTTCCCCCCCAATTTCTGACTCAAGTTTTCCCTTCCATTTTGGGCTTGTTTCACATCTAGGGAGAAAGTTGTTAAGGGTGTAGTTTGCCCAGTGAAAATAGGCGGGAAGTAAAAAATAGGGGAAAAGTTTTGATCTACAACCTTATCAAACCCTCCCCCCTATTTTCACTGGGCGCAAGCTGAGCCCACCAGGTGCAGGTATAAAAGCCACTGTATGGGACAGACAGACGGACGAATGAACAGACGGACGGGCAAGACCTGCATTGCGGTCTGTTAGGAAGGCCGCACGATTTGACATAATCTTCACAAAGGTAAGGCTACGTGCATTTGTCGACAGTTAATCGTTTTCGGCGCAAGACCCTTTGTTACGAGTAAAATGAAAATGCCGCGCAACTGCGGTGGATAGCTGAAAAAAATTCCTCACCGTTTTATTTTACATGAGATTTGCATACACAGCCATGGCTAGCTGCGATTCTTCAAATTTAGGAAAATCTCTGCTTGATTATTCGAGGCTAGAATATTAATTTGTATTACCCAGTACTATTGCAGATGTGGTTGCATCTAAAATAGAACCCTAAAATATCGTGGCAATAGCTGGCGTGCGACGAACACATTTTGTTTGACAATTATACTAACATCAAATTATTTTTGTTCACACTTTGTGACTTTTTTCTTATACACTGCATGTTTATTTATGTGGTTATTTTAATTTCATTCGTTTTGTCCACCACATTTTGGTGAATAAAGATGAATAGGCCATATGTTCCTGTGTCGTTTCACTGTGAAGTTTCTGCGTTTCACAAGGTAGTGTAGCAGCAGTATTACGGCGAGGTGGGCAAAACTACAGTCACGTCAAGTTTCTTCTTGATGTTGTATACCAAAACTTATTAAAATCGGCCAACGTTTGACGGAGCTATTCAAAAAATAAAAGTGGCTTGGTTTTTTGAGGCAGTTTACAACAAGTCCAGAGTATCGTCGTGTTGTGTTGACCTGCTGAGCTATATAGGCGTTTCTCCGATGACCGGTGCGGCCGATGTCGTCACTCCACTGTTCGTAGACGCTGATCTTGAAATGCTAGCGGACGGACTAGTCAGCTCTGCAGTATACATGCAATGCACAAACGTTAACGTTATACCCCGTTTACACGACCGAGCAAACATCGAGCAAACATTGAAACATCAAGCAGGCCTGCTAGAACCCCGCCCCCTGGCTCAAATGCAGGCCTTGACTTAGCCCACAGCTGATCACGTGTTATATAAGCGTTCCAATTACAACCCGCCCGCCCTTCTAATTAGCATGCTAATTACCATAGCTCGTCGAGCCTGCTGGATGAATGCTGGCAAACATCAAGCAGACGTCGAGCAATTAGCACGTGTATCTTGAATACATTTGCTCGACGTTTGCTCGATCGTGTAAACGGGGTATTAAGGACAGGTGCGTACAGAGCGAGTCACAGAAATGAAATGGAATGGAACGATAGCCGGAGCACACGGCTTTCTTTTCGTTTTATAATCTTATTTCGTCATTTCTGTCGTTCTGTACGCACCTTTAAGCTACAGAATTCGTTAAGCATCGTGCTGCGTAACCAAGTAATTTGAGCAAAGCTCACGAGACGCGCCAAAGCATCGGTGCTGCCACCTGGGGAATCAGTGCACAACGTGCAATAAAATAATGCGTTTTGAAAGATTACCCAAATCGGAGTCTTCCGTACGCAGCACTGTGTGAACACTCTAGGAGGTCAAAACTCAGACGGTTTGAATCTAAGAACTTCATACGCAGGTAGTCCTGGTCTATTGTAGTAATTTTGGTGCATCTAACTGTTGAAATATGCATCGCAGTCAAAAATCGTTGAAAACAGATAAGCTTGAAAACGATAAACATCCCATAGCATGAAGGCAGTCCGCGGGTGGTAATAAAACTCAGTTATTAGTAGTTTTGATTTATTGCCGTTTTTTACTGTCGAGCTATATCAAAGACAATGCAGTTAACGGAATTGGAGTAGGCCTAGCTAATTCATGTCTATTCATACTCCTATACATGCTTGAAATACATGCTGGCAGAGCAGTGAAAAGGAAAAAAAGCAAGAACGAAACGTTTGCGTTACCATTTGACGGCGTCGCCGGTCTGCAACAAAAACATACGGGTAGCATTAGCCATCCTATCAGAGTATAAACAAGAAAACCCAGCTATTGCTAGAGAAGACGCGCTACAGTCTATACAGTTTCTGTTGCAGTACGTGACCTTGAAGGTCATCCAATGTCGATGATTTTCATCTCATCTGAAAGGGCGTATGCCACTTTCTGTTAACATAGTGATTAATAGTAATCCTGATTCTATCTGTCACCGTTGCCGAGATATGGCCAGTTTTCCGTTGAAAAACGCACATTTTACCCCCCCCTATTCAGCCTCAAATTTAAAAATGCTCCCCTTGCACTGCATCCCCCAAATTTTGTGCGCAGAAAACCTCGACAAAGGTTTAATTATTCGTGTAAAAAGTTTTTTTCCTTAGCATCTACCAGTTAGCCAGAGTAGATCCGTTACGGACGGACAGACGACAGCCGTACGTATAGACGCGCTTTAGGCCTACAGCATAGTTGCAGCGCGTCAATAATAATGAGACACATACTCGTAAAATGCACAATATATCCGGTGGCATATACGTAATAAAGTTGCACTCCGTTCCATTTTTGTCTCCCTTTCCCTCACTCCTTTCCCTTTTCGTTGCAACCCATTCCTCACTTTCTTTGTATCTCCGCTTCACCCCGTGCCCTCCCTTTTTCCAAATTGATTTGGGTTAAACATGAGCTCACCGAAAAACTGCTGAAATTCAGTGAGCGATTCGATTTGCTGCATTTTCATGACCTAACGAACGTGAACAAACAAAGACTACAGCGACCCGCTAGGCTAATCGTATGTCCAACATGGCATGCTTTTTGTAAACTGTTGGTCGTAAATTAGCTTATTAAGTTAGCGTCGACTCTAGATAATTATACGGACATCTCTGACACACATTTAAACCAGGCGCGTCGAGAGCCAGAGCGGACCGGGGAAACATTCTCACGGGGCCCCTCTGCCAATGGGGAAAACATTTTTGAATTTTTCTTTTTAAAATGGCGCATTCTGGTGTACTTTATAATATTATTTTTGAGCAACGGCGGGCCTTCCAAACGTCGCATAACCCGCGGTAACTTACCTTCCGCCAATACTCCTCTTTCTCAAGTTTCGACGGGCCTGATTCAAGCTATTTTCAACATTATGCTGGTAAACTAAATAACGTTGTCGCACATTTCTGTAAATTGAATTTCGCAACGTGATGAAACTACGAAATGAATTCTTTAATTTCAACTTACTCCACACTTCATTAGGCCTAATAAATGCAAAATGAAAACATCAGTATTAATGTAATTAATGCAAGCTAAAAATTTGCTAAAGCAATTAAGCTATGATGAAAGATAAAAAGTGACGCCTCTTTTAGGGCCACAGTATTTATACTTACTGCGTTAATATGACTGCAGGGTTTGATCCAAAGTGTTTCAGATTTGCTAATAAACAAGCAAAAACAACATATTTTATTGCATTTGCAACAACATCTCCAGTGCAGGTCAATTTGTGAATAATTCAGAACATGCGAAAACCTGCTGTATGTAGCCAATGAAGTTATGAACGCTATTCAATTTAAGTCATTATTAGTAGGCCTATGTCACGGAAATTATGCAACGATTCGGTTTCAGCTTTATTGATAAAAAGTTTTGAAAAAACTTTCGTACATACTTTGAAAAAAACGCAAAAAAACAAAAAGCTTATAGTTTGAAGCTAATAACGTATCAGAAATTGAGAGACTTTTTTAGTTCGTCTGAAGTTCAGAACACTGCATTTTGTAAAACAGAGCAAACCATTTTGAATTTGAAAATTTTATGAAATGCATCCACACAACGGTAAAATTTATAGGCCACATTTTGTGCAGTTTGTGACCATATTTGATTACAGTCGTTACAAAGCATTATTAGCTTCCTGTTTTAAAATGCACGGTGAATTCACCAGTACAATGTCAAATATCGAAAAATATTTGGGCTGACCGCTAAGCTGTGAGCTTAATGAGGTGTTTACACAATGAAGCAAACATGAAGCAAACTTAGAGCACACATCGTGCACGTATATGTTCAGTACATTTGCTTCACGTTTGCTTCATCGTGTAAACGCCCTATAAAGGTTGGCCCTTTGTTGTGGTTGTCGTTTGTCGTCTGTCATGAATGTATTGTGGCTAAACGGTGCAAGATAGGGCCTAGGTTGCTATTGATCACTAATAGGAGGTGGCATACGCCTTTTCAGATAAAATGAAAAAACATCGACCTTGGATGACCTTAAAGGTCATTGACAACCAGTACGGTCGGTCCCACCCTAGCGACAGCTGGGATTCTTGTTTAACTAAACAAAAATCCCAGCTGCGGTTTTCAGTTAAGTTTAATTTCCATTCAACGCAACGAACAAACGCAATGCACGAAAACCGACACTGCTTCAATCCGTGCGTTTTTAGCCGACCGTACTTAAGTAACGGTTGAGCTATTGGTACGGTTGTCGTCCGTCCGTCTATCTGTACGTCCATCCGTCCGTAACGGATGTATAGCGGCTAAATGTTAGGTCGAAGAAAAAAAACTTTTTACGCGAATAATTCGCCATGTGTCTTAAACTAAGACACGCAAAATTTCAGCGATCTAATGCAAGTGAAACATTTTCATATTCGGGGTTGAATGGACGAGGGGTAGGAAAAATATGCATTTTTCAAAGGAAAACTGGCCATATCTCGGAAACGCTAAGGTTACTATTAATCACTAATATAGGAAGTACCATACGTCGTGTCAGATGAGATGAAACTCATTGACCTTGGATGACCTTGAAGACCGTTACGCGCTATTGTGACTAAACGGTGCGAGATGGAACAAGGTTACTGTTAATCGCTAATAGGAAGTGGCATAGTCCCTTTCAGATAAAATGAAATCATCGACCTTAGATGACTTTAAAGGTCACCGACAACCATTACGGTCGGCTATCCTAGCGACAGCTAGGTTTCTTGTCGTTCTTACATCGCTTGCGCTTGTTGCGTAACTTGATTGCATATTTTTTGCTCCTCTTGCATCATTTGCGTGAAAAGTACGGAAAGGCCGTGCATTGCCGTGATAGAATGCGAGGGTTATAGGGTGTTTACACGATCGAGCTAACATCGAGCAGCTAGCTCGACGTTGTATGGTAATTAGCATGCTAATTAAGAGGGCGAACGGGTTGTAATTGGAAGGCCTATATAACACGTGATCAGCTGTGGGCTAAGAGCCTAAGCCTAGGCCTACATTTGAGCGGGGTTTCAATAGGTCTGCTTGAGCCAGCTCGATGTTTGCTCGATGTTTGCTCGACGTTTGCTCGATCGTGTAAACACACTATTACTGACGTACGTCGACGAATGGGCGCGGCTTGTCGACGACGTTGCTTCCTGTGTAGAACGCGAAACGTGCCGACGCAGCACACGGCAGCGAGCACCGTCAGCAGAATGGCGCCAACCACGGCGCCCAACAACTCGTACAACTCAGCCGTACGACCTCTACCTTGCGCTCCATCTGAACACCGACGCAACCAAGTCTCACTGTCTTAATACGGCAGCCAATAGGAAAACATCGTACTATACTTCAATACTTCTAATTTCACCACCCGACCCGATCCAACTCATAGATAGGCCTATTGTTTAAAACGTAGGCAGTTTTTTAGGCAATCTACACGACCAGTTGATTGGACCCGACCAACTCTGCAAAGACTTGACTCGATCCAACCTGACCCGACCCTTGAGGATGAATTGAGAGACCAACCGCCGGTGTAGACGGTAACGGTGGCGCTGGGTTGACTGAGCTCGTTCCGTCCGTAGTATCCGATCACTCGAAACTGGTACGTCGTACCGCGTGACGGGGTCGTCCACAGGTACGACTTGCGACTGGCGGGCAGACGACCGATCAGAGGGACCCAGCGGCCGACAGTGCGGTACTCGACGGCGTAGTGGAGAACCGGCTTAGCGGCGTAGTCGATGCGCGGCGCCCGCCACCGGACCAGGATCTGACCATTAGGCAAACGCAGGGCGGACAGATTCACGGGAGGCTTCAGCAGCCAGTCTGAACACACCCACACCTGACAGCTGAGTCAACGGCCTCGTGGAAAAAGAGAAGGCGAAGGAAATTGCTCCCTCCCAACTAAATTTTGGGTTGTCGGAAATTTGTCGAAAATATTTTTGTTGTCGGAAATTTTCGTCCAAAAATGCAAAATTTGGGGCTCAAAAACCCCATTTTAGAAAAATTTAGGAGCAAAATTGAAAACTTGAGCACTGTGTCCAGAAATTTGTTGTTTTGTATCGAAAAAATGCAACTTCCTGCCTTGTCTACTTTTTTCACCCAGGACGCTTTACAGTTGGTGCATTACTGCCCCGTCCTAAGCAAAGTTTAGGAAAACAAGAAAAGAATAGAGGCCGGTCGAGAAAAGAAGGAGTGGAAGGGAAAAAGGGAAGGAAGTTTGGGGGATAAAAAAATGTTAGTTTAATGTTTCTACTTTCTGAAAAATACAACTAGAAAATACGCGGGCCCAGTGCTGACATAACGCGCGGCCGTCCGCCTACAGCTGCGCAACTCCAAACAGTTAAACTTTACCTTGACCTTTTATCTCAGAACTCAGCTGCTTCTAAGAACTTTGTTTAAGTAAGCTCTATGTCTAAAATTGTATACATATTGATTGACAGCACTGGGCAAACATATTATTTTTAGTAAAATATGTTATTAGGCGTCCCGTCGTACCCATCGAATAGAGACGTTGTAACGGATCACTGATATGCAGATACGCCGATGACGACGTCGTAAAAACTGGCGCCAAATCCGTCGATAAACCTTCGCCAAACAAACAACGTGGCCTTTATATTACAGGTTAGAGCGTTGACATCTAGCGAACAAAGCTACAATCTTGCTATACCACTAGCTAAATTACCGCAATAAGAATGAAAGCAAATTCCTAGGTTTAAGAAGTCCTCCGTATAGAGGCCTGAAATTTGCGTACCCTGTCAAAACGCATTCTTATTTTATTGCAGGTTGCGCACTGATTTTACAGATGGCAGCGCCAATTCTGTCGCGCGTAACGTGAGCATTGCTCAGATTATTTGTTTATCGTTTCATCCACAGCGTGCGTTTTTTAATGTTTGTGAACCGGCTTTTAGGTGAGTACACCAGACGATGACGAGGATGATATTTTCCTCGGCGAAGGTAAAAAATAAGTAAGTGATTAAGTTAAAGAGAAGAGCAATTAACGAAGACCTATGGTGGAGGCCGTGACGACGCGGCTGAACTGGCCGGCTGTGCGGTGCGAGCTCGTGGCAGTGCGGGCTAGGACCGTGAACAGATAGGTGCTGCTGGGCTGTAGACCGTGGACACTGACGCTCGATGCGTCGCTTGGAATCACCTCAAACGTACGCCATTGAGAGCTCGAAGACTCCGCCCATTTGTACCTGCCAGCCGGACAACCACCCACAATTAACGCTTGGTAGTGTATCGGTTATAGAGCGTTGGACTGGCGATCGTGAGGTCGTTGGTTCGACTCCTCCCGGCAGCGTCGCTATTAGGTGGTTATTACTTGGATGGGTGACTGCGGATCGGCAAACCGTCTCGGTATATAACCAACACCAAGATCAACGCAGCCTCTTATCCTTCGGGGGTAACTAAATCGAGTACCGGCCTGTCTCTCTGGGATTACGGCGGGGCCGGCGCGTTTACCTGGCAGGTGTGTTTCCATATGGCAGGTGGCGTTTCGTAGCGCTAAGATGGGTTTCCGATAAAGGGCTATACCATTTAACCATTTTAACGCTGTGACATATGACCGCCATCATCCTTCATCCATGTCGTATGCAGTCGAAATGCATTAACGTCCCGTTATTATGCGGCCGTCCTATAAGCCACAATACGCGTCTTGTACGTCCGTCCGTCCGTCCGTCAGTCTGTCTGTCCGTCATTGCCGCACAGGCTACTGATTCAACAACAGAAATGCGCCTACACTTGCGATAGAGCTAGGACAAAAATCAAATAAAATCGCATGCGATATACAACCAGAACTCAGCTAACAGCACTAGTGCTGTTACACAGTGCAGCACTAGTGCTGTTAGC